>Ga0066710_100003676_pt1 | contig 13196 bp, 9 predicted proteins | sample GraSoiAngelo_159_FD_79666 | JGI IMG/M metagenome (GOLD analysis project Ga0066710, IMG submission 79666) | Grasslands soil microbial communities from the Angelo Coastal Reserve, California, USA - 14_1009_16_40cm | ecosystem: Environmental > Terrestrial > Soil > Grasslands | place: USA...
CTGCGATCTGTTCGAGCTGTCGCAGATGGTGAATCTGATGTCCGGCCATCTGGTGAACCAGCCAGTCGATCGTCAGCGCGCCGTACTCGGGGTGCGAGAACGGGATCTCGCGATCCTGCGGCGAGAGCGACCGGAAAAGGATCCGGTTCATCCCGCTGATTGCCAGCAGCGCGCCTAACGCGTCCGGCCCGCTCAGTCCCGTGTCGCGCGCGATCCATTTGTTCTGATCGAAAGGCTGCGCTGCGTAGTCTGGCGTCGAGAGCGCCATGCGGGCACGCGCCCCCAGCGCGAGCTCCGTTTGCGCGAGATGAATCAGGATCTGCCGCGCCGTCCACTTTCCCGGCGCATAGCTGCGGTCGAATTGCGCCGCCGACCAGCCACCGGTCAACCTGCGAATCCGATCCGGCGTCTCTTGCATCGCATCCAGCGGATCGCGCCCGGCAAGGTCGGGGGTATACGGTGTTTGAACAGGCATGCCTCCAATCATAGATAAAATACGCAGAAGGTGATCGCCTCTCACGACACTCCTGCAGGCGCTCGCTGGCGTTTCGATCCTTTGCGGCTGCTGCTCGCGCTAATCCCCGTCTGGTACACGGTCGAAGCGATCGCGTTCCATTCGCCATGGACCATGAAAATCCTCGTCGCAGCCGTCGCCGCCGCGACGCTCGCCGGCAGCGAGTACGGGCTGCTGGCGGTTGCCGTGCTCGTGCCGTTTGGCGCGGCGCTCGGGACCATGCCGGCCGGCGATCCCTCTCGACTGAGCGAGTCGCTCGTGCTGGCGTTCCTCGGGATGTGGCTGATCCGCGCGTCCGCCGATCGTCCCGGCCCGCGGCTCCCCACATGGATGGCCATGGCGGGCATACTGGTCGCGGTTGCCGCTATTGCGTCAACCGCCGTCGCGACCGGCTACTTCGCCGACTATCCAGGCGAGACGGCTGGCAGCGTCTCGAGACTCTTCGTCGCGTACTTCACGTCCGGCGAGGGCCTCGCGGTCGCCGAGGGCGCACGAATCGTCGAGGGCCTGGCACTCGTCGCCGCCGTCGTGCACGTCCTACGACGTCAGCCCGCGACTGCGGTGTGGGTGCCGGCGGCGCTCTGCGCATCGGGCGCAATCGCGAGCGCGTTCACGCTGCTGATTTGGCGCGGCATCGGCCCAACGTCGCTCGTCAGCGAGTACGCGCGCAACGGCTATCGCGTTGCACACATCGCCGATCCGAACGCGGCCGGATCGTATTACGCGATGCTCACCTGCACCGCGCTCGGCATGTTGCTGCACGAACGCGACGGACGCCGCCGCCTTGGATGGCTGGCGTTGGGGGCCCTGAACGCCGCGGGCTTGTGGTTCGCCGGATCGAGAACCGCCGATATCGCAACGGCGTTTGCCGCCGCTTTCGGTGCGATGTGGCTCGTGACGGCCGCGTGGACTCCGCGCCGCCGCGTCATGGCGCTCGCAGTCGTCGCGGCCGTCGCGATCACCGGCGGCTTCGTGCGCGCGAGGCTCCTCGAGCGCGACCCGGCTTTCCACGGCAGCGACTACCGCCGGCAGTTCTATGGCGCCGCGCTCAGAATGATCGCCGCGCGACCGGTCGGCGGCGTCGGCGCCGGCCGGTACTGGTTCCTGTCGCCGTTGTTCCTGACGCCCGAAACCGCCTGGACCTACGGCGCGGAAAACGCGCACAACAATTTTCTGCAGATCGGCGCGGAACTCGGCATCCCCGGGCTCGTGGCATTCGTCTTCTGGATCGGTGGCGCCTGCGTCGTGCTCCTGCGCGCGCTCGTACGCAGCGGTCAGCGCGGCGGTGACGCGCGGCTGCTCGGCGCCGCGGCGGGTGTGGTCGTCTTCATAGCGACGTGGCTCACCGGCCATCCGCTGCTCGTCTCGGAGGTCGCCTTTTCGTTCTGGATCCAGTTCGGGATTGCGGTGGGGCTCGCGCAATGCACGCGTATGAGCGCTCCGCACCACGTTGCTCGCGCGGCGGCGCTACGACAACGGCCTGCCGCGAGGCTGACCGCAGCGCTGGCGTGCGCGATTGTGCTGGGAACTCTTGTGGATGCGAGACGCGGCCCGGTGGAGCCGCTGCCGTCGCGAACGGTGGATGGGTTCTACGGGTGGGAAACGGCGGAGGACGGACGCCGCTTTCGCTGGACCGAACAGTTCGCGAGCATCGTCGTGCCGAAAACGACTACACACATGAGCGTGCCCGTGCGCATCCCGACGGATGAACCAGCGGTGGCTCCGATTGCCGTCGAAGTTTCGGTCGGGGGAATCGTCCAGGGTGTCACATGGGTCAGCAATTCATGGGTCGACATCGACGTGGATTTGAAGGGTGGCGATCCCCGGTCCCCATTCAAGCGCGTGAACCTGAAAGTCAACCGCGTCTGGCAACCAGCGATCTACATTCCCGGCAGCGCCGAGATGCGGCCCGTTGGCGTGCAGGTCGGCGAATGCGAACTGCGTTAGGGCGCAGAGATTTTGGAGGAGTTTTCTCCGCCTGCTCCGTTTGCCTCGCACGCTACACGGATATCAAAACTCTGCATCAGCGCTGGAGGACGGCGAACCACGGCGGGTCCGCGGGCTCTGGGATCGCGGCAACCTCTCGCAGCTTGCCTGCATCGATGAGGGCCCGCGCCGCTCGGTCGTCGCGCAGCGTCACCAGCAGGCTGCGCGGCGGCATTGCCTGTGGATCGAGACTCGCTGCATCCACGTAGACGGTGCGCGGGAGCAGATCTTCGCGACGGAGCTTGATCAAGTACAGCTTCCAATAGGCATCGATGTACGGAATGTCGGTGTTCAAATATATCGCTGGAACGCGTTCGCGCGCGTCACGCGCGACAGCGTCCTCGATCGCGCCGCGACGGTTTCCCTCGAACCAGAACGCGGACCGGAGCCGGTAGTCTCCAAAATAGTCGAAACAGAAGAACGCAAAGTGCAGTGGGATGAGCGCGAGGAGGCATCCTGCGACCAGCCGCGAGGTCTTCAGCGGCGACGTACTCAGCTGGACGAGCCCGCTCGTCGCAATCAGCACGGCAAACGGCAGGAGCTCGAGCTCGCGATCGATCGCGTATGGCTCCGGTACGACGAGACACGCCGCAACGGGAGCCGTCAAGAACCCGATCAGCAGAATCACATCGACGACAGCATGCCGGACGATGAGCCGATACAGTCCGATCGGAATCAACACGGCGAACGGCAGCAGAAAAACGCCGACGTGGCGTGTCGAGTTGATGACGTTGGCGTACCCGCCGGTCAAAAACAGATACGACGGATCGAAAAAATACCAGTAGAGCGAGATTCGCCCCGTGAGTCCCGAAAAACGCGCCGTTTGCCGCAGGTCCTGCAGAATCGTCGAGGTAGACCCGGACGATCGGACGACTGGCGGCGGCAATGCGGCAGGCCTTGTGACTGTTCCGGATCCGGGTCGCTCGGCAAGCTCATAGCGACCGGCCGTTGCCTTCAGCGCTTCGGGATGATGAATGACCCACGGCACGATCGCGACGACAGGCCAGACGAACCCGGCGATGGCTATGACATAGAGTCGCCACGGGCGCGCCTCCGTTTTCGATACCGCAAACAGCGTCAACGCCAGGTAGACCGGCATCATCACGAGCGAGGCGATGTAGCTGTAGCAACCCAACCCGAGCACGCTCGTGACGGCGAACAGGATCCATGGCCGGCGCCGTTCGAGAAAGATCAACATGCCGAGCAGCCACGCCGTCACGAACGGCACCGGATAGAGGTAATCCATCGCCAGCCGGCTGTGAATGAAATGGGCCGGCGTCAGGGCGAGCGCGACGGCCGCGAACAGTGCCCAGCGCCCGCGTGTGAAGAGTCGTTTCGCAATTGCATACATCAGCACGACATCGAGCACCCCAACCGCGACTGACGGCAGCCGAACGGTCCACTCGGCGACCGGCAGCACCGTGAGGAACAGCGCGGTGAGGTAGACGATGATCGGCTGGAACCACATGTTCGCGTAGACCTGGAAGTACAACGGCAACAGCCGGCCGTTCACATCACGAGCCGTCGTGGCGACGGAATGCGCGTTCAACGCGAACAGCACTTCGGCATCACAGAGGTAGACCGGCATTCGGCCGAGCGCGAATGCGTACAGGACGAACACCGCTCCCGCCACTGCGGTGATCGTCAGAACCGGATGGCGTGATCGCGTCAACCTCACCACAAAGGACACAAAGGACACGAAGGTCAGACGGTACAAGAGTTTCCCTTTGTGTCCTCAGTGTCCTCTGTGGTAGAAAATACCTGGATCAACGTTCGAGGACTGAAAAGAACGGCGGATCGCCCGGCTCGCTGATCGTCGTGAGCTGCCGAACGGCGCCGGACGACAGGAGCGCCTCCCCGCGCGCGTCCTGCCGTGAGATCAGCAGCAGAGTGCCAGGCGACACGCTCGAGAGATTCAACGCGCCGGGCTCGAAGTAGACCGTCCGCGCGAGCAGATCCCCGCGACCGTGTTTCGCCAGATAGAGGTTCCAATACCAATCGATGTACGGAATGTCGATGCTCAGGTATACGGGCACAGCGCGGTCCCGGGGCTCACGCGCGATGATTTGCTCCAGCGCGCCACGCCGATTGCTGTCGAACCAGAACGCCGATCGGACGCGGTAATCGGTGAAGTAGACGAAACACAGGAACATGAAATGCAGCGGGACCAGCGCAAGGAGACTCCACCCGATTGTTCGCGTTCGCCAACGTTCACTGGAAACCAGTCGTTGGGCGCCGATCGTCGCGAGAAGCACTCCGAACGGCAGCACTTCCAGCTCGCGATCGATGGCATACGGTTCGGGCACGACGAGGCACGCGGCAAACGGGGCGGTGACGAACCCCGCCACGAGGAGCGCGTCGGAGATCCTGCGCCAGCGCGTCGCGACGACGACGAGCCCGAGTGGCAGCAGTACAGCAAACGGCGCAGGAAAGGCGCCGACGAAGCGTGTCGAATTCACGACGTTGGCGTACCCGCCGGTCAGGAACAGATATGCAGGATCGAAGAAATACCAATACAGCGAGACGCGTCCCGTCACGCCCGAGAAATGGGTCGACCGGCGCAACTGTTGAAGGATGCCCGACGGACCGGCTGCCGACGCTGAATCAGCAGACGTGCGCGCGGGTGTCACGCTCAGCGTCGGAAGATTCGACAGCTCGTATCGGCCGGCGGTCGCGGTCAGTACGTCGCGGTGGTAGAGCAGCCAGGGAACGAGCAATAACAGCGGCCAGCTGAAACCGACAGCCGCGATGCCATGGGACCGCCGGTCCGCATGCGTCCACCACAACGCGATCCATGTGAGCACCAGATACATCGGCATCATCACGACGGATGCGATATAGCTGTAGAAGCCGAGCCCCAGACAACTGGTCGCTGCGAACAACACCCACGGGCGCGGGCGTTCCAGGAACATCAACAGACACAGCAGCCATGCCATCACAAACGGTACCGGATACAAGTAGTCCATCGCGATGCGGCTGTGGACGAAGTGCGCCGGCGTAAACGTGAGCAGGAGGGCCGCGATGATCGCCCAGCGCCGGTCTGCGAAAAGCCGGCTCGCGATCAGATACATGAGGACGACGTCGGCTGTGCCGATGACAACTGACGGCAGTCGCACCGACCATTCCGACAGCGGCAGGATCTTCAGGAAGAGCGCGGTCAGATACACGGCAGCCGGCTGAAACCACACTTCGTCCGAGACTTGAAAATAGATTGGCAGCAACCGCCCGCGGACATCGTGGGCCGTCGACGCGATCGCGTGCGCCTGCAGCGCGAAGAACACCTCGTCGTGATGCAGATAGGCGGGCGAATACGCCAGCCGCGCCGCGTACAGACAGAAGACGGCGAGGCCAATGAGAACACAATCCCGCCGGCGGCTCACCCGGCTCACCCGACTACGCCGCTCCACGTGAAGCGAACCGCAGCCTCGGCCGGCCGCGTTCGAGTGACGGCGGTCGCGATCGTGCCGACGACCAGCGTCGCCAGCAACCCGAACGACGATGGCCACATGAATCCGATCCGCGTCTGGTAGGCAACGTAATAGCTGGTCAGCGAGCCCACGACTCCCGCAAGGAGGACCGGACCACTCGTGGCTCGCCGGCTGAACATCGCAAGCAGATAGATGCCGAACAGCGGACCGGTGAACGCGTTGATCAATTTATTTGCGATCTCGAGCAGGGTGCCGATCCGCGACACGTTGGTCGCCAGATACGTGCCGGTCAAACCGAAAAGGACCGTTGCCACGCGCGACACGATCACGGCGTGCGACCCCTCGTCTCCGGCCGCATCGTCGCGGCCTCTGATACCGAGCACGAGACGCCGGTAAAAGTCGATGACGACAACCGACGTGCCCGCGTTGATCGCGGAATCGATGCTCGACAGCGAGGCCGCAAGGATCGCCGCGATCACCAGGCCGGTCGCTCCCGCCGGAAACGTGCGCGACATGAAGTACGGCAGAATCTTGTCGGTGGAGTACTCCGCCGGCAGCGCGTGTACCTGGAAATAGGCGAGCAGCGCGACGCCGACAAACGCCAGGCCGATCATCCAGAGCGCATCCGACACCGCGTTGACGATGAACGCCCACCGTGCCTCGCGAACCGAGGTCGTCGTCTGAAAACGCTGCACCATCACCTGGTCGCTGGTAAAGCCCGCCATTCGTCCGACGACTGTCCCCACCAGGAGTGCCGCCGCGTTCATAGGCTGGAAGAAAAACGCCTGGACGCGGCCGACGACACCCGCGCTGGTGTTGAGCGTATCCGCCGGCGCAGCCGTGACGCGACCGGCCTCGCCCGCGGCCGCCGCGATCGCCGAGAGGGTTCCCGCGCCGTGCGTGATCGAGATCCAAATCGTCGCCGCGAGTCCGGCGAACATGATCGCGAACTGAATCACGTCGTTCCAGATCACCGCCTGAATTCCGCCGAGCATCGTATACAGCGTGACGAGCACACCCAGGGTCACGATCATCGTGGTGAGATCGACACGGCCGGTGAACGCGGTGTCGATGGCGAGGCAGGGCACATAGAGCGCCGTCGCCATCCAGCCCAGGCGCCAGACGATGAAGATAGCTGCGGCAAGCGTCCGAACCCGCACGTCGAACCGCGCTTCGAGAAACTCGTACGCGGTATACAGATTGAGCCGCCGGTAAAACGGCAGGATCACGCGCGATACCCACGGGTAGAGAAACAGCCACGACAGGGGCCCGACGAGCAGAACGAGGCCATAGCGAATCGTGGACGATGGCTGCATCAGGTAATCGAGCCCGCTGTTGAGCGCAGCCATCAGCGACAGGCCCACCGTCAGCCAACCGAAGGCGCCGCGCGCGACGAAAAAGGATTGGATGTCGGTCTGGCGACGGGAAAAGAAGACACCGGTCCCCGCGAGGAGCGCGAGATAAACGACGAGGATGAGAATGTCGAGCGGGTGGAGTGCGCCCGGAGCCGTTCTAATTCCTTATACCGATCGGCTGGATCTTGCTTCGCGTCTCCGGCACGGCGTCGATTTCGACGAGCGGTTCCAGGCTGACGAGGAGCCGCGCGAGCCGCACGTTGTGTTCGGCACACATCGTTTCGAGGTTGCTCAGGCGTTCCGGCGGCATGTGGCGGGCGCTGATCACGACCGTGTCGACAGCGGCCGCTTTGACGAGCACAGTCAGCGCGCTGTACCCGCCCAGAATCGGATACCCGACCGCGCGGGTGCCGGACTTGCGGGGATCGTCGTCGATGAAGCCGATGATGCGCAGCCGATCGTCGCGCGCCAACAGCTCGCGAATCGCCAGGGCGGCTGCGTCGCCGGCGCCGTAGATGACCGCGCGGTGATCCGATTGCCGCTGCCGGCGCGCGAGCTCGCCGAGCAGGCGGAATGACGCGCGCGACACGCTGACCGCAATCAGCAGGAGCACGGCGTAAATCACCATGACGGTTCGCGAATACGCGAAGAACCGATACCCGTACAGGACGAAGAGCTGCGCCGACACCGTGCCGAGGAACACGCCACGGCCGACCACCAACGTATCGAGCAGACCGAAATGACGCCACACGCCGCGGTACACACCGACGGCGAAGAACGCGATCATCTGCGCCGCGAGGATGACCGGGAGCGACGTCTGAAACATCGGAAAGTTCTTCATGAACGCTTCCGGTTCCTCGAACCGCAGCCGATAGGCGACGTAGTAGCACAGGATGACGAGGCAAAAGTCCAACAGGACTTCGGCGACACGCCGCTTGTACATGAAGTCGACAACGATTGGCGTGAAGGCTTCCTGCTGGACCTCTTCGTGCTCGTAGACGCGGATGCCCGCCAGGTACGCGGCGAGCAGCACCATCCCAAGGACGAAGGTGAACGCGATCGCCAGCGTCGAAAGGCTCTGCCGGTAGTGGTCGAGCGCGACGCCAAGTCCGCCGCCGACTGCGGCGAGCAACCAGAGAAACGCGACGGCGCGCCGCTCCGACAAGCCGATTGCGACCAGGCGGTGCGACGAGTGATCGCGGCCGCCTTGGGACGCACGCCGCCCCGATACCCACCGCGAAAGCGTCACGAGCGTCGTGTCCAGGATCGGGATGAGCAGCACGAGCACCGGCGCGGCGACGATCGACAGGATGTCCGATCGGCCAGGAGCATTGCGTACGGTGCTCAGCGTGATCGCGGCGAGACTGAATCCCAGAAAGAGGCTCCCGGAGTCGCCCATGAAAATCGACGCCGGGTGCAGGTTGTAGGCGAGGAATCCGCCGGTGGCTCCAATCAGGAGCGCGAGATAGCGCGCGTCGGAGAATGCAAGTGTACCTGGGCGCGACGGCAGAAGGTCGATCAGGAGCGCGGAGGCGACGATGATCGCGATGCCGGCGCACAGGCCGTCCATGTTGTCGAGCAGATTGAACGCGTTCGTCAATCCGACGACCCACACGAGCGTCAACAGGCTGTCGAGCGTGACCGAATGCAGCCAGTTGAGGCGAAATCCAAAGAACAGCAGCGCCGATGCGAGCGCGATTTGCGCGATCAGCTTCGTCGCCGGCTTGAGCGACACGAAGTCGTCGGTCAGGCCCACGCCGAACATCGTGGCCGACGCGATCACGAGCACCGGCGACGTGCCGACGAGCCCGAACAGCGCGGCGCAGGCCAACGTGACCAATGCGATGGCCACGCCGCCGAACAGCGCGACCGGACGCCGATGCCACCGATCCTCGCGCGGGCGCGACACGTAGCCGAAGCGAACCGCAGCGGTCCGGCATAGCGGCACCAGCAGGAGGGATAGCGACAGCGCCACCGCGAACGGTGCGAGGATTGTCAGCATCTGGAAGAGCGTGCGATCGTACCAAGAACAAGAGACGAGGGCAACACACCGGTCACCGAGCACCGGTCGCGACGCTACCGGAGTACGCACCGAGGCGCAGATAGTAGAACTCTGCGGCGGTGTCGTAGACGAGCGAGTCGAAGAGCGTCAACGCGGTGTCACTCGGCAGCCAACGACGGTTCTCGAGCGAGTAGTCCGATTTGTACGCCGACGCCGACGGCACCGGATCGAGCCCCGCCGCGCGGAACATCACGAGCGCTCGCCGCATATGGGTGGGCGAGGTCACCAGCACAATCGGCTGCCGTTCGCGACCGTCGAGCATTCGCCGGACACTGGCGGCTTCTTCGCCAGTCGTCCGGGACTCGCGCTCCAGTATGAGGTGATCGTCGGGAACGCCCATGCGTACGATAGCCTCGCGCATTGCCTCGCTCTCGGGCGCCACGGTAGGGTCGCGCCCCGGGCCGCCGCCGCACAGAATGATGTCGGGCCGGCCGAGCAGCCGGTACAACCGCGCGCCTTCGATGACCCGAAACCCCGTATTCGCCGCCACGACGTTGATGATGAAGTCGTCGATGTGCCAGGCGCGGTTGCCGCCTCCCAGCACCACGACGGTCCGCGCTCCTCGTGCGTCCGCGGCACGCGTCAACGGACCGAAGTCCCGTCCCCGCCATCTCACGAGCGGTTCGACGCAGGCAGGCGTGCTGAACCCCCAAAACCCCAGCAGCACGGCGAGGAAGTACCAGCGCGCGATGGAGCGCGTGCGGCGGGCGAACGCCAGCGCCACACCAACGCCGAGCACTCCGAGCAGAAACGCGACCGAGGTCGGCCTGAGCGTCTTGAGCACATCGATCAGGCTGCGCATTTACGACGTCACCAGTCTCCACGGTCCGGAATCGAGAAGCGCATTGCGTCTGCTGGAATGAATGAGCATGGCATAGAACGCAGGCGACCGCTGGGAAGACGCCAGATCGCGCTGCACCGCGTCTTGAAGTGCGCGCCGATATGCACCCGGATCCCGATCGCGTCGATCGTTCGTTCGTCGGACGAGCACCGGCCACGTAATGAAGCGACGATGCAGCGCGTTGCAGGCATCGCCTCCGAGGCGCACCAGGAGCCGTTCCGCGCAGTCAGCGAATCGTGTGGTGATCGTCGATAGGGTGCGGGGAGTGTACTGACGATAGCCGTGCCACAGATACGTCCACAAGCACGCTTCCGACGGGAGCAGGTGGATCTGCAGCAACGGCCGCCGAGAACGGTGCGCGTACTCGTGGATCTCATCGAGGCAACGGACATCGTCGGCGACGTGCTCGAGCGTTGACTGGCTCATGACGAGGTTCGTTCCGTCGGGGATCAGCCGACCGATCGCCTGCACGTCGCCTCGCTCGAAGGTGAGGTACGCATGCCGCGTCGTGAGCTGCCGCCACTCCTCATGCGCCTGCAGGTCGACCCCGACATACCGCGTCAGACGATTGCCGCTCCAACGCTGGAGGCTCACGCCGTAACGGCCCGAGCCGCAGCCCAGATCGAGGACCTGCAGCGATCCGAGCTCGCGTTCGAGCGCGGCCCACGGCAGTTGCATCCAGAACAGATCGCACAGCGCGCGCGAAGGGCTCGGTACGCCCGGCAGATCGTCGAGCGACACCTTCGGCGACGAATCGAAGTCGGCAATCGACAGCTGCGGGTCCAGGCGGGCGTACGGCGCGGCATTGCGCAGACGGTTCAGCGCCAGATACGCGATCCTGCCGCCGACGCCCAAGTGACCATCTCCGTTCAGGTATACTGCTCGCGTGCCCGCCGCCAGTGAAGGGCTGGAAGAAACCATCCTAAGTTTCGTCCGCACTCAGTTCGATCGGTCGAGTGGCGCGACGAGGATCGCACCCGACACGCCGCTCTTTTCGTCGGGTATGGTGGACTCGTTCGGCGTCCTCGAGCTCATTGCGTTCCTCGAGCAGTCCTTCCATGTGGAGATCGATCTGTCCGCCCACGATCTCGAGGACTTCGACACGGTCCGCAAGATCGGCGGAGTGGTGCAGCGTCTGCTGCCGACATAACCGGAAGCCGTGCACGAGGCGACCCTCACCCTCGGCCTGCCGCACACCAATCGCTGGGGTCTCGCCGAGCACCTGCTCCTGATGCATGCCGGCCACTTGCATTGGACGGCCATCGCCGCCACGATCGGCGTGCCGCTTTCCCGTCTGCGCGCGGCCGACGGCGGCCCGGTGTACGCGACGTTCTACTTCATCGAGGAGGATTTTCCGGAGCATGCTGCGCTGAACACGTTCGGCCTGGACGACGCGCTGCGTTTCAGGCTGGAGCAGCGCGCGTACAAACGAACGGCGATCGAAGGCGAGCTGATCTTCGATCGGGGAGATCGACTGCCGCCGCTCGCGGAGGATCCGTCGCCGACAGCGCCGTCGATGGGGCGCGGACGGCATCCGTACGTGCGATTTGGGAATATTTTCATCAGCCCGGTGAAGGGCAACAGCCGCCTTCGGGTTGCGGTCCCGGCACAAGGGGATTTTTCGGCATTTCGCGTTCTGCCCAACGAAGAGAACCCGTACCAAATCACGCGGGCGGCGGCGGCGACCGGAACGCTCGGACTGCTGGACGGCCGGTGGCGGCCGGCGGATGCTGGCGGCTTCGACGGCTTTTACGATCTCGATGCGGATCGCGATACCAACGGCGCCGGCCTGATTTATTTCGCGAACTACATCGCATTCATGAATGCGGCGGAGCGCGCGGCGGCGGCCCGCAGCCCCGTCGCGACCATGCGCGAAGGCGACGCACGCATCGTTCAGCAGCGCCGAGTCGCGTTCTACGGCAACGCCTCGCCGACCGATCGAATCCGCACGCGCGTGCTGCTGTTCCACGATCCAGCGGCACCGCGACTCATGGCGGCCCGCTCCGCGATTCATCGGCAGGAAGACGATGAGCTGATATGCCTGTCGGAAACCGTCAAGCGGAGCGTGAGTGGCTGAAGCTCCGCCGAGCACCCGATCGATCGCCAGGCGTCTGGCAGCGGCCGTCGTGTCCCTCGTGATTCTCGATCTGTTCGTGCCCGGATGGCTCCGCCGCGTCGAATACCAGCGATACGAAGCCGGTCCCGTGTTTCGCTTTCAGTACTCGGATTTGTTCGGCATCGGCCCGATTGTGGAGTATCTGCGAGAACATCCCCGCGGCGATCGGCCGCGAGCCGTGTTCTTCGGCGATTCCGTCGTCTGGGGATACCGCCTGCGGCAGACCGATTCGCTGCCGGAGCAATTCGCCGTGCGCCGGCGATCGGTTCGCGTGCTCAATTTCGCCATCAACGAGTTCGGCAGCGGCAGCGCGTTTCTGATGCTGAAGTCGATTGTCGATTCAATCGACACGGTGTATCTGCACATCGGCGGCAGAGCGGTCAACCCGGGGCTGGCGCGATTGATGCCGGTCAGCGACGAGGACGTGCGGCGGTTCGGTCTCGATCCACCCGATCGGCTGGAGCAGCGCCTCGAAGCACTGACAGGATTCTGGCGGTTGTACCGCTACTCGTACCGTCTCCAGGCCGCACTGTTCGGGACATCGACACGCAACTATCTCTATTCGAACAAATCTGCCTTGATCTGGTGGCGAGGATCGGCCGGCGGCGATACGGGCGGCAACCGCGATCTCGCGCCGGTGCGCCCGAGCGCCAGCGGCTTGGTGGTCGGCTACGACATCGCGGCTGCCGAGCCGACGGCTGCGCGTCGGCAGGAACTCGCGCTGGCGCAGTCGTGGCTGTGGGAATACGCCACGTTCATTCGGGACCATGGTAAACGCGCCGTCTTTTTCTCGATGCAGTCGCCGGCCGACACCGGCGCGACCCGCGATCTGACGGATTTGAACCGGATCTTCCGCCACTCGGTCGTGTTGGTCGCGGTCGGCGTTCCCGACGA
>Ga0066710_100003677_pt1 | contig 13196 bp, 7 predicted proteins | sample GraSoiAngelo_159_FD_79666 | JGI IMG/M metagenome (GOLD analysis project Ga0066710, IMG submission 79666) | Grasslands soil microbial communities from the Angelo Coastal Reserve, California, USA - 14_1009_16_40cm | ecosystem: Environmental > Terrestrial > Soil > Grasslands | place: USA...
TCTGCAGGAAGCCCGCCTGGACATGGAGCGCACCCGGCTGGATCTGGCGGTGCTGCTCTTCCCTGACTTCAACCAGGATTTCACCGTCGTCGATGACCTGCAGACGCCGGAACCTTTGCCGGCTTTTTCCGAAGTCGAAGCGCTGGGCAAGAAGAACAACCCCGAGCTGCGCGCCGCCTTGGCAACCTATCAGGCTGCGCAACATGAAGTCACCGCCGCCTGGGGAGGGCTGCTGCCATCTCTGAGCCTCGACTATTTCTACGGCATCGACTCCGCTAAGTTCGCGATTCGTACCAATGGAGTACGCAATCTCGGCTACTCGACCGTGGCCAGCCTGCAGATTCCAATTTTCAGCTGGGGCGCCGATCGCAGCAAACTGAAGCAGGCGGAGTTGCGTCGTGATCAATCGCGGGTGGAGTTGAGCTTTGCCCAGCGCCAGCTTCTCAGCCACCTGCGCCAGTTCTACAGCGAGGCCGAAATCGCCCGCGCCGAGATGGAGTCCCTGGCCAGCTCCGCAGAGATGGCGGCGGACAGCCTGCGCCTGACGACTCTGCGCTACCAGGCGGGAGAATCCACCGTGCTCGAAGTGGTCGACGCGCAGAATACGCTCACGCTGGCGCGTAAGGCGTACGATGACGGCCAAGCCCGCTTCCGAGTGGCGCTGGCGAACCTACAAACTCTCACAGGAACCTTCTAGCCGCAATGAACCACGCCAACCTCGTCGTCACTTTTCATCGCCATCCCCGCATCTTGGCCCGCGCCGCGCGCGCGCTCCGCGTTTACGCGGCAATGCTTCCGGTGCTGTTTTTGGCCGCCTGTTCCGGCAATAAGGCAGACGCGGAACCGGAGGTTACGGTTCAGGTCGCGCCCGTGGAAAAAACCACAATCGAACACACGGTCGGCACGGAAGCGGTTCTATTTGCCCGCCAGCAGGCGGCCATCGTGCCCAAGATCAGCGCCCCGGTGGCGAGGTTCCTGGTAAAGCGTGGTAGCCGCGTGCATAAGGGCGAACTGTTGGCAATCCTCGAAAATCGGGACCTCAGCGCGGCCGCACAGGATACAAAGGGCGCCTTGGATCAAGCTCAAGCCGCGTACGAGACGACTACAGCGGCCAGCCTTCCCGAAGAAATTCAAAAAGCCGAGGCTGACGCGCAGCAGGCTCAGAAGGCGCTTGAGGCTCAGGAAAAGGTCTACCAAAGCCGGCAGCAGCTGTTCGAACAGGGAGCGCTGCCGCGCAAGGAACTTGACCAATCCACGGTCGACGTGACCCAGGCCCGCAACCAGGCCGCAATCGCGAAAAGGCATCTGGATGCCCTGATGGCAGTCGGCAGGCACCAAGAGTTGAAAGCGGCGGCCGGGCAACTGGAGTCGGCCAAGGGCAAGTATCTGGGCGCGCAGGCACAACTCAGCTACTCCGAGATTCGCAGCACCATGAACGGATTCATTACCGACCGCCCCCTCTATCCGGGCGAGATGGCGACAGCGGGCACGCCGCTGCTGACCGTAATGGATACTTCCGCCGTGATTGCCAAGGCTCATATCCCCCAGGCCGACGCGGCGCTGCTGAAGGTGGGCGACAAAGGAACCATCACCGTCCCGGGAGTCGATGATCCGATCGAGGGCAAGGTCACGGTTGTGAGTCCCGCGCTTGACCCAAACAGCACCACCGTCGAGATCTGGGTTGAGGCAAAGAACTCCAAGAATCAGTTGCGGCCGGGGACGAGCGCACAGCTTTCGCTGCTAGCCAAAACCGTGAAGGACGCACTCGTCGTGCCGGCCACCGCCGTGATCACCACCCAGGATGGCAGCTCTGCCGTGATGGTGGCCGGAACTGACGGCCGGGCCCACCAGAAAGCAGTGAAGGTAGGCATTCGGCAGGCGGATGACGTCCAGATTCTCGAGGGTGTCACAGAAAAAGACAAGGTCGTCAGCAACGGCGCGTACGGGCTACCGGACAACACCAAGATCAAGGTCGAGGCCGCCACGGAAGCTCCCGCGGAAGGATCTAAAGAGGGATCGAAGGAAGGAACCAAAGAAGGATCGAAGGCGCCGAGTGGGGACAAGAGTGAAAAATAACCGCCGCGGAGCAATTGCGTGAACTCACCGAACTCGGACCACTGGATTGCGCGGCATTCCAGGCCGGTCATCTTCCTGATCGTGACCTTAGCCCTGTTGGGCGCGTATCTTGCCTTCACCATTCCGGTGTCGGTCTTCCCTACCACCGATTTTCCTCGGGTCCTGATCGCTGTCGACAACGGCGTCATGCCCATCGACCAGATGATGGTGACCGTGTCGCGGCCCATCGAAGAGGCCGTGAACAGCGTCCCTGGACTGCTGTCGGTGCGCTCCATCACCAGCCGCGGCTCGGCAGAAGTCGACCTTTACTTTCGCTGGGACATCGACATGTTTCAGACGCTGCAGTACGTGAACGCGGCCATATCCCGCGTGCAGCCTGAACTGCCCGCCACGGCCAAGATCGAAGCTCACCGCATGACCTTTGCCAGTTTCCCCATCATGGCTTACAGTCTGACGTCTGACACAGTTCCCCAGACCAGGCTGTGGGAGGTGGCAACCTACGAGATGAAGCCACGCCTGAACCGGCTCGAGGGCGTTGCGACCGTCATCATTCAAGGAGGACAAGAACCGGAGTTCCACATCATCCCCGAGCCGTCCAAGTTGCTGACGGCTGGGGTTACGGTCAATGACATTCTGGACTCGGTTCGCAAAACCAACCTGATCGACTCGCCCGGTCTTCTGGAACGTAATCACCAACTTTACCTCGGCTTGGTGAATGGTCAGATCCGTACTCCGCAAGAAATCGGGCATGCCGTAATCAAGACCACGCCCTCCTCAATCCCGGTGAGGATCGGCGATATCGGCTCGGTTACTCCGGCCGTAAAACCCGTCTACACCGTGGTTACGGCGAACGGCAAGCCGGCGGTGCTGATCAACATCAATCGTCAGCCCGATGGAAACACCGTGCAAGTCGCGCAGCTAATACACGACGAGATTGATCGCATCCGCAAGACTCTTCCGCCGGGCGTTGATATCAAGGCGTTTTATGACCAGTCTGTTCTGGTCAACGAATCGATCAAGAGCGTCCGCGATGCCATTTTGCTGGGATTGATTTTGGCCTCGATCATCCTGGTTGTGTTCCTGCGGGACTGGGGAACCTCACTGGTGGCCGGACTGGTCATTCCAGTGACCGTGATGGTGACGTTTATCGCACTAAAGCTGATGGGGCAGACGTTCAACCTGATGACCCTGGGCGGTCTGGCAGCCGCTGTCGGCCTGGTGATTGACGACGCAATCGTGGTGGTGGAGAACATTGTTCTTCATCGTGACGCCGGCCAGGGGCGGCACGAAGCCATCCGCAGCGCCATCCGCGAAATCACGGTTCCGCTGATCGGCTCGACCATTACGCCGGTTGTCGTCTTTATTCCGCTGATCGTGATTACGGGTGTGACTGGAGTGTTTTTCCGCGCGCTGGCCGTCACCATGAGCGTGTCCCTGCTGACATCACTCGTGCTGGCTCTCACCTGGACCCCGACTCTGAGCCTGTATTTTATTCGTGGCAAGCATGAGAAGAATCGTGACTCCTCAGCGACCGCTGATTCACATCTTGACAATCCAGGTCGTGGCAATTCTGCCGTGGACGCCCCGCCCGCAGAGGACAAAACAGAAATTGCTGACGCACGTCAGGTTCTGGCGGCCGAGGATGCGCACCTCGGAGGCTTCTTTCTGCGGGTTGTGAACTTTCATCAACGCTGGCTCAGGCGCGCGCTGGAGCGGCCGTGGCTGCTGGTAATTTTCAGTGGCCTGCTGATCGTGCTCGCTTACGTTTGTTACTCGTTCTCAGGCTCCGACTTGCTGCCGGCGATGGATGAAGGCGGATTCATCATCGATTACATCATGCCCGCGGGAAGCTCGCTGGCCGAAACAAACCGCGTCATCACTCACATTGAGCAAATGCTGCACGAGGTTCCCGAAGTGGAGAGCACGTCGCGGCGTACCGGCTTGCAGCTTGGCCTGGCGGCTGTGACCGAAGCGAATACCGGCGACGTTTCGGTGAAATTGAAGGACCAGCGCGATCGCGGCGTGGATGAGATCATGGCCGAGGTGCGGGCGCAAATCAAGAAAGAGCATCCCACACTTGACGTCGAATTTATCCAACTCTTGCAGGACATGATTGGCGACCTAACCTCGGCGCCGGAGCCGATTCAGATCAAACTGTTCGCGCAAGATCCGAAGCTGCTGGAGGAGTGGGCGCCGAAGGTAGCTGCGGCGATCGGTCCCGACGAAAAGACCGGGAAAGGCGGCGTCGAGGGAGTGGTCGACCTGCTCAACGGCATCGACAACACCATCAGCGGACCCGCCGTTACTTTTCAGGTTGATCCCACGGTTGCGGCGCGAGCCGGTTTCTCGCCGGAAGAGGTCGCAGTAGATGCCGCAGCAATTCTCGAGGGAGAACCCGCTCCAACGCCGGTCGTCGCCAACGATCGCGCTTACACCCTCAGAGTTCGTTTTCCCGCGGCCAGCCGGGCATCCCTCGAAGCGATGCGCGACACGCTGCTGGTAAGCAGCACTGGACACACCGCCACCCTCGGCACTTTGGCCATGATTGTCGAACTTCCGGGACAGACAGAGGTCCGACGCGAAAACCTGCAACGTATGGTTGCGGTCACTGCGCGACTGGAAGGCAGGAGCCTGGGCAGCGGCGTCGCGGAGGTGCAAAAGGTGGTCGCGGGCTTGCACATTCCCGCTACAATCCGAGTGGAATACGGAGGCACTTATCAGGAGCAGCAGCGTTCCTTTCATGATCTGGTGATGGTGCTGATTCTCGCCGTACTACTACTCTTCATTGTGCTGATGTTCGAGTTTGGCAACTTCGCCGCGCCCGTCGCAATCCTTTCTTCCGCACTGCTGTCCACGGCGGGTGTTTTCATCGCGTTGCTCATCACGGGAACGACGTTTAACATTTCATCATTCATGGGCATGATCATGGTCATCGGCATCGTGGCCAAGAATGGTATCTTGCTGCTCGACGCGGATCAGAAGATGCGCGGCCTGGGCATGAGTGCCGAAGATGCCATGTTGCAAGCCGCCCGGCGGCGGTTGCGTCCGATCGTGATGACGGCCCTGGCGACGGTCGCAGGCATGTTGCCGCTGGCCTTCGCCATCGGCGCAGGCTCGCAAATGCTCCAGCCGCTGGCCATCGCCGTCATTGGAGGCGTTCTGATCTCGATGGTACTTTCGCTCATCATCACTCCCGCGGTGCACTTCTACCTTGGCGGGAAAGACCACGCTCCGGAGCACTCTCCCGCAAGCTAGAACATAGAAAGGGAACATCGCCCGACGGCGTGTGCACTTTCCTGCGGATTACCTTAGTCACAAAACCGGGCGAGACCGCTAGCGAATCAGTTCAACCTCAAAGACGACTCGCCCTTCCCTGCCCCTTGGTTGTAAACTATTGAAGATCAGAGGATCTAAGATCTTCCCCTCGGATCCTCCGCTGGAAATGGCCTGATCCCCTTCATCCTGTGCCCCATGCTTCGACTGGACTTGGCACTCGGGATTGGCTCGGGATTTGCACTAAAATAGGTCTATTCGCTGCTCCCGTTAGGACGAACGGCATTCGTCGGGAGAACAAGCGCTGGCAATAACGAAATCGTGTCCGACAAAAAAGGCAAACCAGTTCTTGACGAGCAAGCCCTGGAAAGGCTGCTGGAGGCGGCGTTTGTGCTGCAGGAGCACAATCGCGAACAGCCGAAGCCCGATCTGAAGCTCGAGTCGCAGAGAAGCAAGATACGGGAGAAGGAAGCACAGACCTCCCAACCGCCGCCCGCCGCGCCTGATGACGCTTCCAAAAACGATTACACTCTCACGCTCGCGCAGATCGTGGAGACGCAGCGCCAGATTCAGTCGCGCCATCTCGACCTGGAAAACGCGTTGTCGCTGATCGTGGAACGGATTGTCGGCATTACCAGAGGCGCCGGAGCGGCGATCGGCATTGTCGACGGGAAGAAGATCCGCTACCGGGCTGCGAAGGGTTCCCATGCTTTGCCGCTGGGTACCGAACTGCCGGTGAACCAGGCGCTGTGCGACGCATGCCTTCGCGTAGGACAGGTTATCCGCTGCCGGGACGTAAACACCGAGTTTCTGGTGGATGTAGACGAATGTCGCCGCCGCGGGATTCAATCATTGATCGCGGTTCCGATTTATCACAACGGCGAAACCGCCGGAGCTCTGGAACTTTACTTTGCCGATGCCAGTGCATTCACCGAGCAGGACGTTCACAGCTGCCAGCTCATGGCCGGCCTGGTGACTGAGTCGTTCGCGCGAGATGACGAACTTGCCTGGAAGCAGTCGCTGGCCGCCGAGCGCGCCATGATGCTGGAGGCTCTGGAGAAGCTCAAGCCGAACCTCGCCGCGCTCGTGGGAAGTCCTGTCACCAAGGAACTGAACCCCCAGCAGACAGATGCACCCGCTGGAAGCGCGATTTCTGCAAATGGTTTCGTCTGCCGCAAGTGCGGCCACGAACTGGTCGCGGAAGAGCAGTTCTGCGGAAAGTGCGGAACGCCCCGGCTCAAGAGTGATGAGCGCTCCAGCATGCAAAGCAAGGTGGCATCGCTGTGGCAGATGCAGCAAGCGAAGGGCGGAGCAGGACCGCCGGCCGCGGGAAACGGTAATGCAGCACCTCATGGCTCGCCAGCCCGGGACAGCACGGTCAACGACAGAAGGCACACTGCAGGGACGCTTGAGGAGGAACGGCTGGCTTCCCTGCAAGCCGGCCTCGATCCTGATGTTGTCGACGTGACTGAAGCGTCGTCAGCGGAGTTATTGCGGAGGCTTACTGAGCAGGACTCGCCGAACGAGGCCACAGATCGAGAAGTTTCGGAAACGGCGACCACGGAGACAGCGCTGGTGAAGTCAACGGACGCCGTCACTTGGAGTTCAGCTGCCAAGGCAAGAGACTTTCTCGAACAGCTCGCGCCGAGTCGAAACAAGAGCGCGTTTGCGGGTTTCTGGAATGCGCGGCGAGGGGACATATATCTGGCGGTGGCGGTGATTCTCGTCGCCGTGGTGCTTCGTTGGGGAATCTGGTCGAGTCACTCGGTGAGTGCTACCGGCGGTCCCGCAGCTACGGCTGGCCATCGTCGGTCAGCGCCCGATTCCGATCTTTCTATGCTCGACAAGATGCTAATCGGCCTAGGCTTGGCGGAAGCGCCCGATCCACCCGAGCAGCGAGGGAATCCCGAGACGAAGGTTTGGGTCGACACCCATACCGCCCTTTATTACTGTCCCGGCACCGACCTTTACGGCAAGACTCCACAAGGGAAGTACACCACGCAGCGTGACGCGCAGCTGGACCAGTTTGAGCCCGCCTACCGCAAGGCATGTAATTGAACGTCAATGGTTTATCGTTAGGTAGAACTTCTCTCTTACTGCCCGATTGACAACTCTTCCGAGGCGGAGTGCAATCATACGTACGCCCCTTCTCAATTTGGAGAACTTGCGTTGCCGCGTTCTGCTGACAATCAGGAACCGAACAGTACTCTACCGCACCCTGAACTGAACCCCCTGATCAACCCTGTCTTGGGGGCTCATATGGGGCGTTGGGCGGAAGTTTACTTCACCAGCCCACCCGAGAAGCGGGTAGAGGCTGTACTCGACTTGTTACGCGAACTTGAAGCCGAGACGCCGACAAAGAACGAAACCACGACTGCACCGAAACCAGCACCAGCACCCGAGCAGCAACCGGTAAAAGCGCATCCGACACGCCGCGCGGAGGTACACAAAAAGCTTCAAGACTTGGCGTCGGAAAAAGATTCGACGGCTCACGATGCAGGCCCATCCATTACCTGCCGCTCTTGCGGTCAGACTAATCCCGCGCAGCACAAGTTTTGCGGAATGTGTGGCGCCGACATCCATCAAAGTCGCTCGCTCGATTCCCCATTCCTCGATTCTCCAATCATTGATCCGGAAGAAGACGAGGTGAACGGCTGGCGGATTGAAGAACCGTCGCCCGACACGGCCGCGGGCCCAGCATTGGTCGGATTCTCTGCGGCTGACCGAAATCCCTTCGGATTAAGCTGGGGCTCGGATGAAGGTCCCAAGCTGCTTCCCGACCCCGAGCGGATACCCTATCGTTACCGAATCTATGTTGGAGCGGGGCTGACAATTCTACTTAGCGCCCTTGGCTATATGGCATGGCGTGGGGCGGACGCGGGCTTTGGCGGTCCTCACTCTTTGCCACCCGCAGCTCCGGTGGCATCACCCGAGGCTGCCGCACCCCAAACCAACGTCCCGGCCAAATCGGAGCCACAAGCCGCGGATACAGCAATGCGCAAGGCAACTGAACGTGCCGCACCGGCGCCATCCAGCGGCACTTCCACCGGAAGCACCAGGAAAGCTGAGGTGGCGGTGAGCTCCGCTCTGCGGGACGCTTCGGCTCCGGCAGCCCAGTCCGCTAAGGGAAGCGGATCCGAGGAGCTGAGTATTGCTGAGACCTATCTGAACGGCACGCATGGTAAAGCGCAAGACAGCGCCGAGGCTGCGAAGTGGTTATGGAGGTCGGTGGCGAAGCAGAATTCCAGGGCAGCCCTCGTGCTCTCAGACCTCTATCTTCGCGGAAGTGGAGTGGCCAAGAACTGCGATCAGGCTCGTCTGCTACTGGGCGCGGCCGCACGAAGAGGTGTTGCTGGTGCAGCAGAAAGGCTCCGCAACCTCCCGGCGTTCGGTTGCCAGTAGATTGCGGAGCCCAGTTGGTTGAATTGCGTCTGGCCTTCGCCAGCCTTGCGAGTGCTTCCTGCGGACAACGTGCTGTTGCTGCGTAGCCTGCAGCAAGCTCTCGGATAAGAAAAGTTTCGCCCCGCTTGCCGTTCTACTGCATCGACAACGCTGGCCCGATCCTTCGTGATTCATACCACAACGCGAGCTCGACGCGATTCCAGAGCCCGAGCTTGTCGTAAATCACGCGAAGGTAGTTTTTAACGACGTGCTCGGTAGTCCCGATCGCGTCCGCGACTTCCTTGTTCTTCAAGCCTTCGGCCACAAGCTGGATGACTCGCTGCTCACGTTCACTGGGGACACGACTTCCATAACGCTCATTTGACATGCTTGCCTCCGATACAACAGGGTCGCGAGTTTGACTCGCTTGATACCGCCGGTGATTCCGAAGCGCAGAAATAACCGGTTGAAATGCGCTTTCACAGTTCTGCGTGCCATCTGCAGTTGGCGTGCAATCTCGGCATTGTCACAGCCTTGCAGGAGCAGTTCTACGATTCGCTGTTCGCGCGGACCTAGGCGAACCGGCTGTTCCTTCATTTAATTCCCCCCCTTCTTAGTTCCCGGAATCATCCGTGGCGCTGAAGTGTGGCGTGGCCTAAACATTTCCAGAACTCACAGCATCCACAATGCCACTTTGAGACATTTTTGACTGTGGCGTCAGAACAGTAATTTCCACAGGCACTTGCGAAGCAGTTCTGACCTCCTGTAAATGGGAATTATACTTCCGAAATGCGGTTCGATTCGCGGAGTCTGGGGGCAAAAACCCACTTTCCTGCGCGAAAAAACCGAGGATTAATCAACCTTGGGACGAACCTCAGACCAGTAACGCGGAAGGCGACACTCATATATCGCCTTGGGATTACTTTCTTGGAACCGACTTGAATTTTTCTCGATGTGTGAGTCCCACCAGCGGCACCATCTCACGACTCAGGTGAATACCCTAGACGAAAATTCCCGCTTATACGCGCTCGCCTTGAACAAATTACACGATCTACCCTAGTGCATTTCTATACCTTCGGGTTAAGTGCATCTGGACACCCAAACCGACCCATTGATGAATTAACGATTTATTCTCTAGTTATTTCACTCCGGGTCTTCCCCAGCACTCTGTTCAGCGCGGGTTGCCTGCGGTACTGTAAAGCTCTCGGGTTTCCTCGAATGCATGGACCCGATCTTCCATGGAGGGGAAGGCCTCTTAGGACTCGTGACTCTTCGCTCCAATCCGGCAACCCTGGCTGTTACTAGGGTTGATGCCGCCGACTTCCGCACCGGCCCGCCGCCTCCGCTGGGTGAAGGTGTCCAGCTCTGGAGAATTGACCTGGATGCTGTGGCAAGAGCAGAATCGCGCTGGCAATCGATACTTGCCCCCGACGAACGAGATCGTGCCAACCGATTTCATTTTGAGCGCGATCGCCTCCACTTTTGCTCCGCGAGGGCCCTGCTAAGAACTATATTGGCAGGTTATCTTGCGGCTGAGCCGCGGGATCTCCGGTTCCGTTATTCCGACAAGGGTAAGCCAGAGTTGGCTGAACCCCACGCTTCCGGCAGGGTCACCTTCAACCTCTCGCATTCTGGCGGAGTCGCTCTGCTTGGGATTACTCGGGATCGTCCCATTGGCGTGGACATCGAGAACATTCGCAACGATTTCGACACCGCGGCCATTGCCCAGCGATTCTTCTCCGCAAGCGAGCAAGAACAGCTTCTGAAGCTTCCTCCGGAAGAACGGCACCAGGCTTTCTTTCGCTGCTGGACGCTAAAGGAAGCTTTCATTAAGGCGCTAGGCGAAGGCCTGTCCCATCCTCTTCATCAGTTTGACGTTTCTCTAGATGCTGAGACAGGGGTTTCCCTCGTGACACGACCCGTCGGATCGGAGGCAGAGCTTTGGGAACTTCAATTGGTCGAGGTGGGACCAGGGTTTGCTGCGGCAGTTGCGGTCATGCGAACCTGAGGCGGCAGCCCGGTCTCGCGAAACGCGGCTATAGGAGTCGTCTTTTGTCGCAAAGCTTTGCACACTATCAAGGTTCTGGACGGCACCGAAACTTACAGTCAACGAAATCACGCATTTCGTTTATGTTTGCTTGCCCGGTCGAACCGGGTGGCGGTTGCTGAATTGCAGCTAATTTTAGTTCTTAAACGCGTTCCCATTCTTCTCGTGAAATGGTATCTTTAGGAACAACGTACGAAGTCGACGTTTCCTCCCCAGAAGTAATCTGCACTTAGTACCGCAACAGCCTGCCGATAAGGGTCCGAAAAATCCCCAGGCATTGGCGATATTGGCAATAAAGGCAGTAGACAAAATTTTAGGAGGAGCAAGAATTGACTGCGTCAACCAGCCATCTTATCGCGCCCCATGGCGGCGAACTCACCGAACTCACTGTGCAGCCCGAACGAGCTGCGGAACTGAAGGCACACTCGAAGGAATGGCCGTCGTGGGATTTGACTGCGCGCCAACTGTGCGACCTGGAACTGCTTCTGAGCGGAGGCTTCTCTCCGCTGCAGGGCTTCATGACCCGCGCCGACTACGAAGGCGTTTGTCATCACATGCGGCTCGCCAGCGGCGGCCTCGTGCCCATGCCCATTACGCTCGATGTGACAGAGGACTTCGCCAAGAAGCTGACACCGGGCAGCAGCAATGTTGCCTTGCGTGATCCCGAAGGGGTGATGCTGGCAGTGCTGCACGTCGAGGAAGGCTGGCAGCCCGATCGTCAGGCGGAAGCCAAAGCGGTCTTCAACAGCACCAGCAAGGCCCATCCTGGCGCCAACTACGCCATCAACCAATCGAATCCCTGGTACGTCGGTGGCCGCGTGGAAGGTCTGCAAGCGCCGTCGCATTACGATTTCCGCTCGCTGCGCTTCACGCCGGCTGAATTGCGCGCCGAATTTGCCCGATTGGGCTGGCGTCGCGTCGTGGCCTTTCAGACGCGCAATCCCATGCATCGGGCGCACGTTGAACTTACCTTCCGCGCCGCCAAGCAGATCGAAGCCAGCCTGCTGATCCATCCCGTCGTCGGAATGACCAAGCCCGGCGATGTCGACTACTACACGCGCGTGCGCTGTTACCAGTTACTGAGCTCGAAGTACCCGCAAGGGACGCAAAAACTCTCGCTGCTGCCTCTTGCCATGCGCATGGGCGGACCGCGCGAAGCGATCTGGCACGCGCTCATCCGCAAGAATCACGGCTGCACCCACTTCATCGTGGGACGCGACCACGCCGGCCCGGGCAAGGACACCGACGGCAAGCCCTTCTATGGCCCCTACGAGGCCCAGGAGGTGTTCAAGAAGCACGAAGCCGACATCGGCGTCACCATGGTCCCCTTCAATATGATGGTCTACCTCGAAGGGCAGGACCGGTACGTACCGGACGATGAAGTGAAGAATGGCGACCGCGTGCTGAATCTCTCGGGAACGGACCTGCGGCAGCGTCTGAATGAGGGGCGCGACATCCCTGGCTGGTTCACCTATCCCGAGGTGGTACACGAACTGCGGCGCAGCTTCCCGCCGCGGGCAAAGCAGGGAGTGACCATCTTTTTCACAGGACTTTCTGGCTCCGGCAAGTCAACCATAGCTAATGTTCTGCTAACTAAATTCCTGGAAGTCGGCGGGCGCCCGGTCACGTTGCTGGATGGCGACCTGGTACGCAAGCACCTTTCATCGGAACTGGGGTTCAGCAAGGAACATCGTGACATCAACATCCGCCGCATCGGTTACGTTGCGTCGGAAATCACGAAGAATGGCGGGATCGCTATTTGCGCACCCATCGCTCCCTACGACGCGACGCGCAAGCACGTGCGGCAGATGATCGAGCCTTATGGCGGATTCATTCTCGTGCACATCGCGACTTCGGTGGAAGTGTGCGAGCAGCGCGACCGCAAGGGACTTTACGCCAAGGCAAGAGCGGGCATTCTCAAAGAGTTCACCGGTATTTCCGATCCCTATGAGGCTCCCGCCGATGCCGAAGTGACGATTAACACCGGCGAACTGTCGCCCGAGGAAGCAGCTCAACAGATTATTCTCCATCTGGAGCGAGAAGGCTTTATCGGCGTGACCGGAGCCGCGGCGTGACGCTGTACCAGGAGACACCGCGCAGGTGATGTAATGGAAATCATTGCGGCGAAGATTTTGGTGGGGTTTGTTGTCGGGGTCCTGATTGGCATGTCGGGCATCGGGGGCGGCGTACTGCTGCTTCCGGTTCTGATCTACGGCTTGGGTGTTCCGGCCATCATCGCAGTGGGGTCGGACGCCCTCTTCAACTTCTTTACCAAAATCCCCGCCGGTCTGATGCATCTCAGGAAGGGCACGGTCCGACGCAAGGTCGTGCTCGCTCTGGCCGTAGGGAGTGTGCCGGGCTCTATCGCCGGAGTAGCGTTGCTCACCCGGATCCGCGCGGTTTATGGCGATTGCGTCAA
>Ga0066710_100003680_pt1 | contig 13192 bp, 12 predicted proteins | sample GraSoiAngelo_159_FD_79666 | JGI IMG/M metagenome (GOLD analysis project Ga0066710, IMG submission 79666) | Grasslands soil microbial communities from the Angelo Coastal Reserve, California, USA - 14_1009_16_40cm | ecosystem: Environmental > Terrestrial > Soil > Grasslands | place: USA...
GGAAGCTTGCCGAGGTCTACGGCTTGAACGGCATAGCCGTCCCGGGTAGACCGCGGAAATGGCGGGATGTCCCGGTCCGCCACCACAGACTCAGCGAGCACTCGATCGGAGGCCTGTAAGAGCACTACAGACTCCGTGCCGGTAGGGTGCAACTGGGCGGCGTGGTTCGCCACCAGGTGACGAGCTTCTTCGAAAGTTGGGATGGTGGGGGCTTCCGGTCCTACGGCCATAGGCGAATGATACCGGGTGGAGGCTACGGTTTGATTCTTCTTGAGGGGATTTGTGTGCCAGGAATATTCGGGCTTCACATGGCGGGACGTTCGGCTTCGATCAAAACCAAGCGGACGAATGCGTCCGCCGCTACGTGATTCTCTATCGGGCTAGGGCTTGGCCTAGTACTCCGGGACTGCTGGCGAAGGACAAACCGGTCTCGAGATCGATCACGCGATCCCTTACTAGTTCTGCGATCTCTCCATCGAAGTGCTGCATTCCCTCGGCGTGGGCGGCCTTCATCGCATCGAGCAGGGTCTTGTCTTCGCGCTCTCCCTTTTCGATGCACTCGCGGGTGCGGGCATTGGCTTTGAGTATTTCGATGATGGGTACCCGCCCGCTGCGGTCGGCCTTGGGCAGAAGCCGCTGGCAGATGATGTAACGGAAGCATTTGGCGAAGCGTTCGCGGATCCTGTGCTGCTCAGCGGGCGAGAACGAACTGACGATGCGCTCTACGGTCTTGGAAGCGTCCATGGTGTTCAGGCTGGAGAACACGAGGTGTCCGGTCTCGGCCGCTTCGAGAACGATCTCGATGGTCTCGCGATCACGCATTTCTCCAACCAGGATGACCTTCGGCGCCTGCCGCAACGCGGAGCGCAGCGCATGGGCAAAACTCGGCGTGTCGCTGTGCAACTCACGCTGGTGAATGGTGCAGCACTTGTGGTTGTGCAGAAACTCAATGGGATCTTCGATGGTAATGACGTGGTAGTAGCGCTCGCGGTTGATGCAATCGAGTAGCACAGCCAGGGTCGAAGATTTGCCCGATCCGGCGGGCCCGGTCACGAGCACGATGCCGTCGCGCAACTTCGAAACTTCGCCCAGGCTTTGCGGCAGACGCAATGAAGCGAAGTCCGGAATCGCAGTGGGAATCACTCGCATCACCACCGCGCAACTTCCGCGCTGGATGAAGACGTTGACGCGAAACCGCGCCAGTCCCGGCAGGCCATAGGAGACGTCGCATGCACCCTGCTCGCGCAGGGTAGTAATGGCTTGCTTGTTGTCGCCGATGAGGTCGACCGCGATGTGACGTGTGTCGTCGGGACCGAGGGCATTCAATCCCGGCACCTGGACTGGAATCAACTGGCCATAGACCTGCACCTGCGGCGGCCGCCCGGGAGAGAAGATCAGATCGCTGATCTTCTCGGCGGCACGCAGCATGGCGCTCAGCAGCGCTGGTGTGGCCACGCGGCCGGTACCTGAAAAGCCTTCTAATTCAACGGAAATAGGGGCAATGCCCGGTGATGCCATCGTTCCTCACACTTAGGACTCGCACCACCACAGAGAAGAGAGAATGAGATGCATTTACTGTATCGCGGCGCGTCTGTAAAGGTAAGGACAGCAAGTACATAGCCCTTCGTAATACGGCCTAATCTCTACATACGAAAGGGCGGCCCGCAGGCCGCCCTCAATATCCGTGTCCAAAAGTAACTTACTTTTTCGGAGCGGGCTTTTTCTTGGCAGCAAAGCTGGTCTCGACCGAAGCCCCAATACTGGCCAGCATCTGCTTGGCAGGGTCGGCATAAGTGCCTGTCGGTTGCAATTCGAGATATTTCTGGAAGGCCTCGGCGGTTCCCGGCGGCGCGACCATCTTCTCCCCCTGCAGCGTGGCTTTGCCAATCAGGTTCACACCCTTCCAGTAGTATGCGTCGGCACGGTTGGGATCGGCGGCGATGACCTTGTCGAATGCGGAAATGGCGTCATCTACTTTGCCGGAGTTCGTGAGCACCGCGCCGGTGTTGAAGTAATACTGCCCGGCCGATGGGGGATCGATTTGTGCCGCCTGCGCGTAGGTCTTCACGGCATCATCGGTCTTTCCGGCCTTGGCATATGCTTCTGCAAGGTTGTTGTAATAAGCCGCGAGACTCTTGGCTGCATTGGGGTCTTTGTCATTCGTGACCCCCTGCTTCAGTTCCACCGCTTTCTGATAGGACTGGACGGCGGAATCCAAACGCTTCTGCTTTTCCTCAGGATCGGTCTGCTTGTTGGCCGAGAGACGATACGCATCTCCCAACTTGAACCAGATCAGGTCGCGACCGGAGTCCATCTGGTTGGCCTCATTTAGGGCAGCTATGGCGGTGTCGTAGTCCTGACCCTGGATCGCAGCGTTCGCCGCGGCCAGTTTCTCGTTCAGGGCCTTGACCGTGGTGACTTCCTTCTTCTGTTTCTCCTGCTGCTCCTGCATCTGCTTAATTTGCTCAGGCGTCAAGCCCTGGCCCTTGGCAGTGTTTTCCTGTTCTTTTTTGAGGTCAAAGTCCAGATTGTTTTCGTCGAGTTGAACCTGGAAGCCATTGACGTGGTAAATCTCCTTAACCGCCTTCTGATCGTCGGGGCTCTTGTAGAGCGTGACTTTGTACTTGCCAGGCGAGATGCCGAGGGAAAAGTATTCGCCCTTGTTGTTGGTCTTGAGATTGTATTTTTGGCCGTTGTCTTGGTTCATGAATTCGACCACGGCTCCGACAAAGGGTTTGCCTTCAGCATCCTTGGCGACGCCCTTGACCGATCCCGATGCCTGGGCGAAGACGGGAGGTACACACAGTCCCGCCACCAGGACCACGAATACGAAGATTGCGAAATATTTTCTCATTGAGGCCTCCCGGCTCAAAAATCGATTTTCATGGTTGATCTTTGACTGTTAATTGAAAAAAAACCGTCATCCATCTCAGAATCTAATCAACAATCAAGAATCACCAATTACCATTTCTACACATTCTGCACTGCGTACGGAATCGGATCTCTCGCACCCGCGGCCTCAAACGCTCGCAGGCGCAGCACGCAGCTGTCGCATCTGCCACATGCTTGATCCTCGCGGCTGTAGCATGACCAAGTTAAATCGAAGGGCGCGCCCAATTCAAGACCGAGCCGCACGATCTCGGCTTTGCGCATGGCGATGAGCGGAGTCACGACTTCAATCCGACCTTCCTTCGTGCCGGCTTTCACGACTTCATTGAAGGCTTTGTAATAGGCCGGCCGGCAGTCGGGATAGCCGGAACTGTCGGGCTCGACCGCACCAATGTATACCTTCCCGGCTCCCAACACTTCTGCCCAACTGACGGCGACCGCCAAAAAATGCGCATTGCGGAAAGGAACGTACGTCACCGGGACGCCCTCCCCGAGAGCACTCGATTCTGGGACGGCGATGCCTTCATCAGTGAGCGCCGATCCACCGATCGCGCGCAGAGCTTCATTGCGGACTATGAGCTTGTCGTGAATCCCCAGTCGCCCGGAGATCCCTATAAAGGATTGACGCTCGCGCGCCTCTGTGCGTTGCCCGTAGCTTACGTGCACGGCTGCCGCACCATAATCGCGGGCGGCGAGTGCGGCGCATACGCAGGAATCCATCCCGCCGCTCAACAAGACAACTGCTCGTTCCTGTTTTTCTCTCATCACCTTGTTAGATGCAGACCAGCGTCCCGTCGTAAAGCCGCAATGCATACATGGGGAATTTATGGAGTTGCTGCGGTCACCGGCCAAACGTAGTTGACCGGGGCATGATCGGCCAAGGGGCGGAGCGCGACGTCGCCGATCCTCCACGAGTACCTCACCAGATAATCGTCCTCCGCATCGTCCTGATCCTGATCAATGTAAGGATCGCCCTCGGCCCTTTGTTGGATGGCACGGTGCCAATCGATGTAATAGGGATCCCCGAAGTGCTCATAGCCCAGCACGTTCTTCGGGGGAACGCGAGCCACCAAATCGCTGCAATCGACGTAGCGATGATTGTCGATTTTGTTACCTAGCAACAGGTTCATGAAAGAGGTGTCTCCAACGCGCGGAGAGCCAAATGTGTAGAGTGACGTTGGGGCCTGCAGGCTGGCGGCCAGCGTCGCCACAGCGGCACCCAGGCTGTGACCGGTAAACAATAATTTGTAGCCCTTAGCCTTTCTTAGAGCCGGATTGACCTGGTCCCAAATTTCCAGCAGCGCGTCAGCGAAACCAGTGTGGACGTTACCACCGCCCTGCCACTTCTCCGGCCAGGCGTTGAAGTCATCGGACAGGTCGGTGGGATCGTCTTTGTCAGTGCCGCGAAACGCCAACACTGCCAATTGCTTCTCCTCGTCGAGTGCCAGAAACCCGTGCGAGCCCCGCGTGGGCGGTGCCTTCAAGTCCTCGAAGAAGTCGCAGTCGGTGAACTGGCTACTCGCCAGAATCTTGCGAATCCTAGGCTGATCGAAGGCGAGGCAGGTATTCTGCCGGCAATAAGCCAGGAGCGCCATTGCGACGCATAGAGCTGCGTCCGATTGTGGCCTCCCGTTGGGGAAGAATACCGCGCGCTTCGCGGGATAGTAGAGATCGTCCCTTTCCGCGCTATAAGGAATGTCCACAGTCTACCTCCTTGTCCAGTAGCCCGTAAGATATTCGGCCTACAACCGATCCCTTTGGAAAAGCTCGGTTCTCCGCCCGCAATAGAGGAACTCCTAGACCCCTTTGAGCGCCGGGTCCCAAATAAACTTGTGCAACTGCAGTCCCAGCCGGGCTGGAACGCTATCGGCGATCATCCATTCCGCCAGTTCCTGCGGATCAATCAGACAATGCGAACTGTCGCGGGCGCCGGTCGCGTCTTTGCGGAACGCCGGGGAAAACAGAACAGCATTGACCCGCTCCGGCAGGCCGTGGCGTCGCGTGAAATCGCGGGCAAATTCGTAATCCGTGCGCCCGCTCAGGACGAACTTCACCTCGTCATGTCGGTGCAGCGTTCCCAGGTTCTCCAGGCGAAACGTATCCGGCTCCCCGGAGTTCGGACACTTTACATCCACAATCTTGATTACGCCGGCGGGCACTCGTTCCAGTGGCCGCTCTCCGCTGGTTTCGAGCAGGATCCGGTAGCCATCCTCCAGCAGACGTTGCACCAACGGCACTACTTCCCGCTCCTGTAGCATCGGTTCGCCGCCGGTGATCTCGACCAGTCCCCCGGGGCTGAGGCGTCGCACCTCACTCCCTACTTCCTCGACCGTCATCTTCTGGCCGCCATGGAACGTGTACTCGCTGTCGCACCACGAACAGCGCAAGTTGCATCCCGTCAGCCGTACGAAGATGCAGGGCAATCCCGCATAGGTTGACTCTCCCTGAAGCGATTTGTAAATTTCGGTGATCTGCATGAAAAGCAGCGCTCAGCTTTCAGCCATCAGCTCTCAGCGTGTTAAGGTCGCCGGCGCTTTCACGGCTGGAGCTGGGTTCCACTCCACTGCTACTCGCTGTACTTCGCGGTCGTGGAGTCGGTCTCAAATACCGTTACGTCCTTCACTCGCACGCGGCCATCGGTTACGCGGTGCAGGCGCGAGTTCGATTCGTCGTAGAAATACTTGGCCAGATTCTCCGCCGAAGGATTGATCACCGTAAACGGCTCAATTTCGTTGATCATCTGATGGTCGAAACGATCGATAATGTGTTTCATCACTTCGCGCAGGTCTTTGAAGTCGGGCAGGAGTCCGGCCTTGTCCAGTTCCAATCCCGCCAGAGTCACACGGATCTTGTAGTTGTGCCCGTGCGGATTCTCGCACTTGCCCTTGTAGTTCCGCAGGTAGTGCCCCGCGGCAAATGTGTCCTCTACGGTTACCTCGAACATGCATCCCTCAGCGGCGCCCTTGGCCACAGGCGGACCGCAGCCCTGTCCATATCCTTACTATTCTACAGCCGGGCCCGGCTCGGCAGCAGGACCCTGTCCCGCTCCTCCTGAGGCATAACTGGGTTACAATCTCCGCATCTGGCCCGCTCTGGTCTTTCCTTGCGGATTTCAGAAAGACACTAAGGACTGACACTCATGAACGTCCTGTTGCTTTCCATGCCGGATTCGTTTGAGCACATGCCCTCGGTAGGCATCCGTATGCCGAATGGCGGCCTTACCTCGATTGCGGGCAATGTGGACCCGCACCATCAGGTAGCAGTCGCCGATCTGATTCTCGTGCAGCAGCACGTTCGGGAGACCGTCACTCGCCTGGTCCGCGATCTGGAACCGCAGGTCGTCGGGTTATCGATTATGACGTTTCAGCGGCGCACGGCGGAACGCGTCATCGAACTCGTGCGCTCGCTGAAGCCGGACGTGAAGTTCGCGGTGGGTGGATACGACCCCAGCCTGGCGCCCGAAGATTACCAGGGGATGAATATCGACTATCTGATCCGCGGCGAAGGAGAAGTTACATTCCGCGAACTGTTGCGTGCGATCGAAGCCGGCCGAGGCTTCGAGAGCATCGGTGGGCTTTCCTACCGGGACGACGGAGAGTCGGGCGAAGGTGGCTGGGTTCACAATCCTGCTCGGTCCCCTCACCGGCTAGAAGATGGCGAAGTCCGTCTCCCCAAGCGGGATGCTCGCGCGCTTACGGGCTACACCTTTCTCGGACGCCAGGTTGATGTAATTGAGACCTCCCGCGGGTGTACATACGATTGCAGCTTTTGCTCCATCATCGAAATGCGGGGCCGGAATTTCTTCACCTATTCGTTCGATCGCGTCCTCGCCGATATTCGCGACGCCCGCGACCATGGGGCGCGAACTCTGTTCCTGGTTGACGACAACATCATGCTGAACGTCCGGCGGTTCGAGGCTCTGTGCGAGGCGATCATTGCGGCCGGCCTCAACCACCTTGATTACTTCGTGCAGGCCATGACCTCGTCGATCGCGAATCACGGCGAGACCCTTGCCCCGCTGATGAAGCGTGCCGGATTCCGCTACGTCTTTCTGGGCATCGAAAATATCCTGGATAGCGATCTCGAGTTTCTGCGCGCCGCGGCCAAGAATACGGCTCGCGACAACGGTCAGAATACGGGCAATGCCACGTTAAAGGCGATCGACTACCTTCATCGCAATCAAATGTACGTGGTGGGCGGGTTGATTGTCGGCAATCCCGGGGACACGCGCGAGTCCATTGAAGCCAACCTGGAATTTGCTCGCCGTTACGTTGACTGGCCTTACATCCAGCATCCCACGCCTTATCCGCGAACGCCCATGACCAAGGACTTCCGCGATCAAGGGCTGATCCAGAACGAGCGCCTGGAAGAATATGACGGCACGACCGCGGTGGTGCGCACCCAGCACCTGCCCGCGGAAGAAGTGGAGTTTATGCGCTGGAAGGCCGAGCGCTGGATGAAGACGCACCACATTCCCGTCGTGTTCCGACATGACCCGTGGTTTGTTCTAACCCACACTCCGAAGATGCTGGCGCACACATTCCGGGGAAGTTCGATCCGCTCGGCCCTGGGGCTGGAAGACCAGAGAAAAGCCTTCCAGCGCTACAAGGAAATACGGAAGGCTGAGCGGGAGTATGTGTAACGGCTGGCCGGTTCTCTGGGTGTTGACCGCCTTTCAGTTCCTTACTATAATGTAAGGAATACGTAAAAGTGAAAGGATGCATGATGGCTGCTGCGACCGTAACCTCAAAGGGCCAAATCACCATTCCCGCGAAAGTCCCTACCGCGCTCGCCGTGGATGCCGGGGACCGCATCGAATTCGTGGAAGTGGAAAAGGGCCAATTCGCCATTGTTGCCGCCACTCGCTCAGTGCAGGAACTCAAAGGCCGGTTTCAAGGCAAGCGAAGCAAGCCGGTATCGATTGAGGAGATGAACGCCGTCATCCTGAAGCGCGCATCTCGATCCCGATGATCGGCTAGTATGATCGGCCTCGATACGAACATTGTCGTCCGCTACCTGACTCACGATGATCCCGCCCAAACCGCCTCGGCGGTGAGTGTGATGGACTCCCTCAACTCGGGCTCACCGGGGTTCCTTTCCCTGATCGTCATCGTGGAACTGGTTTGGGTTCTGGAGGCCTCCTACCGCTTCAAGAAGGACGAAATCATGCAAGTCTTGGACACGTTAGTGCGAAGCAAAGAACTGGTGATTGAGCGAGCAGAAATCGTTTCGCAGGCATTGCGGAAGTTCAGATCCAGCCGCGCCGACTTCGCAGATTGCCTCATCGAGCGCGGCGGACACGCGGCACAGTGCCGCTACACGGCCACGTTCGATCAGAACGCTGCGGCATCGGCGGGGATGAGGCTGATCCACTGAAGGTTCGCGAGAGTTTCACCGCTCTGCGAGGCCGAAGAATTCCTCCACGGTCCGCAGTTCGGTCGTCCGCTTGTAGTTGGGCAGGCTCTCCACGAACACACGGCCATACTGCTTTTTCAGAATGCGGTTGTCGAGAAGCACGAGTAGTCCACGGTCGTGCAGCGAGCGGATCAGGCGGCCGAAACCTTGTTTGAGTGTGATCACTGCCGCTGGGACTTGATATTCGAAAAACGCGTTGCCTCCGCCCGCGTCAATAGCCTTGACGCGCGCGGCGACTACGGGATCGCTGGGCACCGCGAATGGTAGCCGGTCGATGATCACGCAGCTCAACTGTTCTCCCTGCACATCGACGCCTTGCCAGAACGAAGAAGTGGCAAACAGCACCGCATTTGGAGTTAAGCGGAACTCGTCTAGCAGAGCACTCTTTGGCGCGTCCCCCTGGCGGAGCATGGGGAACTCCAGTTCGCCGAGCAGGCGTTGGTAGACATCGTTCATCTGCGCGTAGCTGGTGAAGAGCACGAAGGCGCGTCCACGGGTGATTTCCAGGAGCTTGCGAATGCGTTCTGCGGCCTTGGCCGTAAACTGCGGCGTCCGGGGATCGGGCAGGTCGGGCGGCACGTACAACAATGCCTGGCTCTGGTAGTCGAAGTGCGACGGCAGCACTGACTCGCGAGCGTGCTCCAGTCCGAGTCGCTGCGCGATGTAGTCGAAGTCCCCGCCGACAGCGAGAGTGGCGGAAGTCAGCACGGCGCATTCGAGCTTCGACCATAAGCATTCGCGCAGGATGGGACCGACATCGATGGGAGTGGCTTGCAGGGATACATTCTGTCTTCCTTGCGAAGTCTCCTTACCCTCCTCTGTGCCGGAGCCTGCCCTGAGCGAAGCCGAAGGATGTCTCTGTGGGGAAGCTGCCTTTCCCCGTCCGCCCCTGCGCTCGATCCAGAAGACCGTGTTGCGATCGTCCGACTCCATAGCGTAGGCGAGTTGCACCTGAATCTCCTGGGCGCGGCGCACGAAGTTGAATACTTCCTCCGGCTTTTGTGACAGGTTTTCTAACTCGCCGGCCAGCCGGGTCAGGGCTTGGTTGAAGGCGATAAATTCGTCGCCGTTTTCTTCCAGAAACTCCCGTCGCGTCTCGAAGGCAAACCGGCCGTCTCCGGGCGGCAGCAGGGAGAAGAAAAACTGAGAGCGTTCGCGCAGGCCACCGAGCGCACGTGACAGCGACGGCGAAATCTGGCGGTTGTGCTGCAAAGACGCTTCCACGTCGCGCGCCAGGTCCTCAACACGCAGATTGCTGACGGAGATGCCGAAATAGTTTCCCGCGACATCTTCAATCTCGTGTGCTTCATCGAAAATTACCGCGGCCGCTTCCGGCAGGATGCCTGCGTCGGGAGCACCGTCGGCCTGCAGCTTGATTGCGAGGTCGGCGAAGAACAGGTGATGGTTCACGATGATGATGTCGCTCTCCATCGCCTTCCGGTGCATCTCGGTGATGAAGCATCGTTCCCACTGGCTGCACTTTTGCCCGATGCAGGCGTCGGAACGCGCGTCCAGCTTGTGCCAGAGCAGGCTGGCCTCGGGTAGTTCGGTGAGTTCGGCGCGGTCGCCAGTCTGTGTTGTCTTTTCCCAGGCTGCAATGGCGTGATACTGACCGATTTCGTCGAGGCCGTTTAGCACCGGCTGGTCCGTGAGGTCGTAGAGCTTCTTGCGGCAGAGATAATTGTTGCGGCCCTTCATGTAGCAGACTGAGAGCTTGCCAGGTCCTTGCTGGGGCTGGACAGCCGAGGCGGCTGTCTCTACGCGGTTCTCGAACAGGGCCTGCTCCAGGAAAGGGATGTCTTTGTAGAAGAGTTGCTCCTGCAGATTCTTGGTGCCGGTGGAGATGATGACTCGCTTGCGGGAACGAATCACCGGCATCAGATAAGCTAGCGTCTTGCCCGTGCCTGTCCCGGCCTCTACGATCAGGTGACGTTTCTCCTCCAGCGCTCGCTCGACCGCCTGTGCCATTTGCAGTTGCCCGCGCCGAAATTCATACGCTGGACGCGTGCGTGACAGCACGCCTCCCGGAGCAAAGAACTGGTAGAGAGAGGCGTCTTTCCCGCCAGGCACGGGGCGCGGAGGCGTTGAAGAAGACGCGCGCTGGGAACTCAAAGCCATGGGAGTCTCTATAATAGCTAGTTCCGGCTCTGTACATCGGAAGCGATTGTTTGAGGACAGCCGCCCTCGGCTGTTTACACAGTAAAGACCATTGGGTCTGGCGACCCAAGGACAGCCGAGGGCGGCTGTCCCCACATTCAAGACCTAAGACTCAAAGATTCTTCTTGACTCAACCGACCTACAATTCGAGCGGCGTTTCCGCCCCCACCGTTGCGATTGTGGGACGTCCCAACGTGGGCAAATCTACTTTGTTCAACCGCATCGTAGGGTCGCGCCGCGCCATTGTCGGTGACGAGCCCGGCATCACCCGTGATCGCCTCTATGGTGATGCCGAGTGGCGCGGGCGGTACATGCGCCTCGTCGACACCGGAGGCATCCTGCCGGAAGAAAAAGATCTGATTCCGTCAGAGATTTACCGGCAGGCGCGCGTGGCCTTCGACGAAGCGGCTGCGATCATCATGGTCGTAGATGGCCGCTCCGAACTTGCCGGTCCTGATCTCGAACTCGCGCGGCTGCTGCGCAAGACCGGCCGACCACTGTTTGTTGCTGTCAACAAGGTTGATTCGGAAAAGCAGTCCTCGCTGATCGACGAGTTCCATCGCCTGGGAATCAGGGAGATGTTTCCCGTCTCTGCCGAGCATGGCCGGGGAGTGGATGACCTGCTGGATGCGGTTCTGAAAGTCCTGCCCGCAGAAGCGGAAACGAATGAGCAGGCTGACGCCAGTAGCGCCGGCGTCCCGCCGGCTGTCTCGATGGCGTCTCGCCATCGAACCCGCGAGCAAAGCGAACCAATCGCAGCTGGAGCTGAAGCTGGATCTGAATACTCTCACGAAGTCAAAGTCGCCATCATCGGACACCCCAACGTCGGCAAATCTACGCTGCTGAATGCGCTGACCGCCTCCGACCGCGCCATCGTCTCGCCGATTCCCGGAACCACGCGCGATGCGGTCGACGAAATTTTCGAGCACAATGGACGCCGCTTCCGCTTCATCGACACCGCCGGCATCCGCCGCAAGGGCAAGACGCACGTGATGGCGGAAAAGCTTTCGGTTGTCATGGCGCGCAAGCATCTTGAGGCCGCCGACATCGCGCTACTCGTCATCGACGCGACCGAGGGTGTAAGCCAACTCGATGCCGCCATCGCCGGCTATGCCCACGAGAGCGGACGCTCTGTCATCATCGTCGTCAACAAGTGGGACCTGGTCTCCAGTGGCCCGAAGAAAGATGTGCGCCCGACCAAAGCCTCCCGTATGCGCGAAAGCAAGCGTCCTGGCGATCGCGCCGCTTACGAAGAGCGCCTGCGCTACGATCTGAAGTTTCTGAACTATGCCCCCGTAGTCTTTACTTCCGCCAACACAGGCAAAGGAACGAAGAGAATCTTTCCCCTGCTCGAACAAGTTGCCCTCGAGCGCCGCAAGCGCGTACCCACCTCAGCGATGAACCGCTTCATCGAGCGGGTCGACTTCGAACGCGCCTCCGTACCCATGCGCACGCGCGTGAAGATCCTTTACATGACGCAGGCCTCGGTCGCCCCGCCCACGTTTGTCCTGTTCACCAACCGCGCCGTCAAACTGCACTTCTCCTACCAGCGCTTCTTGGAAAACCAGATCCGCGAAGCCTTCGGCTTCGTCGGGACACCGATCTGGATTAAGAACAGAGCGCGGGATTAGCGAAAGGATCATCATGAAACAAAGTATCAGAATCGCACTTCTATTGACGTTCTGTTCTCTTGGAGTTCTTGCTCAAACACCATCGGAAACGAAGACAACCCTGCACATTAAGAGGTTTGTCGTTCCCGCGTATCCGGTGGCAGCGCGCAAGGGCCGGATGCAAGGCCCTACCACTACCGAACTCCAAGTTCGGCCGGACGGCACCGTCGATTCCGCCAATGTCGTCAGGGCGCATCCTATATTCCAAGACTACGTCGAGGCGGCTCTGAAACAATGGGTGTTTGAACCGGTGCCTAAACTCACAGCGCTTTAAGGTCACGGTGAGATTCTGGCTTGACGGCTGCGGGGAACCCGCTCCGAACCAGAAGCGCGAACAACTCTTCGGCGAGACTCTTAATTCAGGCGGACCTACCGGATCTAGTCGACGTCAGGACGCGCCTCGAACCGATAGCCACGACAAACAACTGACTTCCCACCACCTTCCGCTCGCTTCAAATCGGCTCGGTTCCGCCTAGACCGTTACTTGGTAGAGATTTCCGGGAGGGGCCGGTGACACTAGGTCTCAGTCAGCCGCGCTGTGTTTTCCTTGTGTCCCTCCTCTGCTTGACGTGCACCACCCCCGCTCGCTTCCCAGCAGTCTTCGTTCACGCCGGCGATTCCTGACAAGTTCAAACTGGATTTTGAAACAGCGGCCCGCCTGCGCCTTCAACTGCGACCTCAAAGCACATTACTATCGGGACGCTATGTCGTCGGACGACTCGTCCTCCAAAGACTGGTCGATCAGGTCCGCACGCAGCGCGATGGGAAGCTGTCCTGGGAGTTGCGTGGTGTGCATGATGGCCTGCTGAACGCTTACTCGTCGCCGGATGGCACCATCTACGTGGAGAGCGATCTCGCAGAGCTTGCCGGATCCACCGCCGGACTGCGGGCCGCGATCGTTTCGCACGAAATGGCTCACGTCATTCATCGCGACTGGGCGCCGCGCTATCTTTACGAGAGTTCTCTGCAAGGCGAAGGCGGCGCCACCCTCACGATGGGCAATCTGGACGGTGCTGCCGGCACATGGATGGACTCAAGAAAGGCTTCCGAGGATTTCGCCC
>Ga0066710_100003681_pt1 | contig 13191 bp, 11 predicted proteins | sample GraSoiAngelo_159_FD_79666 | JGI IMG/M metagenome (GOLD analysis project Ga0066710, IMG submission 79666) | Grasslands soil microbial communities from the Angelo Coastal Reserve, California, USA - 14_1009_16_40cm | ecosystem: Environmental > Terrestrial > Soil > Grasslands | place: USA...
CCGGCTTGCTCGGCCAGCTCCACGATGGCGGGCCGCACATAGTGGCCCGAGCCCGTGCCTTCCTCGCGCTCGCCAAAATGCACCTGCGCGCCCAGGCCCTTCGCACTGGTCAGCGCCGTTTGCATGGCCTCAAAGGCGCGGCCGTCGATCAGCGGGCCGACCAGCGTGCCTTCGTTGAGCGGGTTGCCTACCGGCAGGCGTGCAAACACCGCAACCAGGCGTTCCACCAGCGCCGGGTAGATGGATCGGTGCACGATCAGCCGGCGCAGGCTGGTGCAGCGCTGGCCAGCCGTGCCGGCGGCGGCAAAGGCCGCGCCGCGCACCACCAGCTCCAGGTTGGCCGAGGGGCAGACGATGGCGGCGTTGTTGCCGCCCAGTTCGAGCAGTGAGCGCTTGAACTGCGCGGCGCAGGCCTGCGCCACGTTCTTGCCCATGGCGGTGGAGCCGGTTGCGCTGACCAGCTTCACATGCGCGTGGGCGACCAGTGCCTCGCCGACCGCACGATCGCCGATCAGCAGCTCGCTCAGGCCGTCCGGATCCAGCCCTAGTTCCTTCGCGGTGCGCAGCAGCAGGCCGTTGAGTGCGATGGCGGAAAGCGGCGTCTTCTCGGAAGGCTTCCAGGCCAGCGTGTTGCCGCAGACCAGGGCCAGCGCCGCATTCCAGGCGAACACCGCCATCGGGAAATTGAAGGCCGAGATGATGCCGACCACGCCTATCGGATGCCAGGTCTCCAGCAGCTTGTGGTCAGGCCGCTCGCTGGCGATGGTCAGGCCGTAGAGCTGGCGCGACAGGCCGACCGCGAATTCGCAGATGTCGATGACTTCCTGCACCTCGCCCAGGCCTTCCTGCAGGATCTTGCCGGTCTCCAGCGTGATCAGCTGTCCGAGTTCCGTTTTGTGGCGCCGCACGGTTTCGCCGAAGGCGCGTACCAGCTCGCCGCGTTTGGGGGCGGGCACATCGCGCCAGCTCAAAAATCGCCGGTGCGCCCGGTTGAGCGCTGCGTCAAGCTCGGCCGGGCTGGTGACCGCGATGCGCGCGATCCGGCTGCCGTCAATCGGGCTATGAACGTCGATGGAGGCTGGTGCGCTGCTGGCTATGTCGGCGTTGACGCCCAGGGTTTTCAGGAGGGATGAAACGTCGTTGGCATGGCTCATGATGAAGTCCTTTCTTGGGAATTGTTGTGTGGTGACAAGGGGCTGTCAATCGGGTCGACAAGGCTGCGCAAGCCGCGGCCCAGGCGTTCGGCGCCTTCCCGCAGCGCTTCTGCCACAGGGTTGGCAAAACTCAGGCGCAACCAGGCTTGCGCCGTGTTGCCCAAGCTGAAAGCGGCGCCCGGCACGGCCAGCACCCGGTGTTGCAGGCCGAAGTCCAGCCAGGCTTGCGAGGACAGCAACGGCAGGTCGCGGGCCAGCCTGGCCCAGATAAACATGCCACCCTGGGGCGCGGCGAATTCGATCAGCACGCCGCAATGGGCCCGCAGTGCACTTGCCAGCACAGAGGCTTTGACCGCATAGGCCTTGCGCAACATGGTCAGGTGTTCATCAAGGCGGCCCGAGGCCAGCATGGCCGTCAAGGTCAGCTGGTCGAGCGAGCCGCTGTGCACATCGGCGGCCTGCTTGGCCAGCACGACGGCGCGCAGGATGTCCGGCGGCGCGAGCAATGCGCCCAGGCGCAGGGCCGGGGCTACGACCTTGGAATAACTCGTCAGGTAGGCCACCTGCGCCTGTGATCCGGTTTGCAGGTTGAGCTGGGCCAGGGAAGGCGGCGGCGCCGCGCCAAACCAGAGTTCGCCATAAGGATCGTCTTCGATCAGCGTGACCCCGTACCGTGCGGCAAGTTCCAGCAGCCGTACGCGCCTGGCCAGCGGCAGCACCGCGCCCGTCGGGTTGGCAAAGTTGGGAACGACATACAGGACGCGCGGCCTGGCGGTGAGCAAAACGGCTTCCAGCCGGTCTACGTCCAGCCCCTGGGCATCGGCGGGAGCCTCCACCAGGCGCGCGCCCGCAAAGCGGAAGGCCTGCAGGGCCGCAGGGTAGTTGAAGGGCTCGACCGCAATGCCGGCGCCCGGCTCGATGAGGACCCGCGCCAGCAGGTCTATGGCCTGCTGTGAACCGGTGGTGATCACCACATGCTCAGCCTGGGCCTGAAGGCCGCGTTGCCGCAGCAGTTGGGCGCTGGCCGCGCGCAGTTCGGGCAGGCCTTCGGTTGCGCCGTATTGCAGGCTGCGCCCCGGCAAGCCCGAGGCCACCGCCAGCAGGCAATCACGCAGCCAGTCCGCCGGCAGCAGCGCCGGATCCGGATGCCCGCCCGCCAGTGAAATCATGCCTTCCTGCCCGGCCAGCGCCAGCATGGCGCGAATCGGCGAACCGCTGGCTTGCGCATAGAGCGGGCGGACCTGCGTGCGCGCGGCTACGCTCATTGGATAACCTCCGCGCTACGCGCTGCGGTATTGGCTACGACATCACAAGCGCTTCGCACAGTCGTGAGTCTTCGCCGCAACTTCGTTGTCGCCTTGGGAGCGGCCCGGCGGCTCATGCCCTGGCCGCCGTCATGCCGAAAATGCCGGTGGCATTGCCGGCGTCAAAGGTCAGGTCAAGGCGGCTGCCTTGCGCAGGGTCATTGGCGGCAGGGCTCGCCTGCAGCTCGGCGCGGGTGATGAATTCGTAAAACGAGCCCGGCACGGCGCGCGTGACCCGGCCAGTGGTCGTGAGGAATTCGCGCTGCACCGTGGCTGCGCGGAACGCCGTCTGGCGCACGCGGCCGCTGGCCGATATTTCCACCTTGTCCTTGATCGGGCGGCCCAGCTGGCGCTGGCGTTCCGCCACGGCATCGACATCGCCAACGCGGTCCGTCGCATGGTTGAAGGCATTGCCCTCGGTGGCAATCCAGGCCATTTCCGCGGACTCGGCCAGCAGCAGCTCATAGTCTTCCAGCGCAAACACACCATGCTGGCGGTCAAAGCATTTCAGCATCGCCGGCAGCAGCCGCAAGGCCTGTTGCAGCGCCAGCTTGCCGTCGCGTGCCAGTTGCTCCAGGTCCGCCACGTCCTGGGGGCCGAGAGGATCACTGGACGTGGACAGCACCCGCGTGACGGCGCACTGGAAGGGCGCCGAGAACTGCTCGGGATGCAACTCGGACACAAAGAACTGCGCGATCTCCTGCGGGAAATCCTGGTGGCAGTAGGCGCGGCCGGTCATCTTCAGGCGCGGCAAGGGGTAGGTGCCCTGCAGCGTGAAACCCAGCGGGCGCAGCAGCCTGGTGAAGGCTGCCTCGCCGCCCGGCAGCGCGCCGCTGGGCCAGCGCACGGTGCGCAGCGCGCCATGATCGAAGACCACTTGCCGCTGCTGCCCGACCACGTCGCTGCCGATGTAGTCCTGCGCGGCGGGCACCCGTTGCACCAGATCGTGGAACAAGGCCATGTTCAAGGCCTGGGCCAGCTCGGCACGCGTGACGGTGCCGGGTATGCCGGCCTGCAGGCACCGATGGACGTACATCTGTTCATGGATTTGTTGCACTGCTTCGGGCGGCAGGCAGCTTTCAAGAAGTGTCTGGAGCTTGGACATTTTCAAAGGAGATTTCAGCTTGGGAAAGCAGAATTCTCGGGAAATTCAGGCCTCAGCGCAAAGGATGTATTTCAATGGATGCATGAGATATATTCATGCGATGCGCAGAAAGATTCCCTCCACCCAGGCCTTGCTGGCCTTTGAAGCGGCGGCACATCGCGGCAGTTTCACGCTGGCGGCGCAAGACCTGTCGGTCAGCCAGAGCGCGGTCAGCCATCAGATTCTGGGCCTGGAGCAGGACCTGGATGTAAGCCTGTTCCTGCGCCTGCCGCGCCAGCTGGTGCTGACCGATGCCGGCCGTTCGCTGCTGTCGCGCGTCAGTCCCGCGCTCGATGCGCTGGAAGCGGCCATGCTGGAGCTGGCCTCGTCCAAGGGCGAGGGCGGCACGCTGGAGCTCGGCGTGGTTCCGACCTTCGCGACCAAGTGGCTGATTCCCCGCATGCCCACCTTCCTCAAGGCGCATCCGCATGTGACGCTTAACCTGTCTACGCGCCTGCTGCCCTTTGACTTTTCGCTGACCGGCCTGGATGCGGCGATTCACTACGGCCGGCCTGACTGGCCGGGCACCGAGTCCGAATACCTCATGGGCGAGGAGAGTGTGGTGGTGTGCAGCCCGTCGCTGATGAAAAAGCGCCAGCTGCGGCACCCGGCCGACGTGCTGAAGTTCACGCTGATCCACCAGAGCACGCGCCCGCACGCCTGGCGCGACTGGCTGCGGCTGGCAGGCATAGACGACGCGCAAGGCGCCAGCGTTGGCCCGAAGTACGAGCTGTTTTCGATGATCGCCCAGGCCGTCAAGGCCGGGCTGGGGCTGGCCGTGTTGCCACGCTTTCTGGTGGCCGACGACATTGCTGACGGCACCCTGGCCGTGCCGTTTGAGCTGTCATTGAGCTCCGACTTTGCCTACTACCTGGTTTGGCCCACGCAAAAAGCCAATTGGCGCCCCTTGCTGAAACTGCGCCACTGGTTGCGCGAGCAGGTGGCTGCACCGGCGTAAGTGCCGCGTGCGCAGCCTCAGACGCTGTCCTGCGGCGCCAGGCTTTGAGCCGGGCGGCGCAGGGTGGTGTCAAAAGGATTGATCTGCGCGCCTATGGCCGTGGCCTCGCGCTTGAGCAATTCCACCACCGTTGGCAGGCGGTCGGGACTCAGGCGTGACGAAATCGTGCCGACGCTGAGCGCCGCCACGGGGCGGCCTTCGCGGTCCAGCACCGGCACGCCGACGCCCGCCATGCCGTCGAGCAGATTGGTGTTGCGCCCGGCATAACCCAGCTCGCGCACCCGTTCGATCTCGGTGCGCAGGTAGACCTCGTCGTAGACGCCGTACTCGCGCACCCGCGGCAGGTTGTAGCGGATCACCTCCTCGCGTTCGCGTTCCGGCAGAAAGGCCAGGATGGCCAGGCTGCCCTGGCCCATGCCCAGCGCCACCCGGCCGCCGATATCGCCGGTGAACGAGCGGATCGGGAACGGCCCTTCGCTGCGGTCCAGGCATACCGCATCAAAGCCGCTGCGCACCAGCAAAAAGATGGTGTCGCCCAGGCTGGCGCACAGCCGCAGCAAGGAAGGGCGGCACAACGCGCGCAAGTCCATCGAGTTACCGGCCTGTGCGGCCAGCGCAAAAAAATCAATGCTCAGGCGGTAGAGCTTGGAGGTGGCGTCCTGCTCCACGACATGCTCGGCCACCAGGCTTTGCAGCAGGCGGTGGGTGGTGGCCTGCGTCAGGCCGGTGGCCTTCGCAATATGGGTGATGCGCCCGCCCTTGGCTTGCGTGGTGGCCAGCGCCCGGAGGATGGCAAAAGCCCGCTGCACACTGCTGGAGGCGCTGTCTTCGTCTTTCATGGCATTTCTTTCATCGGAATGAAGTTTGAAGCAATTTTATAGAAATTCCGCCAGTCAGAATAAATTAAATAAATATCTCTATATACGGAATAACCTGTTGACGATTTTTTCTATCATGCCCTAGCATAAGCGTCATCAAAGTGTCATCGCGTTGCATGTTGCGGCGCTGATCGCACCCTGTTTTCGGAGCTTGCCGATGTCTTTCCTGACCCTGACGAATGTGAACAAGGCCTACGGCGCCACGCGCGCCGTGATCGACATGAACCTGTCGGTGGAAAAGGGTGAGTTCGTCTCGCTGCTTGGGCCTTCGGGCTGCGGCAAGACCACGACGCTGCAAATGATTGCGGGCTTTGCCGACGTCACCGCCGGCCGCATCACCCTCGATGGCCGCAACATCACCCATGCCAAACCGAATACGCGCGGCCTGGGCATCGTGTTCCAGAGCTACGCGCTGTTTCCACATATGAGCGTGCATGACAACGTGAGCTTTGGCCTGGAAATGCGGCGCGTGCCCAAAAGCGAGCGCGCTGAACGTGTGAAGGCCGCGCTGGCACTCGTGCATCTGCAGGCGCATGCCGCGCGCTACCCGCGCGAGCTCTCCGGCGGCCAGCGCCAGCGGGTGGCGCTGGCCCGCGCGCTGGTGATCGAGCCGCCCGTGTTGTTGCTTGATGAGCCGCTGTCCAACCTCGATGCCAAGCTGCGCGAGGAAATGCAGTTCGAGCTGCGGCAGATCCAGCGCAAGGTGGGTACCACCACCGTGATGGTCACGCACGACCAGACCGAGGCCATGTCCATCAGCGACCGCGTGGTCGTGATGGAAGCCGGCCGCGTGACGCAGATCGACCAGCCGCACCGTCTCTACGAGCATCCGCAAACGCGCTTCATCTCGAGCTTTGTCGGCAAGGCCAACCTGCTGGAAGGCCGTGTGACGGCCACCGGCGCCTGGGCCACGGTGAGCCTGGGCACGGTGGCGCTGGAAGTCGAGGCGCCGGGGGCCGCAGCGGGCGACGCCGTGGTGCTGAGCCTGCGGCCCGAAAAAATCCGCCTTGTGGCCCAGGGCCAGGGGCGCCTTGCAGGCACGGTGTGCGAGCGCTTTTTCCTGGGCAGCCAGTGGCTTTACCAGGTGGCGACGGCCGCCGGCGAGCTGGTGGTGGTCTGCCCCAACGACGGCGCAGCGCCTGCCGAAGAAGGCCAGGGCATTGGCCTGGACTGGCCGGCCGGCCAGGTGCGCCTGTTGCCCGGCGCGCTGCATTTGCCGCATGAACCGCAGCGCGCGCTGGAGGCGGTGGCATGAGCGCTGCATCAATGGCCGCGCCGCTACCTGTCGTTTCCATGACCGGGACTTCTCGCGCGCCGTGGCTGCTGTCGGCGCCGGCCTTTGTGCTGTTTGCCTGCCTGCTGTTGGTACCGCTGGCGCTCACGGCCGTGCTGTCCTTCCAGGTGTTCGACCATGCCACCGGCGTCAAGAACAGCTTCACCCTGGCGCACTACGCCGCGTTGCTGACGGACGACTATTACCATGCCATCTTCTGGCGCACCTTGTGGATTTCGGCGCTGACGACGCTGATTTGCGTGCTGGTTGGCGCACCCGAGGCCTATGTGCTCAGCCGCATGCGCAGCCCGTGGCGCTCTGTCCTGCTGCTGGTGGTGCTGGCGCCGCTGCTGGTCTCGGTGGTGGTGCGCGCCTTCGGCTGGAGCATGCTGCTGGGCCCGGAGGGCTTGGTGAACCAGGTGATCCGCGCCATGGGCCTGCCGACTATGCGCATTCTCTACACCGAGGCCGCGGTCGTCATCGCGCTGGTCCATGTGATGCTGCCCTTCATGGTGATCCCGGTCTGGACCTCGCTGCAAAAGCTCGATCCCGGTGTGGAAGACGCCGCGCTGTCGCTCAGGGCCTCGCACTTCACGACCTTGCGCCGCATCATTTTCCCGCAGGTACTGCCCGGCGTTTTGTCCGGCAGCCTGATCGTGTTCGGCCTGAGCGCCAGCGCCTTCGCCATTCCAGGCCTGCTGGGCGGGCGGCGTTTGAAGATGGTGGCCACTGTGGTCTACGACGAGTACCTGCACGAGCTCAACTGGCCGCTGGGTGCGGCGATTGCGCTCACGCTGCTGCTGGCCAACCTGGTGCTGATGCTCAGCTACAACCGGGTGCTTGAGCGCTCCTACAAAAAGTCGCTGGGCTAAGCGGGGTCTACACCATGTCAAAAAACGGTCCCATCGCGCTCCTCTTCAATGCCCTGGTCATCGCCTTCATGATGGCGCCGCTCGTCATCGTCTGCGTGGTGGCCTTCACGCCCGAAAACACGCTCACCATTCCCACCACGCAGTTCTCGCTGCGCTGGTTCAAGGCGGTGTTTGCCCATGCTGACTTTGTGCAGTCCTTCAAGAACAGCCTGTGGCTCGCTTCCCTGTCGGCCACGCTGGCCACCGCCATTGCCATTCCCGCGGGGCTGGCCATCGCACGCCACAGTTTCCCGGGGCGCGATTTCCTCAACGGCCTGTTTCTCTCGCCGCTGATCATTCCGCACCTGGTGCTGGGCGTGGCGCTGCTGCGCACCTTTTCGCTGATTGGCGCGACCGGCAGCTTTTTCTGGCTGGCACTGGCGCACGTGGTCATCATCACGCCGTATGCGCTGCGGCTGGTGCTGGCGTCCGTGGAGGGCACCGACCGCAGTGCGGAGCAGGCAGCCCTGTCGCTGGGCGCGAGCCAGGCCACGGTGTTCCGGCGCATCACCTTGCCCATGATCCTGCCCGGCGTGACCGGCGGCTGGCTGCTGGCCTTCATCAACAGCTTTGACGAAGTGACCATGTCGATCTTCGTCACGGCGCCGTCCACGGTGACGCTGCCGGTGCGCATGTACATGTATGCCACCGAATCGATTGACCCGCTGATGGCCGCTGTGTCTGCGCTCATGGTGGCGCTCACGGCCGTCGCGATGCTGGTGCTGGACCGCGTCTACGGCCTCGACAAGATTCTGGTGGGGCACAAATGACCCCGCCCACCAAGGAAAGACCCGTGGCACTTCTGAAACGCGTGGCCGAAACTGGCCGCACCCCGGTGGGCTTTGTGCTCAACGGCCAGGCGCTGACGGCGCTGGCCGGCGACACCGTGCTGACCGCGGTGCTGACGCACACGGCGCAGCTGCGCCGCAGCGAGTTCAGCGGCGAGCCGCGCGCCGGCTTTTGCCTGATGGGCGCCTGCCAGGACTGCTGGATCACCACCGAATCGGGCCAGCGCCTGCGCGCGTGCGACACCTTTATTGAAGAGGGCATGCGCCTGGTTACGGGCGTGGAGGGGCACGAATGACGAAAACCCTGCAACCCGTCATTGTGGGCGCCGGCCCAGCGGGCGTGCGCGCAGCCCAGACGCTGGTGGCGCACGGTGTGCGACCGGTGCTTATTGACGAAGCACCGCGCTGGGGCGGGCAGATCTACCGCCAGCCGCCGCTCGGTTTCACGCGAAACAAGCGCACGCTGTATGGCTTTGAGGCGGGGCGCGCCGAGGCGCTGCACAGCGCCATGGCCGGTATCCTGGACCGTGTCGATTACCGGCCCGACACCCTGGTCTGGAGTGCCGAAGGCGGCCGCCTCGACTTGCTGGGCCGCGGACGCATGGGCACGCTGCCCTACAGCCAGCTCATTGTGGCCACCGGAGCAACCGATCGCGTCCTGCCGTTTCCGGGCTGGACCTTGCCCGGCGTCTACGCCCTGGGGGCCGCGCAGGTGGCGCTGAAGTACCAGGGCTGCGCGATCGGCTCGCGCGTGGTCATCGCCGGCACCGGGCCCCTGCTTTACCTGGTGGCCTACCAGTATGCGAAAGCAGGCGCGAAGGTGGTCGCCGTGCTGGACACCGCCAGTTTCAAAGACAAGGCGCTTGCGGCGCCAACCATGCTGCGCCAGCCCGCAGTGTTTGCCAAGGGCGTGTATTACCTGGCCTGGCTGCGGGCACACGGCGTGCCGGTGCACCAGGGCGTGCGGTTGGTGCGGGCCACGGGCGGCACGCAGGTCACGACCATGCGCTGGCAGGACGGCGCCGCCGAGCACGAAGTGGCCTGCGATGCCGTGGCCTTTGGCTATGCGTTGCGCTCCGAAACCCAGCTGGCCGACCTGCTGGGTTGCCGTTTTAGCTACAACGCTCTGCAGCGCGCTGCGCTGCCTGCATGCGATGGGGCAGGGCGTTCCAGTGTGCCGGGGGTGTACCTGGCGGGCGATGGCGCCGGCATCATGGGCGCCGACGCCGCCGAATGGGCGGGCGAGCGTGCGGCGCTGGCGCTGCTGGTAGATGCCGGCAGGCCCGTGGATGCTGTGCGAGCCTCTGAACTGGAAGTTCGCCTGGCGCGCATCGCCGCTTTTCGCGTTGGGCTGGAGCGCGCCTTCCCCTTCCCGCAGGACTGGGCTGCCAACGCACCCGACGACTTGGTCATTTGCCGCTGCGAGGAAATCACGGCGGGCCAATTGCGTCAATGCGCGAGTGACACCGGCGCGCGCGAGATCAACCGCCTCAAGGCGCTGACGCGTGTGGGCATGGGGCGCTGCCAGGGCCGCACCTGCGGTGTGGCGGCGGCCGAAATTTTGGCGCAGGCCTGTGCGGTGGCGCCCGATGCGGTGGGCCGCCTGCGTGGCCAGGCGCCTATCAAGCCCTTGCCGTTTGCGGTGATGGCCCGGGCGGACGGGGAGGCTACATGATGGAACGCATCTCTGCCGACGTGGCCATCATTGGTGGCGGCATCATGGGTTCGTCGGCCGCCTTGTTCCTGCGCCGCATGGGCCTGTCGGTTGTTTTGCTGGAGTGTGACCTCTGCGGTTGCCGCTCCAGCGGCGTGAACTATGGCGGCGTGCGGCGCCAGGGGCGGCCGCTCAGTCAGCTGCCGCTGTCGCAACGCGCGCAGGGCATCTGGGCGCAGTTGCCTGAACTCATCGGCATTGACGGCGAATACCTGCGCACCGGCCACCTGAAGATTGCGCGCAGCGAAGCCGATCTGGCCGCACTGGAAAGCTATCGGGCGCTTACGCAGGGATTCGGCATGGACCTTCAAATCCTCTCGGCGCGAGCCCTGCGTGAGCGCTGCCCCTGGCTGGGCTTGGCGGCGGTAGGCGCGTCGCTGTGCCCGGAGGACGGACAGGCCAATCCGCGCCTGGTGTCCCCAGCCTTTGCCCTAGCCGCCCGGCGACTGGGCGCGGATGTACGCGAGCAGACGCGCATCGACGAAGCCGTGCATGACGGCTCGGCGTTTGTCTTGCGCTCGGGCGATGCGCTCGAGGTCCGTTCCAGGCATTTGCTCAACTGTGCGGGCGCCTGGGCGGGCACCTTTGCCGCGCAGTTTGGCGATGTGGTGCCCATGGAATCAGGCCACCCCGAGATGGCGGTGACCGAGCCCCTGCCGGTCTTCATGAATTTCAGCCTGGGCGTGGAAGGCGGCGGCGTGTACGCCCGGCAGGTCGCGCGTGGCAACTGCGTCATAGGTGGCGGCCGGGGCTATGCACTTGACGACCAGCGCGCCCGCGCGCAGCGAAGCGGTATTGCCGCCCTGATGCAGCAGACCATTGATTTGCTGCCGGCCTTGCGCAATGCCCACATCATCCGCACGTGGAGCGGCACCGAAGGCTATTTGCCCGACCGCCAGCCGGTGCTGGGCCCCAGCGCCACCACGCCGGGCCTGATTCATGCGTTCGGCTTTGCCGGTGGTGGTTTCCAGCTGGGCCCTGCGGTGGGCGCCGTGCTGGCCGATCTGGTGCTGAGCGGCCAGACCGCCACACCGATTGATGCATTTTCTGTTTCGCGTTTTTCCGAAGGCCCGCGTGTGACAACCACCGGACCCGTCTCGTCAGCCGTTGTCTAACCCCGATGTTTAACCTTGTTTTCAGGAGAACCCCATGAACCTGCCCTTACATTTCCTGTCCGCCCGCGCGACTGCGGTGTCTCTTGCTGTGGCCATCGCCGGGCTGTCCGCCGGCGCCGCCATGGCCCAAAGCAAAACGCTGTACATCGGCATGAACGGCGGCACGATGGAGAAAACCTACACCGAGCATGTGTTCGGTGCCTTTGAAAAGGCCAACAACGTCAAGGTGGTGGTGGTGCCCGGCACCTCGTCGGACATCCTGGCCAAGGCGCAGGCCAACAAGGACAACCCGCAAATGCACGTGATGTTCCTGGACGACGGCATCATGTACCGCGCCATCGGCATGGGCTTGTGCGAAAAAATGCAGCCCAGCCCGGCGCTCAACGATCTCTTTCCGACGGCCCGCTTCAAGGGCGACATGGCCGCCGGCGTCAACATCGGCATGACCGGCATCGCCTACAACAAGAAAATGTTCACCGAAAAGGGCTGGCCCGCGCCCACCTCGTGGATGGACATGGCCAACCCCAAATTCAAGGGCAAGGTCGTGTTCCAGTCGCTGTCTTCGTCAACCTTCGGCCTGCACGGCTTCCTGTTGTTTAACCGTATCCAGGGCGGCACCGACAAGAACGTGGAACCCGGCTTCAAGGCCTGGCCCACCACCATAGGCCCGAACGTGCTGGAGTACATCCCGAGCTCGGCCAAGCTGGCCGAAATGGTGCAGACCGGCGAGGCGGCCATGTTCCCGCTGACCCCAACCGCCGTCGGCGTGCTGAAAGACAAAGGCCTGCCGGTCGAATATGTGCAACCCAAGGAAGGCTCTGCCGTGCTCACCGTGGGCGAATGCGTGATCGCCAAGAACAGCGAGCCCGCACTGGCCCACAAGCTGGCCCAGTACCTGCTGTCGGCCGAAGCGCAAGCCGCGGCGCTGGAGCACGGCGACCAGATTCCATCCAACCCCAAAACCAAGGCTACCGGCAGCGCGGCGGCACTCGTCAAGCAGATGAACGAGTACATGAAGACCGCGACCACGGTGGACTGGGACGTGATCAACGAAAACCGCCCGGCCTGGAATGCCCGCTGGAACAAGACGGTGGAGCGCTGACAGCAGCGTTTGGCGGCTTGGTGGGCTGAGGAGCCCATGTCTGCGGGCTTGCCGATAGACAAGCAACCGATCGGGCGGGGCGTCTACCCGCCAAGACCGGTTATCACAGGCGAAGAGTTGGGAATGGGGCTGTCAGGTTGCGGCTGGCTGGATCGCAGTATTACGTCGACCTGAAGAGCCGTCCGCACGCATTACTTGTCCGCAACGAAATATGTGGCGATGCCTTGCAGGTCAGCCAGGCCAAGCGTGCCGGCGGAGAAGCGCAGGCGCAAAAAGCCGAGCAGATAGTTGTAGCGTGACAGCTCAAGGTCGCGCTTGGCCTCGAACAGCTGTTGCTGCGCGTTGAGCACGTCAAGGTTGGTGCGCTGCCCGGCCTTGACGCTTTTTTGCGTGGCATCAACCAGCAAACTGGCGGAACTCAGGGATTGCGTGGCGGCATCGATCCGCGCCACGCTGCTCAGGGTGAGGTTGTATTGCTTGCGCAACTCAACCAGCACCTGATTGGTTTTGGCATCAAGATCCGCTTGTGCCTTCTCGTAATTCGACACCGCCTGGCTGGTCGCCGCGCTGACAGAACCGCCCGCATACAGCGGGATATTGAGCTGCACGCCGATGCTGCGATTGTTCGTCTCCTGGTTGAATGTGCTGGTGGTGTCGGATTTGCTATTGCTGATGCTGGCGATCAGGTCCAGGCGCGGCGTATGGCCGGCCTTATTCTTGTTGATTTCCTCGCGGGCCACCTCGACGGCGTAGCGTTGGGCCACGATTTCCGGGTTGCTTGCCAGCGCGATCGCCTTCCATTCCTCAAAGCTGGCTGGCTGCATGGGTCTGACCCGAAAATCATCGGACA
>Ga0066710_100003682_pt1 | contig 13191 bp, 7 predicted proteins | sample GraSoiAngelo_159_FD_79666 | JGI IMG/M metagenome (GOLD analysis project Ga0066710, IMG submission 79666) | Grasslands soil microbial communities from the Angelo Coastal Reserve, California, USA - 14_1009_16_40cm | ecosystem: Environmental > Terrestrial > Soil > Grasslands | place: USA...
AGGGGAATCGGCGCGCCCTTCAATTTATTCACAGCTTCTGAGCGTGGGGTAATCGATAGTGGCCAATAATAAGCCCCAGCAGGCTAACCCGCGTTCAACGCTTCGGATTCGACCTGATCGAGGAAGTCGGTGAGCACTTGGGCGAATAGATCCGGCCGTTCCTCATGGCACGAGATCCCGGCGAACGGGATCAGTTCCAGGCGCCGCGCCCCGGGTATTGCGTCGTAGAGAGTCCTGGCCCAGGAGGTGGACCAGTAGGCGTTCTCCGCTCCCCAGATGATCATTGTTGGTACCCGCAACTGCCCGAGGAGCTGATTCAGCGTGACGAGATCCGCCGCTTCGAACGACTGGAAGAACCGCTTCGTGCGCATCCGGCGCTCTCTGTTTCCGGCAACCGTTTGAATGTAGAGATCGAGACGGTCGCGGGTCAGCAGACGCTTATCGTGGACCATTCGGCCAAAGCCGAGCGTGGAGCGGGCCACTCCGGGCAGCCTCCTCGCCGCCGCAACCGATTTGACGCGTGTTGGAGACCACTCGCCGTGTGCATCGCAGTCCGAAAGGACCAGGCTCTTGACACAATGCGGCCACCGGACCGCGAAGAACTGAGCAATGACGCCACCCGTGTCGTTACCGACGATGTGAGCCGCCGGGATCTCCAGCGCAGACAGCAGTCCCCGCACCATGGCTGCCTGGGCCGGAAGGCCGAATTCAGCGGATGACGGTCCCTCGGTGTCGCCCAGGCCGAGAGTTTCGACGACCAGCGCTCGACGGCGAGCGGCAACCCGCTCCACCACACCGTCCCAGGCGTGAGCTCCCGCGAAGCCGTGCAGGAAGACGATCGGCTCACCTCTTCCGATGTCCCGGTAAGCGACGTTGACGTCGCCCACCCGATGGAAATGTTTCTCCCGGAAGATCGGGTTGCTGCGAATCGAAGCCGCTTCTGCGACCACCGAGGGCAAAGCCGCTTCCGCTGCCGGCTGTTCGAGGTCTGTCTTCGGTGGCGCCGTCCACGCGCCCGCCTCGGCGGCGCGCAAGGTCTTTTCGAGCCAGGTCTCCGGTGCAGGACAACCGATCCCGAGTGGCTCCAGGGCCAGATCGGCAAGATAGGTGTCGAACACCGGACCCTGGTTGAGCAGATCGCGGGCCGTGGTGAAAGCCAGGCGTCGGGAACCCCCGCCGTTCGCGCTCGGTGCTCCGGCGACGCCTAACGGCCAGGCGATCGCTCGGGGCAGAAGCCGCGCTCCCCGCCAGCGGCCTTTGCACTTCGCTGCGATGGCGGCGGCCTGCCGGACGGGCAGCGAGGTGTTCCAGCCACAGGCCAGGTGGAAGGTGCCTGTAGCTGCAGCATCTACAAGGGCGACCAGGGCGGCAGCGACATAGTCCGCGGGCACGACATCAATGCGCGCCCGAGCGTCACCGGGAAGAACGGACGCCGAGGCCAGCGTTCCCAGCAGTGGGTACGCGCCGCCGAAGTGCAAGGCTTCGCCGGTGGCGCCCCGTCCAAGTGTGTGGCTTGGCCGATAAACAGTGACTCGGCCGCTAATCCGCGAGTCTCGCAGCCGAGCCTCCGCCTCGAACATGCTGCGCTCCCACGCGTTGTGGAAACCCTGGCCGCACTCCAGGTCAAATTCCGTGAACAGCCCTCGGCGAGTGCCGCCGACGAAGGCCGTGGACAAGTGGTGCAAGCGGAGCTCAGGATTGCGTTCGAGCAGATCGATCCAGTTCTCTACAGGTAACCGATTCGCCTGCCGGGCAAGCTCCAGATTCTGGTCCTTGACGTCGCGTTGCGCGCAGTGAATTCCGAGGTCGAATGACGTCGCAAACTCTTTCCATGCGTTCAAAGACATCCCGAAGCGGGGCAAGCGCAGGTCACTCGCCACGGTCGTGACGAAACGAGGCATCGGTCCAAGGTAAGCCCCCAAACGCTCGAGGTCCCGGCTTCGCGACGCCTGATCCATCGGCATCAACAACTGAATTGCCTCCACGTCGCTTCGCAAAAGCAGTTCCCGCAGTACCTCGGCGCCCACAAGTGTAGCCGCTCCGGTAAGAACGATCCTGCGACTCATATTGAGACCCCCTTCTCCACACCAGCCAGAACGTTCGCGGCCGAGTAGCGGGACATCCATAAACGTTGCAGGAGCAGCGTCGGCTTGAGAACAGGATCGTAGGCTCGGATGTACAGGTATTGATCGTCGAGATCACCACCCAGGCGGGTTTTCGGCAGGTACGAACTCTGGCCGAGCCAGAGCGTCGTGATGCCGCGGGAGATGGCTCGCTGGATTCCTGTGTAGTTCAGCAGGTTGTAAATCAGTCCGCTGTCGGCGATGTCATAGTCGATGCCGATACGCTTGTTCTGCTGTTCGCGATCGTCGTAGAAAATCAGCAGGGAGCCGACGATACGGCCATCCGTTCGTTCGCAGACCACCAGTTCGGTCTTCGGACTCATGGTGCGGGCGCACTCGACGAAAAAGCGCGGCGGCAGTTCCTCGAATTGATATTTGGCCTTCAGGAAGACGGCCCGGTACAGCGCAAATACCCGGGGGATCCAGGGTTCGAAGTCCTCGATGACACGCAATGAAAACGTTCCCTCGGCCTTGTGAAACTGCTTGCGAGCATGCTTGCGGCCGTTCTTGGAGAGTTGCTTGTTTAGATATTCCTCGAAAGAGCTGTATGCCGTATTTACGCGGATCGTAGGCAGGGAGAAACTTTCCATAAAACCCGCGCGGCGCATCAGCGCCCGTTCCTCGGCCGGGAAATCGCAATGGATATCCTTGAGCATGCTGAGCTGGACCGCGTGCTCCTTCGAGAGCCGGTGGATCTCTTCAAGCAGTAGCCTGAGGGCTTCTCCGCGCTCCGTCAGATCGGGGTGCATGGGGATCCAGCCGCGGTCGGAGATCAGGCAGCCAACCAGCGCGACCCGCGTTGCCATTGCCATTCCCAGTCCTCCTACCAGCGCGTCATAGCCTGTCTGAACGACTCTTGGGAGGAGGGCATTGAAGTTGAGGTTACTGCCCACGTAGACAGGAGTGAACGCCAGCACCGTCCCGCTATCGTTCTCGACCGTGACGTACCTCACCAGCAGCTCGCCCCAGAGTGATCTTTCCATGACGCGAAGCAGGCCGAAGGAAAAGTCCAGACCGGTGGGCAGGGCCTGTAGCCGGTCGGAACCAATATCGTCGATCGATTTGTAGACCTTGGGCAGCATGCCTAGTTCGAGTGTCGAACGACCACGGCTTGGAAGCCTTCCAGGTCCGGCGGCGGCTCAGCTGCAAGCGGACGAGCGAGCTGAACAAGGCGCCGCCGCGCCTCGTCGCTCAGCGAGTATGCAAACGGGCCGAAACCTCGTGTAGCCAGAAAGGTTGCAGTGGCGCGGAAGGTGCGAGGCAGCACTTCGCGGTACCAGTCGCCGGAGCCGCTGGCGGAAGCCCACGACTGCATCAGCCGGCCGATGAACGAGAGGGCGTCGGTAAGGAGCGCCGGTTTATCGAGGGCCGGCAGCAGAGCTACCGCGGACAGAGTGCCCAGGTCGAACGCCGGGTCTCCATAGCACACCCCCTCGAAGTCTACGACGGCGACAGGTTCGCCCTGCCGCACAAGCAGATTCTTGCTCCACAGATCGGCGTGGATCAGACATTCGGTGTGTCTCTGCATTTCTGCGTTAACTGCGTCCCACGTCTCCGGAAAGGCCTGCTTTGCGCCGGGAGCCAGAAGCCCTTCGAACACGACTTTGCGAATGATGGCTTCTTCCTGAACCGGACGCAGCGTGCCGCCGCCACGCGTAGCGCGGTGGATCGTACCAAGAGTGCGTCCCAGAACCGCCGCCTGCTCAGTAAGAAGCTCGAATCGATCGGAAATGACGCCAAAGAGAACCTGTCTGCCCTCTCCACCGTCGCTCATCCCGAGAGCCATCTCCTGGACGTCGCGGAAGAAGACCTCGGGGATAACGATCTCTGCTCTTGCCAGACGGCGGAAACGGCGCAGGGCCTCCGCCTCCGAGAAGAGGCGTTCCTCCGGCAGGCGGACTGGAAAGCGCTTGGGACGCTCGCGCACGGCCTTTAGATAGAGGCTTCGTTCAGGGAGTTCGACCCGATAGACATAGTTGATGTTCGCGAGCTCGCCCTCTTCCGTCAACGACACGGGAACCGTGTCGCTCAGCCGCAGGCCTCGCCGGACTGCGGCGACCAGACGTTCGGGGGATGGCGCGCCCTCCGGGCGCAAGAAAGCGCGGGCAGCCTTGGCGGTCATGGTATCGCCTCCGGCAAGCCCATGTGCTGCAGCCTGCTGTTCTGCATCTCCATCGACCACGTATTCGCAGCAACCAGGCGCTCGTCGGGCGTGGTGTCGATAAGGCGCCTGCCCTTCCAGACTTCGTAGCTGCCGACCTTCTCAGCTAGCTCCTGCAAACCCTCCTGGAAATACACTTCGCGCTTGATGATCATGTCTGCGGTCGGCAAATTCGCCCACAGCTCGCGGCCTCGAAGGATGATGTCGAGCACCCGTGGTTTTTCCTCAGGATGTTCGAGCAGGTACTGCCGGACCACGTTGCTGCCGACGGTGAGGTGCCGAATCTCATCGATGTTCGCTCCTCGCTCGATCTCCGCGCCGGCTGGATCCAGAACTCGCCACTTCCGCTCCGAGAGTTCGGCCGACGGTGCGAGCACTCCCTCGACGAGGATCGTCAGGATCACCACTCCGGCGATGAAGTCCCGCTGATCGCGCAACATAGGAAGGGCGAAGTCCTCCAGGGGTTCGAGGATGGCGCGGCTGTCTGCGCCGCTGATTTGCTCGATGGTGGCACCGAGCTCACTCTCCGGCACCCCCAGTTCCAGCAGATGACCGCGAAAGACACGCGAGTGGCGCGCTTCGTCGATGAGCTGAGTCCCGAAGAACTCCATTGTGTAAATGTCCGGGGCAGTCGCAACGATATAGCTGATCGCGCGAGTTGCTTTCTCCTCGGCGATCGAGCGGAACGCCAGTTCGCTGATCATGGCGTCGCGCAGAGGGCCGGGCCGGAGCATGTAAGTCGGCACTTTAGCCTGTGCCGTGTGGCCATGCACAAGGCCTGCCAGAGTGCCTTGAGCAACGGCCGAGAACCAATAGTCGAGGTCGCAGTCCCGGGCGGTGAGCTCGAGCCGGCTGGCTCCTTCGATCAGGCTCGGTGCTTCCGTCCAGTCTGCTTCGCGAAGTTTTGTTTTACTCATGGAAAGTAGTCGTCACCAATTGCCGGCACCCTGATATTCTTCCTCGAAGCGCTTGAAAGCTTCATGCTTGACCGGCTCGAAGGCGGTTCCCAGGGGCTTGTAAATATTGCCGAAGATCGACCGGTCGCCTGCCAGATGTATGGGAAATGCGAGCATGGCCCACTCCGGCTTTCCCGTCGCAAGCCACCAGACAGCGCAGAACAGCGCCACTCCACCAAAACAGTGACCGAAGTTATAGAGAATGTGGATAACACCGGGAATCGACCGGCGAGGGCCGGACCGCCGGCCATAATAAATGTACAGTCCAGGAAGAGTGGCGATAAGGTCGGGCAGAAGAAAGGCGTAAGTAAATCGCCACCAACTGACATCCCGCCAGTACATGACCACCAGGACGAGCGGTACAAGTCCGACGAAGAACCAGTCCAGCCGCACGAGGTTGTAAAGTGTTCGGGTGTGGAAGAGATTGTGTTTGTCCATGATCCCATCCGTCGCTTTTTGAGATGATCTGTGTTTTTCGTTTCAGGACACGCTCATCGGGTTGCCCATCAGGTAGCTATCCAGTGGGGTAGCAATGCTCAGCCGGGAAGGCGGATGGAACGCAAGAGCGCGGCTGGCAGCCAGCAAATAGGAGACATCGGGCGATCCGATGAAAGCCATTCCACCGAGTAGCTCTGCGGCCCTGGCGCTTGCCCGCTCAATCGCCTGTTGCACGGCGAAGCGGACCAGGAGGGATTGAACCAGAATTCCCTCTCCGCGCTCACCGCTCGGCATCGCGAGTGCGAATCCTTCAAGGCCAGCCATCGCCCCCTCGATTTCAATGGCCACTTGAACACGCTCGACGGCGTCACCGCGGCCCCCTGCGAACACACGCTCCGCCAGCGCGGAAGCGACTCCAAGGTATGAGGCCGACACCAGCAACTCGAACCACAGGAAACCGCCGGCCTCGACAGCGTCCAGGCTCTCTTCCACTTCGCGAAAGAAGACCTGCTCGGCCGTGACCTGCACATCCGTGAGGCTTACTTCGTCGCTCTCTGCTCCGCCCAGCACGGCGCTGTTCCAGAACGGCTTGCGGCTGATGCCCTCAGCGTCTGCCGGCACGATGGCCACCCCCCTGCGGTTCCCGCCATTGGTGCCGGGCACGGCCACACTGGCTGTAAGAAGGTGCATTGAGTTGGAGAGACTGCAGGGCTTCTTGGTACCGTTGATTCGGTAACCGCCCCCGTCTACCGGCGTCGCTTTCATTGTCGGCGCCAGTATGCTGGTTCCCGGCCGGCCTTCCGCGAAGCCTGATGCCACCAGGAATTGACCTGCGCTGATTTGCTTCAACAGGTCGACTGTGTAATCACCATAGAAGAGGTATTCCACCAGAGTGGCGACGGAAAAGTTGTGCATTGTCATGGCAATCGCCAGTGACGGCGCGCGCGTCGCAATGGCACGATGGATCTGGATTGCCTCCACTGGCGAAGCTCCCTTGCCGCCATGTGCGGTGGGCACCAGTAATGCGGTCCCTTCGAGCTCTCGCAGCATGGCCAGACCGGGATTGCCTGGCTTCTCAATCTCCATCAGGGGAATTTTGGAAAGCCTCGCGTCCAGGGAAGGTAGGAATTTCTCCAGAGTCGCTCGATCACGCTTCAGGAAGTTCATAGATCTCTCATTCCTTAATAAGGTTTGATGAAAGCGCCTAGATTCCCGTCAGCTGTGAATCGCGTCCTGTCGAGTCAGTTCCTTTCGCGTGTACCTGTTCCAATCGCGGCCGGAAAAAACACGGGAGTTGCATCAAATCGGTGCATACCTCTAACACAGGGTCATCGTGATGCCAATAGATAAATAAATCTAGTAGCGTAAAATTCTGTAAATTCAGTGCACCCTCGACGCTGGGCCATTGCCTTGAACTACCGGTAGATTGGTGTAGTTAAAAGTGGATTTGACAAACTTCGGTCAACTCGTCTATAAGTAGCGCTCTTGTAAAAACTGTAAATAACGGAAATTCATTCCTATAACTATCAATGAAACGCGCTGTGAAAAGAATATCGAGTGATCTGAGCGAACACGGTCTGTCCGCAGTTCATAGGGTTGGTTCCTTTTGCTGCCGAGCTTGTCTTCAGTATGAATTCAATTCGTCTGGACCATTTGCCGCCGCTCGCGTACTAAGCACGTTGGAGTTTACCGTTCGCTAGAAAAAATTTTGACAGGACACCAATGCTGCGTGTGAGGGGCTCGCCCATCTGGCTGTCTCGTCGCGTGGAAAAACCAGTTGTCGAACGACCCTGAATCATATGGCTTCTTCTTCGGTGGTACACCTGCTACGGGAGCGGGCGGCAGAGCTGCCCGGTAGCCGGTCGTACACTTTCCTGGCAGGAGGTAAGGAGACAGAAAACCTGACGTTCTCGCAGTTGGACCGACGCGCCCGTGCCATTGGAGCTCATCTTCAGCAGCTCGGCGGGGAGGGCGAACGGGCCTTGCTGTTATACCCTGCGGGTGTGGAATACATCTGCGCGTTTTACGGCTGCCTGGCGGCAGGCGCCGTGGCAGTTCCTGCCTATCCGCCGCGATTAAACCGTAACCTCAGGCGGCTCGACGCGATCCTGGAGGACGCCAGTCCCTCGTTCGCCCTGACGACAGACGGCGTCTTTCGACAGATCCGCGACCGCTTTGACGAGGCACCGAGACTGGCCCGGCTCAAGTGGGTCATCACGGACCAGATACCGATCGAATCGGCCGATACCTGGATCGACCCCAACGTCACGGAGAACACACTCGCCTTTCTCCAGTACACGTCGGCCTCCACGTCCAGGCCGAAGGGGGTGATGGTCAGCCACGGCAATATCCTTCACAACCAGCTTCTGATGAAAGAAGCCGTGCAGCACGGCCGGGACACGGTCGTCGTTTCGTGGCTGCCTTTGTTCCACGATATGGGCCTCATCAGCATGGTGCTGGCGTCGCTCTACAACGGCGCGTCCTGCTATCTCTTGTCTCCAGTGGACTTTCTCAAAAGGCCGCGGCTGTGGCTGGAAGCCATCAGCCGTTACCGAGGAACTTTCAGCGGTGCTCCAGACTTCGGCTACCAGCTCTGCATCGATCGAATCGGACCGCAGGACCGTGAGGGTCTGGACCTGTCCAGCTGGAGAGTCGCTTTCAACGGTTCCGAGCCGGTACGGGCCGAGACGCTGAGCCGCTTTGTCAGCACGTTTGCCTCTTGCGGGCTTCCGACTGACGCGATGTTTCCTTGTTATGGTCTGGCCGAAAACACCCTCTTTGCTGCCGGCCGCTTTCATAAGGGGGCGACGGCGTTTTCCCGACTGTCTCTCGAAGAGCATCGCCCGCGTCCCGCCAACGGGGACCGGGGGGAGCAGGGCGTCCAGCTTGTCAGTTGCGGCACGCCGTTGCTGGGCAGCAGATTGGTGATTGCGGACCCTGCCACTTGTCGCTCATGTGATGAAGGAGAGGTTGGGGAGATCTGGCTGGCAAGTCCGAGCGTCGCCCAGGGCTACTGGAACCAGCCCGACGCCTCCAGGCAAACGTTTCGCGCGCTGCTCGCAAACGGCGATGGCCCCTTCCTGCGCACCGGGGACCTCGGCTTCATCTATCTCAATGAGGTCTACGTTACCGGACGAATCAAAGATCTGATCATTCTGCGCGGTCGCAACCTCATTCCTCAGGATATCGAGCAGACGGTTGAAGGTTGCGACGCGGCGATTCGTCCTACCTTTGTCGCGGCGGTGTCGGTGGAAGCGCAACACGAGGAGAGGCTCGTTGTCGCCGCCGAAATTCGACGAGAAGCCCGGCGCGAACTCGACACCAATGCTCTGATCGAGCGGATTCGGAGCGCAGTAGCCGCAGAGTACGAGGTTGAAGTCTCGGCGGTTGTGCTCTTGCGGCCGGGCACCCTCCCAAAGACCTCGAGCGGCAAGACTCAACGCGCCGTCGTGCGCCAGGAATTCCTTGCCGGTGATCTGCGTGCGGTCGCGGAGTGGCGCGATGAGGCTGTCTTCCCCCGGCAGAAAGAGCCTGTGACCGCAACGAATGGTCGTGGACTCGATCGCCTCGAGAACTGGCTGGTGGAGCGCCTTGCCGTTCGAGCGAAGATGTTGCCGGACCGCATCAATCGCGACGGTTCGATCCTCGTCTACGGCCTCGATTCGGTGGAGGTTGTGTCGATCCTGGGCGAGATCGAGGAGACTTTCGGCGTCGAGGTGGATGTGGAGCGCTTGTTCGAAGGCGAGCCGTCTCTGCGGCAGCTTGTCCAGCGGATCCGCGGCAACCATCTCACCGGGAGCACGCCGGCTCTTGCCGCCAAGCCGCTTGCGATGGCAGCCTCCGCGGGGAAACAAGTGGGACAAATTGCGCCCATAGTTGCTTCCGCGGGGACGACCACGTTGCCGCTGCCGAAGACCACGGCGAAGGTTTCGATCCCGCCTTCGGACCGCGACATCTCCGTTCGCTCCCAGCCGATCCGGCCCACAGTGCTTCCTGACGGTGCCAGTGTCCGGCGAGAACATCCGTTCCGCACGTGCGTCAACCCGGAACTTGGGCGGATGCTCGCCCAGTTAGGGATGGACAAGACCTTTGTGCGGGGCGACGGCAGTTGGCTCTGGGACGACACGGGCCGCCGCTACCTGGATTTCCTGGCCCAGTACGGCGCTCTGCCGTTCGGTTTCAATCCGCCTCGGATCTGGGCGGCGCTCAACGCCGTCCGCGATGAAGGAGAGCCGAGTTTCGTTCAGCCTTCGTACTTGAATGCCGCGGGCGAGCTTGCCAGTCGTCTTCTTGCGGCGGCGCCTCCGGGGATGGCTTATGTCACGTTCGTCAACAGCGGTGCTGAAGCGGTTGAGGCGGCAATCAAACTGTGCCGCTCGATCACAGGCCGTCTCGACATTCTATCTGCCGGCAACGGTTTCCACGGCAAGACGCTCGGTGCTCTTTCCGCCACCCCCAAAGAAAAGTACCAGAAGCCCTTCGGCGCCCCGGTACCCGGTTTCGACCACGTGCCCTACGGCGATATCGAGGCACTGCGCCGGGCTCTGTCCACTGGCCGCTATGCCGGTTTCCTGGTCGAGCCCGTGCAAGGTGAAGGAGGCATCGTTGAACCTCCCGCGGGTTATCTGAGACTGGCTCGAAAAGCCTGCCGCGACGTGAGCACGGTTTTTGTTGCCGATGAGATCCAGACCGGTCTCGGCCGGACCGGAGCAATGTTCGTTTGCCGTGAGCTCGGCATTACACCGGATGTCATGACGGTCGCCAAGGCTCTGGGCGGTGGTCTCATGCCGATCGGGGCCTGCCTTGCCACCGCCGCGGCATACAACGATGAATTCGCCCTCAAGCACACTTCCACTTTTGACGGAAACACCCTTGCCTGTCGGGCCGGCCTCGCCACGCTCAATCTCCTGGAAGAAAACGGAGGCGCCTTGATCCGCGGTGTGGCGGAGAACGGTGCGAGGTTGAAGGAAGGACTGCAAGCTCTCGGGCGCCGGTATCCCGGCCTGATCGCCGAGGTGCGGGGCCGCGGATATTTGTTGGGACTGCGCTTCGGTCTCGATCGTCACTCCCTGGACGAGGGACTGCTGGGATACCTCGGCGAACAGGAAGCGCTCACGGCTTTGGTCGTCAGCCACCTGCTGCATGTGGAAGGAGTGCGCGTCGGCTGTACTTTGAACCATGGCGGAGTTATACGCATCGAGCCGCCGCTCACGGCCACCTGGGAAGAGTGCCAGTTCTTCCTGCAGGCTCTGGAGCGGGTATTGTCGCGTATCCAGCAACGCAATCTGGCCGCGCTCACTTCGCAGGTTACGGGTTTCCGTCCATCGGCGGCAGCCGAGGTCCAGAAGCCGGGAATGGAAGCCCCAGGCTTCGTTCCGCCAGGCCGGCGACTCGAGGTCCGCAGCGATGAAGGCCGCTTTGCGTTCCTCGTCCATCCACTGACCTGGAAAGACTACGCCGATCTCGATCGCGGCTTGTCCGTCCTGTCCGAAGACCAACTCGCAGCTCTATCGACAGCCTTCGCCGACAACTTCGATCCGCTGGTCATCGGTGAGACTCGGGTTCGCGGCAAGAACGGCAAGGCAGCCTACGGCGAATTTATCCTGGTTCCGAGGCGTGCCGAAGAGCTCAGAGCCATGACGCATCGGGATGCGGTCAAGGAGATCCTCCAGGCCGTCCAGTTGGCCCAGAAGCGGGGAGCCCGGATTGTTGGATTGGGCGCCTACACGTCCGTCGTAACCCAGGGCGGCTTGTCGCTCAAGGGTCTTGGCTTGCCATCGTTGACTACCGGAAATTCTTATACCGCCGTTGCTGCTCGCGAGACGGTTCGCCTGGCAGCCGCGCAACGCAGGTGGACATTGGCGAGGCGCACTGTCGGCATTATTGGTGCGGGTGGGGCCGTCGGGCAGGCGCTTTCTATTCTGCTCTCCCCGCATGTCGGCCGGTTGGTTCTCCTGGGCAATCCAGCGCATCCGGAACAAAGTCACGAACGGCTGCTGCAAGTGACCGGTCGAATCGTCTGGTGCCTCGAACACCTGCGAGGGACTCAGGTCTTCCATCAGGGTTCCGTCGCAAGTTGGGCGGATGAACTCGATTTCGATACACCTGAGAAACCGGACCGCACCAGCCTGATTCGCATCGGTAAGGAATTGATCAGCCGCACCGGATCGGTCGTTGTTTCGGTGGACGCCGCCAGCCTTTTGCCCGAGGTGGACATCGTGGTTTGTTGCACCAGCAGCACGGAGCGCCTGGTGCGCGAAGAATCTCTGCGTCCGTCCGCGGTTGTTTGTGACGTGTCGAGGCCTTCCAACGTCGGCGTGGAAGTGTTAAGGCGGCGGCCGGACGTGATGGTTCTCAACGGCGGGGTCGTGCGGATGCCCCCCGGCACCTCGCTCGGTTTCAACGCCTCGCTCGGCAAGGGGAACGCCTACGCGTGTATGGCCGAGACGATGATGCTGGCAATGGAACAACGTTACGAAGACACCAGTCTGGGATTCGATCTTCGGTTGGAGCAAGTGCTCGAAATGGAAAGGCTCGCGGAGGAACTCGGCTTCCGGGTTCTTCTCGACCAGAAGGAGGACAGCAGCAAGCGGGATGGAGGCGACCATGCCGACGACTTCGCCGGAATGGTTGACTTCTCAACTACTCCTGTGTCGTCATCTCAGGAACCAGTGTGCCCCCGAAGCATTGTAGATGCACCTCCAATGTAGGGAGGGGAACGAGGCGCAAATCCTTGCGGGGGCTCCAGCCTTCCTTATGACGGCTGTTCCAGCGCTGTGAAAGATACTGCTCTACGACAGTTGGCTCGATGGGCGCACGGTCTACGATTGGAGGATGTCCCTGCACGGGTTCGCGAGCAAGCGATAAATCAGGTCCTCTCGACGCTGGCTGCAGTCTACAGCGGTTGGGACAGCGACCTGGGCCGTCCGCTGGAACAAGCCTTTCCCGCGCCAGGGCCGGGTCCAGCCCGGATCCTGCCGACCGGCATCACCACGTCCGCTGCCCACGCCGCCATGCTGATGGCGGCCTGGTCGATGGTTCTGGACTTCGATGACGTTATGCTCGGAGGCCATACGGGACACTCGTCGGTTCTCGTGCCGCTTGCAATGGCACGCGGCCGGTCCGGCGCCGAATTGCTGCTCGCCCAGATCGTTGCCAACGAGGTGGCCGCGCGAATCAACATGGTTTGCGCGGTGGGCTCCACGCGAGGCCAAATGGCGACCCATCTCCACCTGCTCGCGGCCTGCGCGGCGCGCGCCAAACTGGAAGGGCTGGATGAAGACAGGTTCGCGGATGCGCTGGGCTTTGCGCTTTCCTATCCGGCACAGGCTCTTTTCCCTGCCTTTCTGGGCTCCGACGCCAAGGCGATGAGCGCCGGGTGGCCGGTGCGTATCGGTCTTGAGGCAGTCGATGCGGTGAAGGCCGGCCTCGCAGCGGGAGCGGATTTGCTCGATGACGCGCGTGGCTTTTTCGCTTCTCTGGCCTATGTTCCGGTGCGCGAGTTTCTGGGCGG
>Ga0066710_100003683_pt1 | contig 13190 bp, 11 predicted proteins | sample GraSoiAngelo_159_FD_79666 | JGI IMG/M metagenome (GOLD analysis project Ga0066710, IMG submission 79666) | Grasslands soil microbial communities from the Angelo Coastal Reserve, California, USA - 14_1009_16_40cm | ecosystem: Environmental > Terrestrial > Soil > Grasslands | place: USA...
GCGTCGGGGAGGCTGCGCGCGCCAGGAGGCGTTACCGAACGTCCGGGCCGGTCGGTAAGCCGCGGACTAGGTAGCGCGGGACAGACGCTCGCACCTACAGGCCGGTGCCGCCGACGACGATCTGCCGGGTGCCGGCAGCGCCGAGACGAGCCAGCGCGCTGCGCGCGGCCACGAGCCAGTCGTGCGCAGTGAAGCGCGCTCCGGGGTCGCAGAGGTCCAGCAGGTTGCAGGGCACGCCACGCAGCTCCTCATGCGTGGGTGCGCACGTGCCGACGCGCAGGCCGCGCAGCACCTGGCGCGAGTCAGCGTTGAGCAGCTCTGCCGGAGCGAGCCTCAGGGCAAGCTCGACAGCCAGGCGTGTCTTGCCGGTGCAGCTCGGACCGACGATGACCAGCACGGCCGGTTGCCTCAGGTGCGGCGAAAGCTGCGCCGCAGCACCGTGTCCTCGAGCAGCATGACCGTCGGCCGCCCGTGCGGGCAGGTCATCCCGCCGGGAGTCTCGACGAGCCGGTCGAGCAGGCGCTGCTGCTGCTCGAGTGCGATGCGGTCACCGAAGCGAACCGCCGCGTGGCACGCGATCAGCGCGGCGATGCGGTGGCGCCGGCCGGGTTCGCCGCCACCGGCGTCGCCGTCGAGCGCATCCAGGAGGTCGGCGACCAGCCGCGCCGGCTCGGCGTCGCGCGCGGCCGCGGGCACCGCGCTGCAGCGGATGGCGCCCGGCCCGAAGACCTCGAGCTGGAAGCCGCAGCGCGCCACGAAATCCGCATGGGCCTCGAGGCGTTCGAGCAGCCCAGCGCCGCACTCCACCACCTCCGGTACGAGCAGCAGCTGCGACGTCTGCACCCCGGCCGGCGCGGCCCAGCCATCGATGAGCTCCGTGTACACCACCTTCTCGTGGGCGGCGTGGGGATCGACGACGACGAGCACGCCGGGAGCCTCTGCGATCAGCCACGTACCTCCGGCCTGACCGACCGCCCGCAGCGGTTTGAGATCCGCAAGTTTCACCGTGCCAGGCTGCGGCGTGTCGCGACTCGCGACCAGCGGGTCGCCGAATGCCGGGTCGACGCCGGTGCCGGCTCCTTCGTCCCGAACGCCGATCACGCCCTTCGCACCTGCGACGCTTGTGGCGGACCAGCCCGCGTCCGCGACGCCGGCGAGCGGCGCCTCGCGCAGCACTGCCCAGCAGGCGCGTTGCACGCTGGCGAAGACAGCACGCTCGTCGCGGAACCGCACCTCACGCTTGGCTGGATGCACGTTGATGTCGACCATGACAGGATCGATCTCCACGAGCACCGCACCGAATGGGTGGCGGCCGGCGGGGATCAGGCCCCGGTATGCCTCCCCCACGGCGGCAAGCAGCGAACGGTTGTGCACGCGCCGGCTGTTGACGGCCAGGACCATGCCGGCACGTGTCCCGCGGTGCGCGTGTGGCGCGCTGATCGCACCCCAGACGCTGATCGCGCCCGGGGAGTCCACGTCCACCAGGTCGCGTGCCGCCCGCGCTCCCAGCACCGCCTGCAGCGCATCGCGCAGCCCCCCGCCCGGCGAGCGCAACGCGACCCGGCCGTCGCTGCGACAGGTGACGCGCACCTCCGGGTGCGTGATGGCGAGGTCGGCGGCGGCGCGCACCGCTGCGGCGCTCTCCGTCGCAGCCGCTCGCAGGAAGCGCAGCCGCGCCGGTGTTGCGGCGAACAGATCACGCACCTCGACGCGGGTTCCCACCGCAGCGGCAGCCCCGACGCGCTCCACCACCTCGCCGTTGCGCACACGCAGCGCCGCGGCATCAGCCCCCGCCGTTCGCGACACGATGCGCAGGTCGGACACCGCCGCAATGCTGGCCAGCGCCTCACCGCGGAAGCCCAGCGTCTCCGCCCGCTCCAGGTCGGCCGTGGCCCTGATCTTCGAGGTGGCGTGACGCGCAACAGCGAGCTCCAGCTCCTCCGCCGCGATACCGGCGCCGTCGTCGACCACCGCGACGCGTACCAGGCCGCCACCCTCGATGTCGACGTCGACGCGCCCCGCCCCGGCGTCCAGCGCGTTTTCGAGGAGCTCCTTCACCACCGACGCCGGACGCTCGATCACCTCGCCTGCAGCGATGGCGTCCGCCACTACCTGTGGCAGCCGCCGGATGCGCGCGGTGCCGATCACGTGGCCGCGCGCTCGTGCAGCTCGGCGAGTTTGTTCAGCGCCGCCAGCGGTGACAAAGCATCGAGGTCGAGGCCGGCGAGCTCCTCGACCACGGGGTGCGCGGCAGGCTCGCTGATGGCCAGCGTCAACTGGTCGGCGTCACGCACCGCCCGCTGCATGAGCGGGCGCGAGCGCTCCAGCTCAGCGAGCAGGTCGCGGGCGCGCACCAGCACGCTTGCCGGCACGCCGGCAAGGCGCGCGACATGGATCCCGAACGATCGATCCGCGCCGCCGTCGACGATGCGGTGCAGGAAGGTCACGCTGTCCCCCTCCTCCACCACCTCGACACGCGCGTTGCGCACGCGCGAGAGTCGCTCCGCCAGCGCGGTGAGCTCGTGATAGTGGGTGGCGAAGAGCGTGCGGCAGTTCAGGTGCGGCGCATCGTGCAGGTGCTCGATGACGGCTCGGGCGATGCTCATCCCGTCGTACGTCGACGTGCCGCGCCCGATCTCGTCGAGGATCACCAGGCTGCGCCCGGTCGCCTGGCGCAGGATGGCCGCGGTCTCCGCCATCTCCACCATGAACGTGGACATGCCGCCGCTCAGGTCGTCCTGCGCACCGATGCGCGTGAAGACGCGGTCGCAGACGCCGATGCGCGCTTCTGCGGCCGGCACGAAGGAGCCGATCTGGGCGAGCAGTACGATGATCCCCACCTGACGCAGGTACGTCGACTTGCCCGCCATGTTCGGCCCGGTGAGCACGATGATGCGGGCCGCGTCGTCGAGGCGGCATGCGTTGGCGACGAAACGTCCGGGTCCGAGCGCCTCCTCCACCAGAGGATGCCGTCCCTCGACGATGTCGATGACGCCACTTGCGTCGACTCGCGGGCGTACCCACGCGCCCTCGTCGGCGACGGTGGCCAGCGCCTGCGTGACATCGAGTCCTGCGAGCGCGCCGGCGGCCTCGGCGATATCAGCGGCGTGCGCTCCCACCATGATCATCGCCGCGTGCAGCAGTGCCTGCTCTCGAGCCACCGCTCGCTCGTGCGCGTGCAGAACGAACGTCTCCTGCGCTTTCAGGTCGGCGGTGACGTAGCGCTCGCTGCCGGCGAGGGTCTGCTTGCGGATGTAGTCCGCCGGCACGTTGCCCTGCTGCGCGTTGGGGATGTCGATGTAGTAGCCGAACACGCGGTTGTAGCCGAGGCGCAGCGAGCGTATACCGGTGCGCTCGCGCTCTCGCGGCTCCAGCGCGCCGATGAACCCCCGCGCGTCGGCGCCCGCCGTGAGCAGGTCGTCCAGCTCCCCATCGGCTCCGGGTCGGACGGCGCCGCCGTCGCGCGCAGTGGCGGGCGGGTCGTCGACGAGCAGCGCGGTCAGGTGGGTCAGGAGCTCGTCCGGCGCCCGGCATCGTCGCGCCGAGGCACTGACGGCCGCGTCTCCGATGGCTTCTGCAGCGGCTTGCACGTCGGGGAGCGCCGCGCACGTGTCGCGCACCGCGGCCAGGTCGCGGGGCGTCGCCGTCCCCTGCACGCAGCGCGACACCAGGCGCTCGATGTCGCGGACGCGCGTGAGGGCTTCGCGCAGCCCGCGGCGCGAGTCTCGCGCCCGGACCATCGTCTCCACGACCGCCGCGCGTGCAGCAATCGCGTCCACGTCGATGAGCGGCTCGTACAGGAAGGCGCGCAGGCGGCGCGCGCCCATCGGCGTGCGGGTGCGGTCGAGCAGGCTCATGATCGAGAGGCCGTGCTCCCCCAGCGGCACGAACAGCTCGAGGTTGCGCACCGTCTGGGCGTCGAGACGCATGGTCGACCGCGGCTCGTGCACTTCTATGCGCAGGAGCTCCGGCGTGAGCACGACGCGAGCGCGCTCGCAATACGCGAGCACGGCTCCGGCGGCTGCTCGCGCCACCGGTACGCGGTCGATCCCCAGCCCCTGCGCGCTGACGGTGCCGGTCAGCAGTCGCAGCCGCTCGTCGGCGCGGGCGGTGTCGAACAGCGCGGCGGGGAGCTCGGTGCGGGCCGCGTGGGGCAGGAGCCGCTGCGGCAAGGCGCTGTCCTCGGGGGTGAGCAGCTCGGCTGCGTCGAGCCGCTGCAGGGTCTCGGCGAGCGCCGGAGTGTCGAGACCGCCGGCCAGCTCGCTCAGCTCGAGATGTCCGGTGCTCACATCGAGCGCGGCCACGCCGACCCGTCCGGCACCAGGTGACACGGCGACGCAGCGCGACACCGCGGCGGGGTGGAGGTATTCGTCCTCCAGGACGGTGCCGGCGCTCAGCACGCGCGTCACCGCGCGGCGCACCAGCCTGCCGGCCTCGACGTCGCCGACCTGATCCCAGAGCGCGACGCGCTTGCCGGCGTCGAGCAGACGCCGTATGTACTGGACGGCCGTCTGCTGCGGCACGCCGCACATGGGCAGGCGGCCGGCGTTGCCGAAGTTGCGGCCTGTGAGTGCGATCCCGAGGATGGGCGCGGCGACCTCCGCGTCGGGCCCGAACATCTCGTAGAAATCGCCCAGCCGTGCCAGCACGATGGCCTCGGGAAACCCCGCCTTCACGGCCCTGTACTCGCGCAGGATCGGTGTCTCGCCGGCGTCGTCGATGCCGACGGTATGGCGCGGATCCGCGGGCGGCGTGCCCGCCAGGTGCGGCGCGAGCACCCGGCCGCCGCGGCTCATGCCATCACGCCGCGGCGAGTGGCTCCGCGTGCAGCTGCCACGCGGTGGCCGACAGCACGCGCGCGCGGGCCAGCGTTCCAGGTGACGCGGTGGCTGCAGGCAGCCAGGCCACCTTGTTCTCGCGGGTGCGCCCGTACGGGCGACCGTCCTCAGCGGTTCCCTCGACCAGAATCTCGATCTCTGAGCCCACGTAGGCGCCATTGCGCTCCGCGGCGACCTGGCGCTGCAGGGCGAGCAGGTGGTTCAGCCGGCGCTTCTTCTCGCTGAGTGGCACGTCGTCAGCACGACGCGCTGCGGCGGTTCCGGGGCGGACGGAGTAGGCGGCGAGGTGCACCGTGTCGAAGCGGACCTCGCGCATCAGCGCCTCGGTGGCGGCGAACTCGGACTCTGACTCGCCGCAGAACCCGACGATGATGTCAGTGCTCAGCGCGAGTCGCGGCTGCACTGTCTCTACGGCATCGCGGATCTTCTCCCGGTACTCGTCGACGGTGTAGAGCCTGCGCATCCGGCGCAGCAGCGCGTCGTGCCCTGCCTGCACCGGCAGGTGGAGCTGCTCGCACACCGTCGGCAGCTCGCGCATCGCTGTGAACAGCTCCGGCACGGCGTTGCGCGGGTGCGAGGTCAGGAAGCGCAGGCGCCAGAGTCCGGGCACCGCGTCCACGGCGTGGAGCAGCTCGGGAAGGCGCCCGCCGCCGGACGGGTCGCGATATGAGTTGACGTTCTGGCCGAGCAGGGTCACGTCGCGAACACCGTGCTCCACCAGGCGGGCGACGTGCGCCACGACATCCGGCATGGGACGGCTGAGCTCGCGTCCGCGCACGAACGGGACGATGCAATAGGTGCACATCTCGTTGCAGCCACCCATGACCGGAACGAAGGCGCTGAGGCGGTCGGACGCGGGCAGCGCAAGCGGACCGTCGAGAGCGGCCCCGTGCAGCCCCTGCAGCTTCGCGAGAAAGCCATCCGGCTCGCGGACGTCGAAGACGTAGTCGAGTTCGGGCAGCCGGTCGAGCAACGCCTCGCCGTGCTCCACGGCCATGCACCCCGTGAGCGCGATCGAGCGGCCGTGGCGCTCGCGCTTCCAGGGGATGAGCTCACGGAACTTGCCGTACACCTTCTGTTCGGCGTTGGCGCGCACCGTGCACGTGATCAGGACGGCGAGGTCGGCGTCTTCCAGTGGCACCTCGGGGACGCAGCCGATCTCGGCGAACTGCTCGGCCAACGACTCGCGGTCCGCGTTGTTCATCTGGCAGCCGATGTGCCACAGGTGCACGCGCGGCGGGCGCCCGAGAACGGGCACGATCGGCTGCCGGCGCAGTTCCCGAGCCGCCAGAGGGATCGCCCGGAAGCCGCGGGCCGACGGGCTGAGCACCGGCAATGTCATTGCTCTCGGAAGCTAACATCCGGCGGCGGTTGCGCGGGCAGACGCTGTCCTGACCTGGGCAGCCGCGGGTCTAGGAGGGACTCTCAACGCACCTCGACGACCAGCCTGATCCCGGTCCGCTCCTCGCCGTCGATCGAGATGTCGATGAACGAGGGGATGCAGACCAGGTCCAGACCGCCCGGGGCAACGTAGCCGCGAGAGATGGCGATCGCCTTGACCGCCTGGTTGATGGCCCCTGCTCCGATGGCCTGGACCTCCACCCGATGCTGGGTGCGCACCACACCGGCGATGGCGCCGGCGACGGCGACTGGCTTGCTTGTTGCCGAGACTTTGAGAATTTCCAACTGGGACTCAGCCCCCTGGGACGGGACTCTCCGGATCGTATGCGAGGACGTTGACATTATCGGCTCGATTGTGGCGCGGGGTGTCTCGGCCACCGGTCCGCCGCGATGCAATCGTTACTTGGCGTACTCGATGCTGCGCGTCTCACGAAGCACCACCACCTTGACCCGGCCGCTGTAGCTCCCCTCACCATGCAGCCGCTTGGCGATCTGGCGAGCCATGACCTGGGCGCCGTCGTCGTCCACCTCCTCGGGTGACACCATGACCCGGAGCTCCTTGCCCGCCTGCACGGCGAAGCTCCGCTCCACCCCGGGGAATTCGTTGGCGATCGCCTCGATGCGCTCCAGCCGCTTGATCGACGAGGCCAGCGATTCCCTGCGCCCGCCCTGGCGCGTCGCGCTGATGGCATCGGCGGTGATGACCACGAAAGCGGCCACCGAGCGTGGCTCCTCGTCGTAGTGGTGGACGCGCACCGCGTGCACCACCGCGGGCGGGCGCCCGAGCCGCGACAGGATCTCGCCGCCGATGATCGCGTGTGAGCCCTCGATGTCGTGCTCAACCGCCTTGCCGATGTCGTGGAAGAGAGCCGCTTCACGAGCGACCTGCTCGTCCGCGCCGATCTCGGCCGCGATCATGCCGGCAATTGCGGCGGTGTCCTTGGCGTGTACGAGCACGTTCTGCCCGTAGGAACTGCGAAAGCGCAGTGTGCCGAGGAGCTTGGCCAGCTCGGGGTGGACGTTGGCGATCCCGAGCTCCTGGCAAGCTGATTCGCCCTCCTGCTTGATGCGCTGCCAGATGTCGGCGCGGCTCTTGACGACCATCTCCTCGATGCGCGCCGGGTGGATACGGCCGTCGCTGAAGAGCCGCTCCAGGGTCGCGCGTGCCACCTCGCGGCGCACCGGGTCGAAGGAGCTGAGCACGATCGTCTCGGGGGTGTCGTCGACGATGACGTCCACGCCGGTCGCCGCTTCGAGCGCACGGATGTTGCGGCCCTCTCTGCCGATGATGCGGCCCTTCAGCTCATCGGACGGAAGGGCAACGACGGTCACCGAGGCCTCGCCGCTTTGCTCGGACGCCTGGCGCTGCATGGAGGCGATGAGGATCTCGCGGGTGCGGGCCGCGGCTTCGTCGCGGACCAGGGCGTCCGCCGCCCGGATCCGCTCGGCGATCTCGGGGGTGAGCTCGCTCTCGACGTCGTGCAGCAGTTCCTTGCGTGCCTCCTCCTGGGTCAGGGAGGCAACCCGCTGCAGCTCGTTGGCGATCGCGGCCCGCTCCTCCTCGATGCCACCGCGCAACGCCTCCAGCTCGCCCTCGCGGCGCGTCAGGCGCTGTTCGTTGGCATCGAGCTCGCGCAGCCGTCGTTCGATGCCCTCCTCCCGCTGGCTGGTTCGCTGCTCCAGCCGCGCCGCCTCGGAGCGGCGCTCGCGCAGCTCGGACTCGACTTCGTCGCGGCGCCGGGCGGCCTCCTCCTTGGCAGCGAGCAGGACGGCTTTGGCCTCCTGCTCGGCGCCGCGCATCTCGTCGCGCAGGCGCGCGTTGCTGCTCTCCTGCGCCACTCGCGCGTCGGCGATGCTGCGGCGTGCGTAGACGACAGCACCGGCGGCGAATACGACCGCCACAACCAGCCCTATGAGGGCCACGATCTCGATGGTGATGGGGTGAAACCTCGGGGGGTGGGACGCCCGAACGTCCCCGGTTCAATGCCTCGAGCCAAGGAACGGGACCGGAATGCCGAGCCACGGCTCGGGCTGTGCGCCCGGTCGGACCGACCTCGTCGAGGCCGGTCGGTCCCCGCTGGAGACGCCGCCATTGTACGGACCGGCACAGGGCTGTGGAGAACAATCCTGTGTCGAGTCGGCGTGGCTACCCTTGGCAGGTGTTGGAGACTGAGGCGGGCCGGGTCGCTGCACCGAGCGATGCCCCGGTAGGCGAGCCGGGCGAGCAGAGCCCGGCCGGCCTCGGGGCGCTGCTCGTGGCCACCGCGCTGCTGCGGATCGCAGCGGTGGGGACCGGGATCGCGATCGTCTTCCGCCTGACGGACCTGGCCGGCATCCGCCACAACGACGTCACGATCGGTCTCGTCGGCGCCGGCCAGGCGCTCACCGAGATGGTGTTCGCGCCCTTCCTCGCCCGCAACGCCGACCGCTTCGGACGCACGCGCTTCCTGGTGGGCGGCCCGATCATCGGCGCCCTCGCGGTGCTGCTGTGCGCCGCTGGGACGCAGGGCCTGCAGATCGGCGCGGCCCGCCTTCTCGAGGGCGTCGCCGCCGCGGCCTTCGTGCCCGTGGCTCTGGGGACCGTGGCCGCAGCCACTGTGTCAAATCGGGGCGCCCGCGCCCGCGCAAGCAGCGCGTTCGAAGGCGCCACGCTCTCCGGGTATGCGGGCGGTGCCGCGCTGGGTGCGTTCACGTACCACTCGCTGCACCGGGGCGCGTTCTTCGTACTCGCCGGCGTCTACCTCATCGCCGCCGGCGTCTGCCTCTGGCTGGTGCCCAGGGTGCCGCCGATGCCGGTCAGCCCACTGCGGCGCGTTTTCCGTGCCGCGCTGGGCCCGGGTCCGCTGCGCGCCTTTCTGCCCGGATGGGTCGCCGTCTTCGCGCTGCTCGGCGCCTTCATCACGCACCTGGCCTCGCAGCTGCGCCAGGCTGTCCCCGGGCAGAATCTCAACCACCATTTCGACGAACGGCTGATCGGCGTGCTGCTCGACTCGTGGGTAGCGCTGTTCGTCATCGGCATCTTGCTGTGGACGCCTGTGCTGGCGCGTCTGGGACCGGCACGGGTCATGCGCCGCGCGGTCCCCGGGGCGTGGCTGATCCTCGGCACTCTGCTGGTGATCAACCACACCCATCTGTCGCTGGCGCCGTTGCTCCTTCCGATCCTGGCCCTCGGAGTGCTCTGGCTGGCCGGGTTCGGGCCTGCGGCGGTGGCCTACCTGGCCGACTGCTCCGAGATGCTCACCGCCGACCGCTCGGCGCTGATGTCCTTCTACACCGTCACGCTTGCGGCTGGCGGCGCACTCGGTTCGGTGATCGGCGGCGTGGCCACGGGGCTCGCGCACGCCAACGGGCTGATCGCGCTCGGGTTCGTACTGTCGGCGATCACGTTTCTCTCTCTCGGCCCGGTGATGCGCTACGCGCGCGCGGGCTTCGGCACCCCCGGATACCACCCGCCCCCATGACGTGTGGTCACCAAGCCCACGCCTCCGGCGCCGGACCGTGGGGCGGAAAGATCTCGTCCAGCTGCGCGAGCGCAGTAGCGTCGAGCCGGACGTCGAGCGCATGCAGCGCACCGGCGAGCTGTTCAGGCGTACGCGGCCCGATGATCGGCGCGGTGACCGCGGGCTGGGCGAGTAGCCAGCTCAGGGCTACTGCCGCCGGCGGCTCAGCCAGCGACGCGCACAGCGCCTCGTAGCGCTCGACCGTGTCGCGGTGCTTGCGCAGGAGATCCTGTGTGCTCTCCGTGGCCGCGCGCCCCTGGTCGCTCGGTTTGCGCAGGATGCCGCCGAGCAGGCCGCTCCGCAGCGGGCTCCAGGGGATGACGCCGAGCCCGTAATGCTGGGCCGCGGGCAGCACCTCCTCCTCGACGCTGCGGTCAATGAGGTTGTACAGACACTGCTCACTGACCAGACCGAGCAGCTGACGGGACCGCGCGCTCTCCTGCGCCTGCGCGATGTTCCACCCGGCGAAGTTGGATGAGCCCGTGTAGACGATCTTGCCCTGCTGCAGGAGCGTGCCCATCGCCGGCCAGATCTCGTCGAACGGCGTGAGGCGGTCGACGTGGTGCATCTGGTAGAGGTCGACATGGTCGGTCTGCAAGCGCCGCAATGACGCATCGCACGCGTCGCGTATGTGCCGCGCCGACAAACGCCGCTCGTTCGGCCAGTCGCCCATAGTGCCGTACACCTTGGTAGCGACGACCACCTTTTCGCGGCGGCCGCCTCCCTGCGCGAACCAGCGGCCGACGATCTGTTCGGTGATGCCCTGGCCCTTCTTCCAGCCGTACACGTTGGCGGTGTCGAAGAAGTTGATGCCGGCGTCGAGCGCCGCGTCCATGATCGCGAACGACTCGGCTTCGCTCGCGTGCGGACCGAAGTTCATGGTGCCCAGGCACAGCCTGCTCACCTCGAGGCCGGAGCGTCCCAGGTGTGTGTATTCCATCCGCGCCGACGAACGACTCTACGTGCGAGCCTCATCCGCCAGCACGCGCAGCGTCTGAGCGATCACGCCCGCGGCGAACCCACGCCGCTGCAGGGCCCCGGCCAGGCGGCGCCGCGCTCCGCCGTCTTCGCGAGCGCGGGCCAGCTCGCGATGGAGCAGCTTGCGGCCCACCTCCAGCGCCGCGGCATCGTCTCCGCGCTCCTCGACCGGGCCCAGCGCCGTCTCCACGACGTCGGCGGCGATGCCCCGCCGTCGCAGGTCGGCGGCGATGCGTGCTGTTCCCCGCCCGGCGCCGCGCATACGCCCGGTGAGCGACGCGGCCAGGGCGGCGTCGTCGACATAGCCGCGCCGGCGGCAGCGGTCCACGGCCGTGCGCGCTGCGCTCGCCGAGAAACCGCGCTGACGGAGACGCCGCTGCAGCGTCGCGGCAGGCTGCGCGGCTCCGGTGAGGATGCGCAAGGCCACCTCCTCCGCCGCGCCGGCGTCGTCGGGGTCTTCGACCTCAGCAGTCGGCCGGGTGCGCCGCACCGTGACTAGGCGACGGGTACCGGAGGGCTGGCGCCGTTGGCCTCGGCCGGCTGCGGCGCGCTATCGGGCAGCGCCAAGGCGCGCACCTTGGCGGCCACCTCCTCGAGCAGCTCCGGGTTCTGGCGCAGGAAATCGCGCACGTTCTCGCGACCCTGGCCGAGCCGCGTCTCACCGTAGGAGAACCAGGCGCCGCTCTTGTCCACCACCCGCGCGTCGATGGCCATGTCGAGCACGCTGCCCGCGTACGAGATGCCCTCGTTGTACATGATGTCGAACTCGGCCGAACGGAAGGGCGGGGCAACCTTGTTCTTGACAACCTTGACCTTGACACGGCTGCCGACCACGTCGAGGCCCTGCTTGATGGAGTCGATCCTGCGAATATCCATGCGCACCGACGCATAGAACTTGAGCGCGCGCCCGCCGGTGGTGACCTCGGGGTTGCCGAACATCACGCCGACCTTCTCGCGCAGCTGGTTGATGAAGATGACCGATGTGTTGGAACGGCTGATGGCAGCTGTGAGCTTGCGCATCGCCTGGGACATGAGCCGTGCCTGCAGGCCGACGTGACTGTCGCCCATCTCGCCGTCGATCTCCGCCTTGGGCACCAGGGCCGCCACCGAGTCGATGACCACGACGTCCACGGCGCCGCTGCGCACCAGCACCTCGACGATCTCCAGAGCCTGCTCGCCCGTGTCCGGCTGCGAGATCAGCAGCTCGTCGATGCCCACGCCGATGCGCCCTGCGTACTGCGGATCCAGCGCGTGCTCCGCGTCTATGAACGCGGCGACTCCGCCGCGGCGCTGCGCCTCGGCGATGATGTGCAGCGTCAGCGTGGTCTTGCCGGACGACTCCGGGCCGTACACCTCGATCACGCGACCGCGCGGCACGCCGCCCACGCCGAGCGCGACGTCCAGGGTCAGCGCGCCTGTCGGGATCACCTCCACCCGCTGGGTCTGTACCTCCCCCAGGCGCATGATCGCCCCCTTGCCGTGTGCGCGCTCGATCTGGCCGAGCGCCGTCTGCAGCGCCCGTTCCCGCTCAGTGGTCACCGGTTCACTCCTCTCACGCGAGGCGGCGTCGCGCCGCCCGGTTGCTTCGACGACGGTGTCCATGGTACGACTGTTCAGTATGTTTGTCAACGCAGTACTCCGACGTAGACCGCATGCGGTGCGTGACCGGGCTCACCGGGAGGGCGAACAAATGTACTGTACCCGGTGACGCCCGTCTTGGCAAGCGGCAGGTCGCCGTACGAGCCGCATAGATCTCACGGCTCCTCGCCTGCTGCGATCCGCTCGGCCGCAACACGGCACAGCCGCAGCGCCGAGTGCACGGCGGTACTGCGGTTCGCCTCCCGCCCGGCGTCTCGCTCGAGGCGTTCGCTCTCCACACCGGCGGCCGACGCCACCGCGATGAACACGAGGCCCGCCGGCTTGCCTTCCCCGCCCGGGTCCGGGCCCGCCACGCCCGTGATGCCCACACCGAGGTCTGCGTCGTAGCGCCGTCGCGCCCCGGCAGCCATCGCCTCTGCGACAGGGGCGCTGACCGCGCCGTGCGTGGCCAGCAGGTGACGCGACACACCGAGGTGGTCAGCCTTGACGTCGTCGGCATACGCGATCACGCCGCCACGAATGTAGGCCGACGCGCCGGGCACCGCAGTGAGCGCAGCGCCAAGCAGCCCACCGGTACATGACTCTGCCATCGCCACTGTGAGGTGCGAACGACGCAGCATTTCGCCGAGTGCGCGCGCCTCCGGGAACGCATCGACCAGCTGCACTGTCATCCCGTCGCTCACACGACGAAGCGCCGGTAGCGCCACAGGTAATCGAGCCCGCTGGCCACGGTGGCCGCCACGGCGATGATCACAAACGCCAGCGCCGCCGGGCGCAGCACCGGATACGGCTGCTCGAGGATCAGCAGCCCGATCATGAGGTTCTGCGTCACCGTTTTCGACTTGCCCCAGGGCGTCGACCCCACCACGACGCC
>Ga0066710_100003684_pt1 | contig 13190 bp, 15 predicted proteins | sample GraSoiAngelo_159_FD_79666 | JGI IMG/M metagenome (GOLD analysis project Ga0066710, IMG submission 79666) | Grasslands soil microbial communities from the Angelo Coastal Reserve, California, USA - 14_1009_16_40cm | ecosystem: Environmental > Terrestrial > Soil > Grasslands | place: USA...
AGAACTGTTCGTGCGACTGAGGCGAAGCCTAGCAAAAAACTGGAGGTCGAAAGCTTTCTTCAAGAGAAGCGGGCGACCAGCGCCAGGTTGACGATCCGGCTTGGGCCATCGCGCGATTCGGCATCGTGGACGTTTTCGGCGACGACGCCGCTAAAAGCGTGGGATTTGAGGAGTTTGAGTTGACGGAGCCGCGCAAGGCTTACAAAAATCACAGGAGGAAGTCTTTTCATGAAAGCTGAAAGGAGAGCTCTAGAAGGAGAATTCATGTCCATCGTGATTTTGGATGTGGACACTTTGGTGCGGAATTGGTGGGTCCTGTTGCTGCGCGGGCTGGCCGGCATCATATTCGGAATCATCACATTTATCTCACCAGCCATTTCGCTCGCCGCGCTCGTTCTCGTCTTCGGCGCGTACGCTCTTGTAGACGGTGTCCTCGCCATCATAAGCGCGATCAGGTGGCGCGGCGAGGTTGATCGTTGGTGGGTGCTTCTGCTCGAGGGACTGGCGGGAATCGCCGCGGGAATCGTAACCTTTATTTGGCCGGGCATCAGCGCACTCGCACTGCTCTACGTAATCGCCGCATGGGCACTGGTCACCGGCGTATTGGAAATTGCCGCGGCTATTCGGCTACGGAAAATTATCACCGGCGAGTGGTTGCTCGCGCTGATCGGCTTTGCCTCCGTCACCTTGGGCGTAATACTCGCACTTTTCCCCGACCCCGGCGCGTTCGCGCTGGTCATCTGTATCGGCGCCTACGCGATGGTCACGGGCGTGCTGTTGGTCGTGCTTGCCTTTCGGCTCCGCTCGTGGGGCAGATCTCACGACTTACAACACATGGCGCATAGCATGGCGTGATTACGAAACAGTACGGCCCAATTTTGAAATAGAGTAGCGGTCGTGAGTAACAAAGTGAAACGGAACGGCTTCATCGGCCTCGGTAAAGCGGGGAGCGGATGCTGCGGCCGTGATTGTTCACGCACGGCCCTGCGGAGCCACGCGCAAGTGTGAACGAGGCGTTTTTCAGAACATTCAGAACAAATGAATTGGAAAACAATTCCGGAGCCAAGCCTAGAATGGAACTGCGCCGTTTCGATTCTACCGACAGTCAAGTGTCCGTGATCGGTCAGGGCACCTGGAACATCGACAAAGGTGATCGCGACGTCGCAATTGCCGCCCTGCGCCTTGGCCTCGATCTCGGCATGACTCATATCGACACCGCGGAGATGTACGGCGATGCTGAAGAGATCATCGCCGAGGCAATCGAAGGACGCCGCAATGAGGTCTTCCTGGTCTCAAAAGTACTTCCCCAAAACGCTTCTCTCCGCGGCACAATCGCCGCCTGTGAGCGTTCGCTCGCGCGCCTGCAGACCGACTGGCTGGACTGTTATCTTTTGCACTGGCGCGGCAAATATCCCCTCGAGGAGACCATCGAAGCCTTTGAGCAGCTTCAGAGGGAGGGGAAGATTCTCTCGTGGGGTGTCAGCAATTTCGACGTGGCCGACCTCGATGAGGCATGGGATCTCGCCGGCGACGGCGGTCTGGTTTGCAACCAGGTTCTCTACCATTTGCAAGAGCGCGCCGTCGAGCACGAGGTGCTTCCTTGGTGTGAAGAACACTTCCTCGCCGTAGTCGGCTACGCGCCGTTCGGTCATGGACGCTTTCCGGGCCCGCACACCCTCGGCGGTCGCGTGTTGCAGGAAATCGCCGCCCGGCACAACGCAACCCCACGTCAGGTTGCGTTGCGGTTCCTGGTCCGGCGGCCATCGCTCTTCGTGATTCCCAAGTCCTCCCGTCCTGAGCACGCCGCCGAAAACGCCGAGGCGGGAGATCTCTACCTAAGCGAAGCCGAGCTGGCCTGGATCGACGAGTCTTTTCCGCGGGGCTCGCGTCCACGCGAGCTTCCCGTGCTTTAAGTCGGCCGCTGCTCGCAATTATGCAACAGCCAAAAACTTATCGTTTCATGAGGGAGGATGCCCGATGGTCACCGAAGCTCTGTGGGTTCGACTCGAGGCAAAACCTGGAAAAGAAATGGAAGTCGAAAGCTTTCTCCGCGCCGGCTTGTCAGTGGTTGAAGAAGAACCGGCAACCACTGCGTGGTTCGCGCTCCGTGTGGGACCAAACACCTTCGGTATCTTCGACGCTTTCCCGGACGAAGAGGGCCGAGAGGCGCATCTCTCGGGCCGCGTCGCTGCGGCGCTGAAGCAAAAGGCTGCCGATCTCTTCAGCCAGCCGCCCGAGATTCAGAAGGTCGATGTTCTTGCAGCCAAGCTGCCGCGCTAACCGGGCGCCGAGAACTTTCCATGGAGCAAATTTATGGGACAAGTTGAAACAGAACGCCAGGACTTTGTCAGCGCACTGAAGGAGACCGACGAGATCGCTCTCACCGTCTCCGGTCGCATGTCCGGGCGCAAAACCACGCGGCCGGTTTGGTTCGTCCAGGAAGGCAACAAACCTTACCTGCTTCCCGTAACCGGCTCCGACACCGAGTGGTACAAAAACATTGTAAAGAATCCGACCGTTACTCTTGCGGTTAACAACGTCAGACACACGGCCAAGGGCCGGCCGATTACGGATCCTGCCAAGGTGCGTGGGATCGTCGAGAAGTTCCGAGCGAAGTACGGCCCCGACGAGATCAAGAAATATTATTCGAAGTTGGATGTCGCCGTTGAAATGTCACTTGAGGACTGACTAACAAGGACTGAAGACCGGGTAGAGGAAATCGAGTTCCAGAGTCCAGCGAGGAGAACGATATTGACCGATCCACATGTGAGCGCGATCCGTCCGGTGACTCCGAGCGCCGAGGGCTGCGAGGATTGCTTGATCATCGGTTCACCCTGGGTGCACTTGCGGCTGTGCCTGACGTGCGGCGGTTGCTGCGATTCGTCTCCCAACCGGCACGCCAGGAGACATTTTTCTTCGAGCGGCCATCCGATCATTCAGTCCTTCGAACCGGGAGAGTCCTGGCGCTGGTGTTACGTCGACGAAGCCGAGGTGTGAGGAACATGGGTTGTTGGAGTGCTGGAGTAATGGAGTACTGGGTTCAAAAACATCACTCCATTACTCCATCATTCCATTATTCCAGATGGATCTAATATGGCCGAGCAGGATTTACGTGCTGTCGCCTTCCCCAGGCTTGACCAAGCCCACATGGCAACATTGGGCCGCTGCGCAGGCGCGGTACTGAAACGATACCGGCAGGGAGAAACGCTCTTCGAGGTCGGCGATCGCGACTTCAAATTTTTTGTTATCAAGTCAGGTGAGGTCGAGATCGTGGACGATTCCGGCGACACACCGAAGACTATCGCCGTGCTCGGACCCGGAGAGTTCACCGGCGATGTGGCGCACTTGACCGGCAGGCCCTCCGTCGTTAGCTGCGCCGCCCGGAGCGATTGCGAAGTTTATGAGGTATCCGCGGAAGGCCTGCGGAACATTATCAACCGGTCACCCGAGCTCGGCGACATTATCCTACAGGCCTTTATCGCTCGGCGACAGCTCCTGCGCGAGTCTAAGGACTTTACCGGTCTGCGTGTCATCGGCTCACGGTACTCGCGCGACACCTTTCGCATCCGCGACTTTCTCTCGAAAAACCGAGTGCTGTTCACCTGGCTCGACCTGGAAGTCGACCCGCAAGTAAACCAACTTCTAAAGCAGTTCGGCGTAACCGAAGGCGACACCCCAGTCGTTGCCTGGGGTCGCAGGTTGCTCCTGCGCAACCCCTCCGACCGCGAGCTGGCGGAAGCGCTCGGCATCCGCCAACCGCTGGCTCAAACAGTTTACGATCTGGTCATCGTCGGCGCCGGTCCGGCGGGGCTGGCGGCAGCGGTCTATAGCGCCTCCGAAGGATTAGCCACAGTAGTACTGGAGCGCGCGGGCCCAGGCGGCCAGGCGGGCCGCACCATGCGTATCGAGAACTATCTCGGCTTCCCTACCGGAATTTCCGGCAGCGACTTGGCGGACCGCGCGGCATTGCAGGCTAACAAGTTCGGAGCGCGCCTGCCTGTGCCCACACCCGTCATTCGTTTTTCGTCGGTGAATGGCTTTCCGGTGCTGCACCTCGACAGCGGCGAAACCGTCACGGGAAAATGTTTGTTGATCGCCACGGGAGCGGACTATCGCCGGCTGGCGGCCGAGGGCTGTGAGCGATTCGAAGGCTGCGGCGTTTACTATGCCGCAACTCTGACTGAGGCGCCGTTATGCCGCGGAACCGATGTAGTGGTCGTCGGCGCGGGCAACTCCGCCGGCCAAGCCGCCGTTTTTCTCGCCGGGCTTGCCCGCAAGGTGTACCTGCTGATACGCGGCGACAATCTTTATAAGAATATGTCGTACTATCTTGCGCAGCGGATCCAACAGACCGAAAACATCGAAGTTTTGTACAACACCTGCGTCCGGCGGATGTCCGGCGACTGTCGCCTCGCCTCAGTCGAGATCGTCGATAATAAGACCGGGGCGGCGCGGACGCTAAACACCCCTGCACTTTTCAGTTTCATCGGCGCAGTACCGAGAAGCGATTGGCTACCCGGCGAGATCGAAAAAGACGACAAAGCTTTCATTCGAACGGGCGCAGCACTGTCACAGTCGTCCTCCTGGTCCGCCCGGCGGCAGCCATTTTTGCTCGAGACCAGCCATCCCGGTGTGTTTGCCGCTGGCGACGTGCGATCGGGCTCGGTGAAGCGCGTCGCTTCAGCCGTCGGCGAAGGCGCGATGGCGGTTCAGTTCGTGCACGAGTATTTGACGGAAATGTGAAAATGTCGAACTCATTGCTCGAACTTTCTTGAGGTGATCATCCCGGCGCCGCGAGCGCAAACGAAATTTAAGCGCTCTCCGGGGATTATTGTCGTAGGGCCGAAAAGATGAACTGCAATATCGAATTCAAAGGGTTGGCTCCACAAATACAGATTCAAAATTTGATCAGGGAGCGGATCACAAAGCTCGAGAAAAAAACCAAACGATTTTCACCCGAAGAAATATTTTTGCGATTGCTGGTTGAAAAAAATTCGGCGCGCAAACTCTTTCGCGTCTCGATTACTTTGGAAGTGCCGCAAAAGACTCTCGCTGCACAAGAAGAGAGACATGACCTGGAAAAAACCGTGCGGGATGCGTTTGCCGAGATCGAGCGGCAAGTCGAAGCGCACAAAGCGACCTTACGCGGCGAGCCGATGTGGAAACGGCGCGAGAGACGAAAGGCTTGACTGACAGAAATGAAAACTACGCCATCAGAGCAACATAACCGAGAGAGATTCTTTTCCTCGGCAAGCCAGCAGTTGGACCGGCTCTACGAATTGGTCCGCCACCAGCTCGCTTATTTCGAGTCGGCGGGCGACCTGATGCCGGGCGAGCTCACCCCGGAAGACGTTGTCGACGCAGTGCTGCTGCGGGCTTACCACGAATTTGTTAAACAACCTGCCGAGCGGGAAGTCGGAGGTTGGCTCGTCGACCTTGCAAAAGAGCAGCTCCGGCGGGAAGTCAAACGCATAAAATCAGAGCGCAACCGCACGGTCCACATCGAAGAAGATATTCCAGAGACCCCGCCCCAGGAAGAGGTGACTACGTTGGGCGAAGAAATCCTCGAGTTTTATCAACCGGACGAAGATCTGAAGCTGGAGGACATTTTTCCCGACGTGGATATTTCAACGCCGGAGCGGATGGCGGCGGCCAAAGAGGAACTGCTGCGGTGTGTGAACGCGGCGCTGGCGCGGATGCCGAGAGCATGGCGCCGCGCCTTGCGCCTGCGCCATGGCGAAGGGCTGACGGGTGAAGAGCTCGCGGAGGCCCTCGAGAAGGCGGAGCCGGAAATCGAACGCATTCTTGAGTACGCGCGCCAGCATCTTCGCCAGAGCCTTTTGGAGGCCGGCTGTACTTTTATCGTCAAGGGAAGTGAGAATCGATCGGCGTCGAAGGGCGCCGCCAATGCCGAAAAGCGGGGAGCAAAAAGGATTGCTAAAAGCTGATGTTTCCCCCACCTTCATCCTCCCTTGTCCCCGGTCCGTACACCTCCCCCGCGAGGAGGGAGGAAAGCATGCCCTGAGCGTTGTCGAAGGGAGGAGAGGGATTAGCACGATCGTCATGAAAGGTTGTAGAAAAAATGTCTGATGCAAAATTGATTCGCTGTCCAAACTGCGGAGCGAACAACCGAGTGCCGCCAGAAAAACTCAAACAGGGGCTTCAGCCGGTGTGCGGACGGTGTAAGACGGCTCTGCTCGCCGACGATAAGCCGGTGACCGTCACGGATGCGACGTTCTCGGCTGAGGTCGAGCGCTCGCCGCTGCCGGTGCTACTCGACCTGTGGGCGCCGTGGTGCGGGCCATGCCGAATGGTTGCGCCTGTGATCGAAGAGCTGGCCAAGGATATGGCGGGGCGTGTGCGAGTGGCAAAACTCAATGTCGACGAGAATCCGGCGACGGCGTCGCGCTTCCACGTGCAGAGCATTCCGACTTTGTTGGTGCTGAAGGGCGGCAAAGAGATGGAACGCATCGTCGGCGTCCAGCCCAAATCCGCGATCGTGCAAGTACTGGAGAGAGCCGCAGCGTGACGCCCGGCGACCCACCATCGCCCGCGAAGTCAACCATGACAGCGGGCGGCGCGCACTTCTCATCTGAGCCGACGCAGAAGGCGAGGAGATCCATTGAACGGCGGACTGAAACAGGCAGAAGGATTTGACCGGATAATCGTGCGCCAAACCCACCCAACGCCGCGCAAGTATCTGGAGTTGACCCAGGACGTCATCGTGTTTTGCCTGTGCGTGATGCTGCTGGTCACCATGGGGATAAAACTTTCCCACCTGGCCCGGCTGCTAATTGACGGCACCGACTTTTCTTTGGTCGTCGGCGACATTTTATTTGTCCTCGTGCTGGTGGAGCTCTTCCGTCTGCTGCTCATTTACTTGGAGGAACATCGCGTTTCGGTAGCGACCATGGTTGAGGTCGGGATCGTCGCCACGTTGCGCGAGGTCATTCTCATCGGAGCTCTGCACATCGAATGGGAAAGGTTGCTGGTTGTCTGCGCGTTTATCATGACCCTCGTCATTGTGCTGCGCCATGCGGGGATTCGCTCGCGCGCCGCAGACAGCGAAGCAGTGTGACACGATATGATATCCAAGAGCGATTTTGACGCGCTGGTTGAACGCAAGGCCGTACCCGACAGCCCGGTTCTGAGCGTCTATCTAGATATCGATCAAAGCAAATCCAAGAATCTCCAGCGCCGTTTTGAGGCGTCGCTCAAAGACATGCTGCGCTCGATCGAAGCGCGATTGGAAGAACCGCAGTTACCGGGATTTTCCGCCGACGCCGACCGCGCGCAGCAGTATGTTTCCGGCTTGGAGCCGCGGGCCAAGGGGTTGATCCTGTTCTGCGATGATTCGGAAAACTTTTTCTGGTCGCGCGAGATCAAGGCGCCGGTGCGCAATATCGCGCGCTGGGACAACACACCGTACCTGGTCCCGCTGCTTGAAATACTCGATGAATACGAGCGCTACGGCGTCGTTCTCACCGATAAGGAGCAGGCGCGGCTGTTCACCGTGTTTATCGGCGAGATCGCCGAACATGACGACGCCTTCGCTCCCCCTCCAGTGAAACACATCGAAACCACCGGCACCGACCAATGGCTTTCGCAGCGACGCTTCCAGAACAGGGCCGAGATGCACGCCCATTGGCACCTCAAACACGTTGCCGAAATGCTCGACAAACTGGTCGATCGCCACGGCATCCACCGGCTGTTGCTGGGTGGACCCGTCGAAGCGACCGGGATGCTGCAAAATCTTTTGTCCAAGCGCGTGCGCGCGCGCGTGGTTGATCAGCTCTCGTTGCCCGTCAAGGCGAGCGCCCATCAAGTCCTCGAAGAGACGCTCAGAGTCGAGCAGCGGGTCGAACGGCAAATCGAAAAGCAGGTCGTCGAGCAGTTGATCGCGGGAGATGCGCACCATCCGTCCATGCTCGGGCTCGATGCCACTCTGCGTGCGCTGGCCGAGGAACGAATCTGGCGGCTGTTTTATGCCGAAGGCTTCAGCCCCAAAGGCGGCCAGTGTGTGAACTGCGGCATGTTGTACGCCAAAATCGACGGCTCCTGTGATTACTGCGGCGCGGCAATCAAGCCGGTCGATGACCTGCTCGAGCGGATGGTGGAATGTGTGCTGGAGCAAGACGGCAAGATTGCGGAAGTGGCCGGGGATGCGGCGATGCGTCTGCAACAGGCGGGCGGCGTCGGCGCGGTTTTGAGATTTTGAGTCGGACTTTGAAGACGAGGTGAGTAATGACGGTGGCAAGCATCGATGTGATGCCGCCCGCCGAATTGACGGGACAAGCGGTTCTGGTGCGGATCGATGCACAAGATGAAGTGAGAATGCGCGATTCGCTGTCGACCTTGGCATTCGTTGCCGACGCCGGCGCGCGCGTGATCGTCGCGACTCATTGCGGCTTGCCGGATGCCACCCCTCACGCAGATGCGGTCGGAGCCCGATTGAGTGAGCTGCTCGAGCGCAAAGTCGGCAAGCTCGATCAGTGGAAAGGCGAAGCCGGTGTGCGCGCCGTCAGCCATCTCAGCGAGGGCGAGATTATGATGATAGAAAATCTCGCCTTCGAAGCTGGCGAAATGGACGGTGATGACAGCCTGGCCGACGCGCTAGCCCGGCTGGCCGACATCTACTGCAATGATGCTTTCGCGCTCTCGCACGAAATCAGAGCCTCCACCGTCGGCGTGGCCAAGAGAGCAAAGCGCGCGCTGGCCGGGCTGACGTTCGAGCGTGAGCTGCGCATGCTTGAAGTCATGCTCGGCGAACTGCGCTGCCCTTCTCTGGCCGTGCTTGGCGGCGAGCTATCAAAAGAGAAGTTGTTGCTCGCCGAAGAGATCGCCAGGCGCGCGGAGCGCACGATGATCGCCGGCCAGCTCGCGCTCGCTTTCCTGGTTGCGCGGGAGATTCTTCCGAGCAGCGCACTGGTTACCGCGGAGATGGTCACGATCGCCGAGCGCATGATGGCGCAGGCGCGCGCTAGCAGGCGAGATTTGACCACGCCGGCCGATTTCACCGTGGTCGACGGGAAAACATTTGAGCGCTTGAGCCGCGACGAACTGGTCATGCCTCGGGCTGATTTGCAAAACGTCGCTGAGAATGAACTCCGATCGGATCAAATTATCTGTGACATCGGCAAGGCCACGCGCTGGGGCTGGAGCGACTGGTTTGGTCCGGCCAGAACCATCTTTTGGCACGGACCACTAGGCGTCTGTGAGATCGATCTGTTTTGCGAAGGCAGCCGATTTTTGGCGACGGAGCTGACCAACCGTACCTGGCCCGAGCTGCATCGCATCGTCGTGTGCGGCACAAGTCTGGTCGGCAGCCTTCGCCGGATCGGGTTTCCCACTGAACGCATCAGACACCTCACCCACGCAGGCGGCGCGGCACTTCATTATTTTGCCGGCCGTCCGCTTCCCGCTGTAGATGTTCTGAGTCAGGTCAGCGAGGCAAAGCCTGAACCGTTTCGCGTCCTGATTCCGCTCAACGGCTCGGAGCGCGACGCAAGCTCGCTGCATACGGCCGCCGAGCTCGTAAGTCCTGGCGCCGAGATATCTCTCCTGCACGTACGCTCGGGACCCGACGAAGAACAGTACCCTGATCTTGCCCTGGGCCTGAGCGAAACTGAAAAATTGGAACGGCGCATCGAATCTGAGCGCATCTTCGCGCGGGCGAATGCGATACTCGCTTCCCGTGGCCTGCTCTCGGCGCGTCAAGTGGCGGTGCAGGGACGGCCAACGAAAATGATCCTACGTTACGCGCGCCGAATGAGAGCAGAACTGATCGTACTGGTCGCGGCAGGCGGCCTTCTGAGCATCGGCGCCCGCCGTGTGATTGATCACGCGCCCTGCGCCGCCTTGGTTGCGCGGCCCCGCTGACAAAACTGTGGATCAATCATAAATCCCCGGAGACCCAAGCCGCGCGTCAACGAACTTTTGTGCTTTGAAGTAACGGAGCGAGCGCTATGGATAAGGCCGTAATCAACCAGTTGCCGATCGAGAGCTTGCGCGGCAAGCGCGTCTTCGTGCGCATTGATGCCGACATCGAACAGCCGGCGAACGGGTCACGGGTGGATGAAGATAAATTACGCGCCGCGCTGCCGACTCTCGAATACCTCGCAGCCATGGCCGCGCGCGTCGTGGTCGGCATCCATCTCGGCGCTCCCGGCGGCATTCCGGTCGACGCGCTGCGCGTGAATGCGGTCGCGGAACGGTTGTCTCTTCTGATCGGCAAAAAAGTGCGCAAACTGGACGAGGCGATAGGAAGAAACGCTCTGGCTGCGGTGACCGAGATGCGCGACGGCGAAATCATTGTGCTCGAGAACTTGCGTTTTTATCCCGGCGAAGACGCCAACGATGTAGAGTTTGCTCGCGATCTCGCCAAACTATGCGATGTTTACTGCAATGATGCGTTTTCGCTTGCGCACCGGGGGACCGCTTCCACAGTGGCGATCACTCGTCACGTGCGCCCCGCCGCGGCAGGGCTTGAGCTGGCCCGCGAGCTGACGATGCTCGAGCCGGTGCTCGATAAGCCGGAGCCGCCTTCGGTCGGATTGGTTGCCGGCGCCCGGATCGAAGAGAAGCTGCCGATACTCGAGAATCTGCTCCCCAAGCTCAACCGATTATTCATTGGCGGCGCGCTATCGTTCGCTTTCCTCAAAGCCCAAGGGCAGGAGATCGGCGCGGCGCGGGTTAGCGAAGCGCTTCTGCCGCTCGCCGAAGGTTTGCTGTACCAGGCGGAAAAAAAAGTCGAGATCATCCTGCCGGAGGATTTCATCGTCGTCCAAGCGAATCTGTTCAGAGTATTCGAAAGCAGCGGTCGGCGGATTCCCGTGCCTCACTCCAAGCCGGTGCTCGCTTCCGAGTTATTGCCTTCGGAGCTGGGGGTCGACATCGGACCGCGCACGCTCAAGCGGATCAAGCAGCTGATCGACGGCGCGCATACTCTGTTTTGGAACGGGCCTTTGGGAATTTGGGAAATTGCCCCGTTCGCGGCAGGAACGCGGGAAGTCGCGCGCGCATTGCTCGACGGCCAGCGCGTTCGGCGCAGCGTCGTCTGCGGCGATAGCCTGGCGCGCGCGATTCGCAGCTTCGATTTGCCGTTCGAGCAAATGCGCCACCTGACCACCGGCGGCGATTCCGTTTTGCAGTTGGTCGCCGGCAAGCCTTTGCCGGCGGTGGCGGCTCTCGATAATGAGGTCGATTTGATTGCGCCGGTGAAAAAGCACCCGAACAAGATTCTTCTGGCGGTGGATGGTTCGGCGCCCTCTCTGGAAGCCGCCAGGAAAATCGGCGGCCTGGTCGATACCGAAGGTGCCGAGATCAACCTTTTGTACGTGCAGAAGCCGGCGGAAGTCGGCAGCGAAAAGAAGCCGATGGATGCGGAGAGCAAACGCCGGCGCGAGCTGGAGCGGCGATTGGACGCCGAGCGAGTCGTGGCAGCGGCCAATGGGCCGCTCGCTCGGCAGGGACTGGTTTCACGCCGCCAAATCGTCGTCGAAGGAGATCCCGCAAGCGAGATTCTTAAATTCGCCGATGAAATGGGCGTAGAGCTGATCGCCATGGGCTCCCACGGCCGCACCGGCGTTCTCGGTTTTTTTCTTGGCAGCGTTTCTCGCAAGGTGCTCGATCATGCCCGATGTCCGGTCATGATCGCGCGCGTTCCAGGCCAGCAGCAAACGGAGTTTTAGTCTGATTAGAAATAAAAGTTTCTAGTGTGTTGGATTTAAAGTTGTATGAATAACTCATTCGCCGTTATGCCGTCATGCCGGTGAAAACCGGCATCCAGGAATGCCGAAGAGATCTGGATACCGGCCTTCGCCGGTATGACGCTAGAAACTAACGATGGAGGTAGAACATGTCGAGCACAGAAATCCCGCGCGAACAGTGGATCAAGTTCTTCGATGATTTCAGCAAACAACATGAAGGTTGGATCGTTAACTGGGAGGTGCTTCATTCCAAATTAGGCGATCAGGAGAAAACCACCCGATTGCCGCTGGTCGGCATCAGCGCAGACACCAAAGGTAGCAAGCCCCGCATTGACGTCATGGTCGGGGGCAGACCCGATGCCCACGTGACCCAGATCATCGACACGCCTAAGCGCGTTTGGTTTAAACAACCCGAACAACCGGGACACGAGGCGATCGAAGTCGAATCCGCCGACGGCACGATGACGCTCCTTACCTTTTGGCATTTTGATCCTGAACAGAAGGAGCATCTGTTGCCGCCGAAGAATTAAATGGAGTGTTGGAATAATGGAATGTTGGACTACTGGGTTTTGAACTCATCAATCCATTATTCCATCCTTCCACTATTCCAATCTTGAGTACGCTAGAGCGAGAGCCAACATGGCATTCAAACGAATTCTGTGCGCCGTCGATTTCTCACCCGGTTCGCTGGAAGCGTTTCGCGTCGCTGTCGAGATGGCGCGGCTGCATTCCGGGGCGCTTCACTTGTTTCATGCCATCGAAGCGCAGCCGGCTGGCCCGGGCGAAGTTGTCATCGAAATCGTGCAAAAGGCGAACGCGGCTATGGAAGGGCTCGTCGCATCGGCGCGCTCGTCCCTAAAAGGTTTGGCATTCACCAGCGAGGTGACCAGCGGAAAAGCATTCGTCGAAATCGTCAATCGCGCGCGCGAGTGGAATGCCGACCTGATCGTTTTGGGCTCAAAGGGAACCACCTCTCTCGAGGAAATTGTCGTGGGCGGCACCGCCGAAGCCGTGATGAAGCAAGCGAGCTGTTCCGTTTTGGTTGTAAGACTGGATCATGAACATTGAGTGCATCGATGAACAAGTAGAAGCACCCGAAAAAGGTGATGGCAGATATGGAAATTCTTGCCCTGTGCATCTCGGTGCTGTCGCTGATCGTAAGTTTCGCGGCGTACTACCGAAGCGGCGGGCAGCGAGACGTACGCGCCCTAAAGCGAACGATTAACGAAAAGATTGAACGACTGAACACCATGGCGCAACGCGCTGCGGACAACGTGGCGGCGCGCCTCAAAGCCGGTTACGAGCGCAACATCCGTACGATCGCCTCTTTGCAATCGCGCCTCGCCGCACTCAGAGAACAAGCTGTCGAGGAAATTCGCGAAGACATTGGCAGGATCGCTCAAATACTCGATCGATTGGCCGAGCGCGCCGCCCGCGAACTTAAAGAGATTAAGGCTGGAATCGATGCCACTCTGACCGAAG
>Ga0066710_100003685_pt1 | contig 13190 bp, 13 predicted proteins | sample GraSoiAngelo_159_FD_79666 | JGI IMG/M metagenome (GOLD analysis project Ga0066710, IMG submission 79666) | Grasslands soil microbial communities from the Angelo Coastal Reserve, California, USA - 14_1009_16_40cm | ecosystem: Environmental > Terrestrial > Soil > Grasslands | place: USA...
CGGCGTCCACGTCCACAGCGTCGCCCTCGACGGCCGGCTCGGTGCCGGCGTGGCGCTCGAGCGCGGCCCGGACCCGGCCGAGGGCGGCGACCAGCGAGCGCTGGTTCGCCGTCTGCCAGTCGATCGCGTCGGCGACCGTCAAATCGTCACCTTTGGGCCGAAGCCCGAGCTCGCCGGATCGAGGTCGAGCGGGCTCTCGGCGCCGTCGACCTGGATGCGCACGAAGTACTCGCCGCGCGCGACGTTCCGGATGGGGACGAGGACCGGCGCCGCGTCGCTTGCGCGACGATTCGCCGTGAACGCGTAGGACGAGGGCGTCGCCGGTGTCGTCCGGTTCAGAAGCAGGGCGATCCGCTGCGCACGCGCGGGGACGGGGTCCACCGTGACGCGCGCCTGGCCCGTGTACGGGCCCGTCCCGGACGGGGCCGGGTTCAGCGTGAGGCCGCCGAAGACGGGATGGAGGACGAAGGCGACGACGTTCGATTCGAGCCCTCGATGCGGCTCGTCTGGCGTGTCGAAGTCGAACTGGTGCTTCACCTGGAGGCTCTGGACCCCCGCGGGGAGGCCCGCGGGCATCGAGACCACGAGTCGTGTGTCGGACCTCTCCGCGATCGTCGCGGGAAGGCCTCCGACGACGACCTCCATCGGGACGTGGAGCAGCCGCTCGCCCTCTGCCACGAGCGTGCTCGACGCGACGATCGGCTTCCCGTCCTGCGCCGTCACAGTGTCGACGTGCGGATCCAGGAGCGGCACCGCGAAGAGCTGCCGGACCCGGACCGGGAGGGCGGGGCGCGTCGCCTTTCGGCCCTCGATCAATACGACCGACGCCTGGTAGCCCGCGGTCGGCCGGTAGTGGGCGCCGAACGCCGTCCAGAGGCGCGAGATCTCCTCGGTGGAGAGCGCCTGCGGGACGATCTTGATCTGCTCGATCTGGTCCGCGAGCTCGGCCGCGGTCAGGGTCTGGAGCGCCGGCGGCAGGATCCCGCCGGCGACCGGCCCGGGCGAGAGGGAGTTGCGGATCGACGCGCGCGTGAGCACCGGGTTCTCGTGCATCACCTGCATCGCGTAGCCGAGGAGGATCTCCGCCTCGAACTCGGCCGCGCCGTACGCGGTCAGGAGGTAGTGGAGATCGAGCGCGAGCGGCGGGTTGCTGAGGCGCGCGGTCCCGGCGGCATCGACCGACGGCAGGCCGACGTTGCGCCACCCCTGGTTCGGCGTCACCTGGTAGAGGAAGACGTTGAGCTGGGTCGAGTCGCCGTTGTCGACCGTGATCTTGTCCGGGGCCAGGGCGCTCACGGTGACGTCGCCGACGCTCGCGTCGATCAGGCCGTTGTTGAGAAGGTCGCGCAGGACCGCCGTCACGGCCGCGAGGCCGAGCGCGTTGCTCACCGGCCGCTCCCCGACCGGCCGAGGTACTCGTCCAGCGACACCGTCGGCGACGGCTTGGGACTCCGCTCGCGCTCCGGCGACTTCTCCGGGGCGACGGCGCGCACGTCGACGCGCCCGATCGTGACGCGGACGATCGGAGGCTGCGCAGGCTCCGCGGGCGCGGCCGGCCGCGGCGAAGTCTCGCGGGCAGGAGGCCAGGGCCCGGGCTTCGCGGGCCGATCCGGCCGAGGCGTCGCCGCCACCTCGGCGGCGACCTCCAGGACTTCCGGCGTCTCGACCTCGTCCGGCTTCGCCGGCACGCGCCCCGGTGCGACCCGGGCGGCGACGTCGAAGCGGCGGGAAGAGCGTTCCCTGGAGGGAGGCGACGCCCGCGTGGCACGCCGCTCAGGCCCGCTGGCCGCATCGACCGCGTGCGGCCGCAGGGCGACGGGCGCGGGGGACACCGGCTCCGGCCGCGCCTTCTCGCCTCCGACTGTCGGTGCCTCATGCGGCTCGGAAGCTGCGTCGACCCGCTGCACCGGCGGCTTCGACGTGGGCTGGGTCGCCGGCGCGCGCGGGCTCTCCGCGTCGAGCTCGGCCTCCGCTGCCGGATCGCGGGCGCCCCGGCGCGGCTCGAAGAGCGAGCGGCTCGGCCGGACGACGTCCGCCACGCCGAGCGCGCGCGCGGCCAGGCTCGTCAGGTAGTCGCTCATCCCGCCACGAGGTCGAGGTAGAGCTCGCGCCGGGCCCCGAGAGCGAGGATTTCGCCCTCGCTCCACCCGTAGGCCGACGCGAGCGTGTGGACCTCGACGACGAGGCGCCGGGCCCACGCCTCAATCTCGCTCCAGAGCCACGCGGCGATGTCGAACACGGCCGCCCAGGCGTTGCCGCACGCCGGACACGTCAACGCGACGCGCAGGTCGCCCAGCGGATCGGCCTCGGCCATCAGTTCGGCCAGAGCCTCGACGACGGAAGGAGGCAGGCTCGCCGGAGCGGCCTCATGGCCGGCGTGCGAGGCCGTCAGCACGCACCGCTCCAGCAGTCGTGCGCGGGTGTCGGCGAGATCCCCCGACGACGAGGCCGCGGCCAGGTCGGCGACGGTCGGCAGGCGAAAGCGCAGATCGTACCCCGACGCGCTCACCGTGAGCTCCTTCTCGAACGCGCCGTTCCCGGCCCGAACCGCCTCGGTGGACAGAGAGAATGCGAGCGTCTCGCCGCAGCGGGCGCAGTCAGCGGCGCCGTCGAGCGCCTCGCCGAAGAGGAGCTCTCGCAGCTCCAGGAGCCGCGCGTCACGTTCGCCGAGGGCGAGGTCGCGCACCGGCTCGTCGGGGGCGGCGAGCTCGAGCAGCGCGTTCGCCCGCGCCACCGGCCCGGAGTCAGCGGATCGCTCCCAGACTCCGAGCAGCTCCGCGGCGGTTGGCGCGCGCACGGGCGCTTAGGTCGCGGCCAGGGTGGGCTCGCTCGGCTCGACCACGTCTCGGTCGCGCTCCCAGCCCTCGTTCTCGAGCTTGATGTGCTGGATCGCGACGGCGTTGGCGTTTGCGTCGAGGTCGGGCGCCGCCTGGAACTCCGAAACCCAGCAGCGGAAGACCTTGTACGCGAGCACCAGCTGCCCGGCTTCGTTGTACATCTCGATGATGATGTCCTTGCGGAAGTCCTTCAGCGACACCTCTGCGCCGAGGCCCGAGCCGAAGTTCCAGACCTTGTTCGCCCAGACCTCGAACTCGGGGTCATGCGTGACGCCGCGCTCGAGCGTGATCGCCTCGTACTCGGAGCGCCCCGGCGACTTGCGGCTGCTCGAAGGATCGCCGCCCTCGCGATGCTTCACGACCTCCGTCGTCCGCTTGAGCGCGCCGACCTTGCTGATCCCGGCGACGTAGCGGCCGTCCCACTTCACCCGGAACTTGAAGTTCTTGTACGGGTCGAAGCGCTGTGCGTTGACGCTGAACTGAGCCACGACGCCTCCTTACGTCGCTATCTGGCCTGCGATCTGCTGGATCCGGACGATCACGAACTCGGCCGGCTTGAGCGGTGCGAAGCCGACGAGGATGTTCACGATCCCGAGGTCGCGGTCGCTCTGAGTGGTCGTCTCGCCGTCGCACTTGACGAAATAGGCCTCCCGCGCGGAGCGGCCCTGGAACGCGCCCTGGCGGAACAGGTTCTGCAGGAAGGCACCGACGTTCAAGCGGATCTGGGCCCACAGCGGCTCGTCGTTCGGCTCGAACACGACCCACTGTGTCCCCCGGTACAGGCTCTCCTCGAGGAAGAGCGCCAGGCGGCGGATGGGCACGTACTTCCACTCGGATGCCAGCCGGTCGTTCCCAGCGAGCGTGCGCGCGCCCCAGACGACCGGGCCGACGCCGGGGAACGCCCGGAGCGAGTTGACCCCGAGCGGGTTCAGCCGCCCGTTCTCCCCGTCGTCGAGGCCGACATCGAGGGCCTGGACGCCGATCAGAATCGCCTCGAGGCCTGCCGGAGCCTTCCAGACGCCCCGGCTCGCGTCGGTTCGCGCCATCACGCCCGCCACGGCACCGGCGGGCGGGAAGGCGTCGGTCGCTCCTTCCTTCAGCGCGTCGGCCATGCGGACACGCGGAAAGTAGAGCGCGGCGTTCCGCTTCTCCATGCCGGAGAGGAACGTGTCGAGCGCCGTTCCGCCAGCGATGTCGTTCGCCTCGTTCCAGGTCGGGTCGGGGTCGGCGATGTAGAGGGCGCGACGAGCGTTGCAGTAGGCGGACGCGGCTGCGCGTGAGGAGGCGCCGAGCACGCCGTCGCGAGCGAGCGGCGGGATCACGAGCAGGTTGAAGATGTCGGCGCGGTCGAGCGCGTAGACGCCCTTCTTGTTCGGCGTCCCGGGGATGAGATCGGCCTCCGCGTGGCCCGTGCCCTCGTGGCCGTCCGAACCGAACGCGCTCGAGGTGCTCGTCGCCGGATCGAACGGGTCGTCGGTGGGGTTCGCGAGCGCCGCGCTCGCCGTCGGCTTCGCGTTCGGGACCGGCGTCAGGACGCGAACGAGGTTGGATTGGGCCGCGACCACGCGCAGGACGTAGCGCGGGTGCTGCGGGCTGACCGAGACGTTGCGGTACTCCTCGATCACGCCGGTGGCCATGTCCTTGACGAAGAGGTTGAAGAGCGTCGTCGAGGACTCGCCGGGGATCGAGGTGTCGACCGGCCGCGTGTCGTAGTCGATCCGCACGCGGAGCTGGGTGCCCCAGCTTCCCTCGTCCGCGGCCTCGAGCTTGAAGGTGCCGATCGAAAGGGTCGCCTTCGTGTCCTTCTGCTGCGCCGTCCCCTGATCGTGGATCGCCCGGACGATCAGCGCGTCGCCCCCACCGTTCAGGAAGAACTGCTGGACGGCGAAGCTCATCGTGCTCCCGTCCCAGAGCCCGCCGAAGACGCGCTCGAACTCGCCGAAGCTCTGCACGCGTGTCGGCTGGTTGGCGGGGCCGCGTCGTGCAAAGCCCACGAAGGCCGTGATCGAGGTCGGGACGCCCGTGATCGTCCGGACGCCGCTCGGAACCTCCTCGATGTAGACGCCGGGGTACGTCGGTGCTGTCGCCATGCGGTCCTCCTCGTCCTCCAGGGCGCAGGGTTGCGCCCGCGCGTCACGCTCTCGTCACGGGCTCGTCACGGAGCGAGCGGCCCTCGAGCTCGTCGAGCCAGCTCGTCATCTCCTCGTACATCTCCTCTCTGCTCGATACGGCAGTCGAGACCGGCTCGGTGCGGTCCAGGCCGACGAGCCTCGTGATCCGCGCCGTCAGGCGCTTCTCCTCGACCCAAGCCCGCACGACGAAGGTGCCGGTTCGCTCGCCCACCATCATCTGTCTGGGCGCGATGTTCGGGCGGCGGCGTCACCGCCCCGTCTCTAGAGCGTCAAATCGCGGACGAGCGCCTCGAGCAAGGGCGACGGGGCGAGGCCGAGCTGGTCGGCGAAGAGGCGGCGGCACGACTCGAGCTGGCGGATCGCCTCGCCGCCGTTCCCCTCGGCGATGTGAACCTTGATCAGCAAGCGGTGCGCGCTCTCGCGGAGCGGCTCCGCGGTCACGGCGGCGAGCGCCGCCTCGAGTGCACCGGCGAGGCGGCCGACCTCGAGGAGCCGCTCGCCGACGATCTCGAGCGCGTGCAGGCTCAGCTGGCGCAGGCGTTCGCGCTCGATCAGGATCCAGTCCTCGTACCAGTCCGAGAGCAGCTCGCCGCGCAGGCGCACGCGCTCGACGTCGAGGTCGTCCCACTCGCGCGAGCCCGCGAGGAGGCGGTGGGCGAGCGCGGCGGTCTCGTGGGCGTCGACTGTGACGTCGGGCGCCAGCTTGAGCTGGCTGTTCGTCGCGTCGACGAGCCTCGCACCCGGCTGGTGCAGCCGCCAGAGAGACGAGCGAAGGTTGGCCGCCGCCCGGTCCTCCGGCGTGTCGAGCCAGAGCGCGCCGGCGACGTACACGCGCATGAGCGGCCGGTCGTGCAGCGCGAGGAAGGCGAGCAGCCGCTGAGCGCTCATCGGCAGGTCGACCCGCCGACCGCCGCAGCTGAGCTCGAAGGCCCCGAGGAGCGCGAGCGACACCGGCTCTTGCCCCGGCGCGCGGCGGGTCCTCGCGGTTCCCTTCGCGACGGCGCTCTTCACAGGTTCAACGATCCCGATCTCGCCTCGATCGGGCCTGGGGGCCGCAGTAACGGGGTTGAAGCGATCACGACTCGCCTCCGTCCGCCACTGTTCGGATGCGGGCCAACCTACTCCGGGCGTGCCACGGAGTCAACGGGCGTACAGCGGTTAAGATCGCCGGCGGTCTTGGTGCACAAGGCGTTTCCGGTGATTCTCGTGTGAAGACCGACGTCCTCGTGATCGGCGGCGGTGCGATCGGCGCTGCCTGCACGTTCGAGCTTGCGCGCCGTGGCGCGGAGGTCACCCTCCTCGAGCGCGGCAGCGAACTCGGGTCGGGTTGTTCCGCCGGCAGCGCCGGCCTCCTCTGCCCCAGTCACGCCGCTCCGCTCGCAACGCCGGCGGCGCTACGCCTCGGCCTGCGCTGGATGCTGCGCGCGGACAGCCCCTTCTACCTGCGCCCGAGGCCGGGCGTCCTGCCCTGGCTCGCTCTGTTCGCCGCGGCGTGCAGGCCCCGGCGCGCGGCCGCGGCGACCAGGCTGGTACGCGCGCTGGCGACGGAGAGCCTGGCGCTGCACAGGATGCTTGCCGAGGAGGAAGAGCTCGGCACGGGCTTCGATCAGCGTGGCGTCCTCAACGTCTACGAGACGGAGGCGGGGCTCGCCGCCGGCCGGGCGGAGGCGGAGGAATACGCGGCCGATGCCGGGCTGCCCGTGCGCCTGCTCGGAGCTGACGAGGCTCGCGGGCTCGAGCCCGCTCTCGGGCCGTCGATCAGGGGGGCCACCTACTTTCCTGAGGAAGCGCATTGTGACTCGTTGCGCTTCGTCCGCGCCCTCGGGGAGGCGGCGGCCCAGGCAGGTGCGGACGTGCGCACGAGCATCGAGGTGTTGGGCCTTCGCTCAGAGCGGCGGCGGGTGGCGGTCGTCGAGACGACTGCCGGAGACCTTTACCCGCGGACGGTCGTGCTGGCCGCCGGCGCCTGGGCGGGTCTCCTCGCTCGCGAGCTCGGGCTCTACCTACCGCTCGAGGGTGGGAAGGGTTACCACCTCGAGCTCGATCCACCACCGCAGGCACCGCGGCTCCCGGTCTTCGTGCAAGAGGCGCGGGTGATTGCCACCCCGCTCCCCGGTCGCCTGCGCCTGTCGGGCACGCTGGAGCTCGCCGGGCTCGACCTCAGCGTCGACCGCAGGCGGGTGGAAGCGGTGGCCCGCGCGGCTCGCCGCGCGCTGCCCGGGCTGGAGGAGGGCGGTGTGCGCGCGGTCTGGCGGGGCCTCCGGCCCTGCACACCCGACGGCCTGCCGGCGGTCGGCCGCACCCGGGCGGCCGACAACGTCGTCCTCGCCACCGGCCACGCGATGATGGGGCTGACGCTCGCCCCGGTCACGGGCCGCTTGGTCGCGGCCCTCGTCGCTGAAGAGGATCCCGGCGCCGACCTCTCCCTCCTCGATCCCGACCGGTTCGATCCACGAGCGCTCGGGCATCGGGCTGCCGGCGGCATGCGGCCGCGGCGGGCCGCACGCGTTTGAGCTGGAGCCGTCTAGCTCATACTCCCGCGCGGCCGCTGAACGATCGAGATGGCTCCCGAAGGGCACCCGCGGCACACGCGCTCTGCCCGATCACGCGGGAGGACCGCCCCTGCTGCGGGGCGCGACACTCCGTCCGCCCCGAGCTCGAACGTGCGCGGCTCTGCGGCGGCGCAGGCACCGATGCCGATGCAGACGGCATCGTCCACCTGAACGCGGACGAGATCCCGGCGGTCAGCGTTCACGCCGGCACACGGCTGCCTCGCGACACGACGCGAACAGGAAGCGTCTGCAGACCGTTGACGAAATTCGATCGCGCTCGTGCAGGAGCGTCGGCGAGCTCGAGCCGGATTCCCCGGGCGATCATCTCCTCGAGCAGAATCCTGACCTCGAGTCGCGCGAGCCAGGCGCCCAGGCAGTAGTGGGACCCCGAGCCGCCGAAGGTGACGTGGTCGTTCGGATCGCGACTCACGTCGAACCGATCTGGTTCGGAGAAGACGCGCTCGTCGAAGTTTCCGGACACGTACCACATGACGACTTTCTCTCCCCGGCGGATCGGAACGCCGCCGATCTCCGTGTCGCGCATCGCCGTCCGGCGGAAGTACATGATGGGGCTTGCCCAACGGAGGATCTCCTCCACCGCCTTCGAGACGAGCGCCGGATCGTCCTCGAGACGATCGAGCTCGGCCGGATTCTCGAGGAGCGCCAGCATTCCCTGCGAAATTGCCGTTCGCGTCGTCTCGTTGCCGGCGAAGACGAGGAGCTGGAAGAAGTTGCAGTACTCGATGTCGCTGAGCGATTCTCCGTCGACCTCGGCGTGGACGAGCCGCGTGACGAGGTCGTCTCGTGGATCGGTCCGACGCTCGCGACCGATGCGCCGGCCGTATTCGAAGAGCGCGTGGGACGCCGGGCTGTCGAACGGCAGGTGTGAGAGCGGGGTCGTATTCCCGTAGGCAGCGGCGTCGAGCCGCACCCCGGACGTTCCTGCCACGAGACGGTTGGAGAGCTCGACCATGAACGGCGCGTCCTCCGCCGGAATCCCGAGGATCGAGACGATCACGTTGATCGGGAGGGGCGCCGACACGGCGGACACGAAATCGCCCCCACCCGCCGCGGCGATCTCGTCCAGCAGACCGGCCGCAATGTTGCGGGTCGCCTGCTCGTACTCCGCGACCTTCCTCGGGGTGAACGCGGAGCTGACGAGGCGGCGAAGGCGCGTGTGCTGGGGTGGGTCGGTCTCGATGAGCGAGCGGCGAGCTTCGAGCTCGTCCGGGTCGAGGTCGACGATGAGCACGTGCTCCGCCGCGGACGAGTAGGTCTCGGTGTCGCGGGAGATCGCAACGATGTCCGCGTGCCTGGTGATCGCCCAGAAGCCGCTGCTCCTGTCGGGCCACGGGTGCCAGTGGACGGGATCGTGATCCCTGAGGAGACGGAAATCCACATGAGGAACACCTCGTTCGTACACCGCCGGATCCGCGATGTTGATCTCGCTCAATCGGTCAGCGGCAACCATCACCCACGCCCTCTCGCTCGAACGAGCGATCTGCCCTCACGGGCGGCATCGACAAGCGCCTGATACGGCCGCAGGTGGACGGCATTCCGCTCGATCATGTACTCCGGATGGAAGAGCAGGCCCAGGAGGAAGCTTCCCGAGCTCTCTCCCTCGACGACCTCGATGACGCCGTCCTTTGCGTGCCCCGTCACTCGGAGCCCGTCTCCAACCTCCCCGGCCCCCTGATGGTGGAGACATCCGATGTCGACCGCCGTCGCACCGTAGACCGACGCCGCCAGACTCCCAGGCGCGAGCTCGACTCGATGGAGGGCGACGCGATCGAACCCGTCGAGAGGCACCGACTCCACGTTGTGGCAAACGCCGTCGACGAGCGTGCCTCCGAAGGCGACGTTGATGAGCTCCATCCCTCGACAGACGCCGAGAATCGGCTTGCCCCGACGCCGGGCCGCGTGGAGCAGCCGGATCTCGAAGCGGTCGCGGACACGGTCGTGGCCGTCACGCCCGTCGCCCGCGTCGGCGACGCCGTACGACGATCGCGCGATATCCACTCCGCCGGCGAGCACGAACGCGTCGAGCTTGTCCGCGTAGCGGTCCGGTGCCTCCTCGTCCGCCTCGTCGACGGCGGCGAGCACGACCGGATCGCCGCCGGCTTGCACGACGGCACGGGGGTTGCACCGGTCGACGCAGTGCGACGGCAGGACGCCCTCCGAAATCGGGAGCTCGCACGAACCTGCCGTGATGCCGACGAGCGGGCGCCCTCCACCGCGGCCGGCGCGCCGTTCCAGCAGCTGCTCGATCAAGGCCATCGCTCGAGGTAGAAGTCGAGCTCCCACGCGGACACCTGTGACCAGAAGCGGTCCAGGTCGTCCTGACGCAGGTTCAGGAACGTCTCGTAGAGTCGCGGACGGAACAGCTCGTGCATGAGCTCGTCCGCGCTGAAGGCCTCGATCGCCTCGGTCAGCGTGATCGGGATTCGCTCCGATCGCGGGACCCGAAGGTCTTTCATCATGTTGTCCTGGATCGGATCGCCCGGGTCGATCCTCCGTCGAACGCCGTCCAGACCTGCCACGAGGCACGACGAGATCGTGAGATACGGGTTGCAGGACGAATCCATCTGGCGCGCTTCGATCCGCCCGACATCGGAGATCCGGAAGAGGCACGACCGGTTGTTGAAGCCGTACGACTTGTGAAACGGGGCCCAGTAGCCGACATCCCAGAACCGCTTGTACGAGTTCGCGGTCGGCGCCCCGACGAGGGTCAGCGCGTCGGCGTGGTCGATCAGCCCGCCGAGAAAGTGCATGCCGAGCTCGCTGAGCTTGCACGCGCCCTTGAGCTCGCCTACGAGGACGTTTTCGCCCGAGTCGTCCATGAGCGACAGGTTGTGGTGGTGGCCGTTTGCGGAGCAGCCCATGAAGGGCTTCGGCATGAACGTGGCGATGAGGCCGTGCTTTCGCGCGACGATGCGGCAGAGCTGGCGATACGTGAAGAAGTCGTCGGCGTAGGCGAGCGGAGATCCGGGCGCCTGGTTGACCTCGACCTGCGACCGATCCTCTGCGTCGGAGTGCGTGATGCGAAGACCCATGCCCCGCCCGTACTCGAGCAGGTCGAGCATGATCGGCTCGAATTCCTCGAGGTAGGCGACCTCGTAGAAGGCGAGAGCGTTCGTCGTGTGCTCGAGCGTCCCGTCGGCCTTGCGGCGGAGCCACATCAGCTCCGGCTCGATCCCGACGAACATCGTCGCACCGGTCTCGTCGTGGAACGTGTGCTCGTGTCGCGCCAGCGTGCCGCGTGAATCGTGGTCGAACAGCTCGCCCGTCTCGAGGTCGTAGTAGAAGCACAGGACCCGCGCCAGCTCTGGCTGCCAGGGCAGCTTCCGGAGGGTCGTGAAATCCGCGACCATCGCTCCTTCGGCATCCTCCTCGCCAAACCCGATCGAGTCTCCCCAGACGGTCGCGCGGAAGTCGGTCGCCGCCAACGGATGCATCCGGATCCCCCTGCGCGCCACGCGCTCGAAGAGGTCCCTGGTCACGAGCTTTCCGATTGGACGACCGTCGACAGACGGCGAAACGAAGTAGACCGCTGCGACATCTTCCTTCTCGACGAATGCGACGGCTTCCGTCGCCTGCTTCTCGAACGCCTCCGACGAAGTCCATTCCCTGTAGTTCGAGACGAGCGAATACGGTGTGGCCATCGAGATCCTCCCTCAGCATTCGGGCCCGGCGAACGAGGCGACCTCTTACACACCGCGAAGGTCGAAGTCCAGCAGGAGAGGCCTAAAGTCTGGAAACAGTTTCATAACTTCTAGCGCTTCCCGGCGGGCCGTGTCAAGCGCCCTACGGGACGACCGGCGACAACGCGGACGACAGCCTGCGCGAACCCCTCAGGAGGTCGGCCGGCTCGGCGGCACCGGCTTGGCGCGCCGCCCCGCCGGCTTGCCGGGCCCGTCGTAGGTGAGACCCAACTGCAGTCCGAGCCAGACGGCCAGAGTCGACTGCACGTGCCGGTTCATCGCGGACTGCGCCCGAGCCGGCCGTCTCCCCTTCACCGCCCGAAGAATGGAGCGGTGGTCATGGTTGGAGAGTCGCATCGTCGACACCGGGTTGAGATCCCAGAGGGCGGAGACCTCGTAGACGCGGGATCGGAGATCGGCGACCTCGGTCACGAGGCGCTGTGACTGAGAGGCGTCGGCGAGGATCAGATGGAAGAGCGTGTCCGCCTCGATCCACTGAGGGAAGTCGTCGGTCTCGTCCATCCGCTCGACGAGCTCTTCGAGGTACGTGATCTGTTCGTCCGTCGCACGCTCGGCGGCGAACGCTGCTGCACCGCCCTCGACGACGGACCTGTAATCGGCGAAGTCGCGGAGATCCTCTTCGGGGGGCAGCGACGGCCGTCCGACGGACGGAGTCCGGGGTAGCCTCCGGCTGACGAATGTGCCCCCGGCGCGGCCCCGTCGCGTCTCGACGAGTCCGGCTTCCCTCAGGATGGCGAGCGCTCCGCGAAGCGTCACGACCGAGATGCCGAGTGACCGCGCGAGCTTCGTCTCACGCGGAAACTGATCGCCGGGCCGCAACAGGCCGAGAGCGATCGCCTGCCCGAGGCGGGCGAGCGTCTCGGCGACCGCGCTCCCTTCTCGGATCGGAGTGAAAACGGTGCGGTGAACGAGGCTGTCGACGATGGCGCGCGTCCGTGGCTCCTTCTCCATGAACCCAGGCTACTCCTAAAGCCACCGGCGACAAGCGGCCGAGGGCCGGGCGCTACTCACCTTGCAGAGCCCGCCGTCGTAAGGGATCCGGCCCGCGAAAGACCGGGGAGAAGGGCGAGGCGGCGATCGCCCCGCCGTCGACGACGATCGATGCCCCGTTGACGTAGCTTGCGTCCGGACCGGCGAGGAAGGCGACGACGCCGGCGATCTCTTCCGGCTCGGCCGGGCGTCCCATCGGATTGGTGACGTGTGCAAGCCTGTAGGCCTCCTCGCGGGAGGTTTCCCATGCTTGTGCGACCCCGTCCATGTCGAAGTCGCCCATCGGGGTGCGAACGTAGCCGGGGCAGACGCAGTTCGGCCGGATGCCGGACGATCCGTAGTCGTTCGCCAGGCTTTTCGTGAGCATGATCAGTGCCGCCTTGGACGTCGAGTAGGACGCCCACCCAGGCCCTGCCGCGAGGCCGGCGGTCGAGGCGATGTTGATGATCGACCCGCGACGCTCGATCAGATGCGGAATCGCCGCGCGCGAGCAGACGTAGGCGCTGCGGAGGTTGTTTCGTAGCGTCGAGTCCCACATCTCCTCCGTCTCCTCGAGCAACGCAGCCGTGATTCCCGCACCGGCGTTGTTCACCAAGACGTCGAGCCCGCCGAACTCACGGACGGCGCGTTGGATGAGCTCACCGATCTCGTCGACGTCCGCTGCGTCCGCTGCCAGGTCGAGGACGCGTTCGGCACGAGCGCGCAACTCCTCGGCCACCTGGTGGAGCGGCTCCGGGCGCCGCCCCACAAGCACGACGCCGTAACCCTCCCGCGCGAAACGACGACCGATCGCCGCCCCGATTCCCGTCCCACCGCCGGTCACCAGCGCGACTCGGAACTCGTCGCTCACCGTCATCCCCTTTCTCTGGAAGCGTCAGAAGCGATCCCCGAGTGAGCGGCGAGGTACCGCTCGGCGAGCGAGCAGGTCTCGGCCGAATAGCCGGCCTCCCTCATCTC
>Ga0066710_100003686_pt1 | contig 13189 bp, 11 predicted proteins | sample GraSoiAngelo_159_FD_79666 | JGI IMG/M metagenome (GOLD analysis project Ga0066710, IMG submission 79666) | Grasslands soil microbial communities from the Angelo Coastal Reserve, California, USA - 14_1009_16_40cm | ecosystem: Environmental > Terrestrial > Soil > Grasslands | place: USA...
AAGAGGATCGAAAGTGTCAGGGAAGACTTCGAATCGCTCTCAGAGATGGCTATTCCAACGCTTGACATTGATGATCCGAAGGTTCTAACACGAGTCTTCGAGACGGCTCGAAGCTTGGAGATCACGTTCTATGATGCAAGCTATCTCACAGCCACCGAGGATTCAAAAGCCGTCCTGGTGACGGCTGACAAGAAAGTTTTTGGAAGACTGAAGGGCCGAAAGGATGCGATCCTCCTAAGAGACTGGAAGACCCCCCTCAGAAGAGGACGAGCGTCCTCTAAAGTCGAGCGTTTCAGACAGGGATTAGCGTCATGAGATTCCATTCAGTGTAGAATGACCCGCGCTCACGGCGTGCGTTCAAAAAGAGCCACCTGCTGGAATTGGAATTTCTTCCAACGGCATTGAAAATGGTTCTCCGCTTCTGCTTTTCTAATATGACATCGAACTCATCAAAGAAGCGTTCCCGCCCTACAAGATACGGAGTATTACCGTTGGCGAAACATATTGGCAGGCTCAGTTCAAATTCTATGTTTTGAGAGATTCGAGAACAACTATCCGAGAAAGCCAAGTCTTTAACTTTCTAAGAGCACGAACTTTATGTTGACGAGCTTAGCAGCAAACATGGAAGAATGCGGTTTCACTGGGAGCATCTCGAGGTACTCGGGGGTATTCTAGCCATCTTCGGAACCTTGGTGATCCTTCCCGGTTGCTCGTTTTCCTACTATTATTCCATCCTGCAATGTGTGGGCCCTGCAACAGTTTATGGTACTGAGGGCGATACTGGGTTCGTGATAGCGGTTGCAGGAGTTTTCTTATTCGTGGTAGGGGAAGTTGGCCGTCATAGCAAGCCTGCTCCAAACGCTTCGGTCACCTGAGTGTCAATTTTACACGGGTTTCCACGATCAATTGGTAGGTTTCTTCAGAGACGGGACCTATCTTACTCCGCAGCCCATTCGGGTCTGAACCAAACTCCTTCACCAATAACTGACCGACACGACCATTTACGCATGGACGACTATCTCCCACGGACACGGGTACTGAGAAGCTTCCGCAGTCTCGGATTACTGGGAAACTTCCAAACGATCCCGCGCTTGTCCAAGAGAATCTTGTTTAGCTAACCAACCGCACCGGACACGGCTTCTTTGGCGCCTTCAGGGTCGTCAGCCTTGGAAGCCTCAGAGCTCTCCCCATCGTCCGCCTTCTCCGCATCCTCCGCTTTCCCCTCCTCCGCCTTGCGAAAGACTATTGTCTGATAATTCCTGGACTGGGCCAGATGCTCTCTCCGCTTCTCCGATTCTGTCATCAGTTTCTTCAGCGTCTGCAGCTCAATCGTCATAGCCTCCAGACTGAAATTCTTCAAAATCTGATCCTTATACCAGATCAGCTGACCCGCAAGCTTGGTCCACCGGGCCCGCTGCGCACTAGGAGTATACTGTGACTTTGCATACTTGTGAGAAGTCTGGATTAGATCCTGAACCGTCTCGATCATGATCTTCCGCTCCGACTGCCGCCAAACATTGATACTCTTCTCAACCTCAGACTCCTCATGAACCTCATCCTCGTCCATTGTAACCTGCATAGTCCTACAGGCTAGTCGAATATGTCCAAGAGAGCAGAACGAAAAGCTGACAGCCGATTCGAGCAAAGTATTCGAACTTTTTCCTTGTCAGTCTAACCAGAATTGAGTCGCGAGACTCCTCTTACGAGGGCGGCTCAAGCAACCAGAATACTCGAGCCCTCGAGTTGATCCCCGTTTCGGACTCACGACCGTCCCAACTAATGGGATTTCGTTCCCAACTCTGTTCATATTTTCCGTCGACATATAGGAGTCAAGCCGAAAAACGGCGAGCTAAAACGATGAGCCGCGTCCCCCAGAAACCTACTGCAGACCTGACGACCGTCAAGAGGCTCCTCGAAAGACATAACCCCAGAGAAGCCTACTAGATCCAGCGACTAACTCGTTAGTAACTGTTTAAGTTCATTTTATTTTTGGCTGACCCAGAGCCTGCACGGCCATGCCAAAGAACGCATCTTGGAGAGAAATCCGAAGCTTGGCCAGCTTGCGACAAAAGTCTCAGAACGATTAATTGCCGTCTTGACTGATAAGTGTAGCTCGTTCTAGCGACTTCGAATCGCTCTTCCCATCACCGTCAGTATGCCGAGGAACCCGGCGAGAAAGTACAACAGCATACCTATCTGATCGTTAATGACCCACGAAAGAAAAGCAGTGAAGAATGCTCCAGCGATTGCAGGACCCGTAGTCGCGCTGTCAAGATCACCTAACCCCACCAGAATGCCAATTACTAGAATCAATGCTCCCAATCCGTATGGGATCAGGACAGAGACTGCTGACAGAACGATCCAGAATATGAACCAGCCAAGGGATTCTCGGAGAGAACGGGAATAACTCACTTCTAACGGATCGACGACCTGACTACGCGCTCCTCGTTCGCCAAATAAAAAGAATTTCTCAGGGCACGCAGTCTAAGAACTCTTCGCCTTCAGCTCCTTCTAGTGCGAGACTTCAGCGATTATTTCGTTCTTGATAATTCGGAAAGACCGTTTTCCTGGCTCAGCGAAGCTAATAAGCCACGACCCATTCAGAGTCGAGTGATTGTCCACAAGAAGGACAAATCCATTTGACCTCTTCACCCTCTCGACGAGGGATTGCTGCTACATGTTCTGCGCATGGCTTGAAGCAATATAGCCTTCTTGTATAGTAAACCATTTAGTTCCCGGAACAGCCTCTTCAGGTTAGACGAAAAAGAATCCGTAGAATTCCAGCGGCTGGAATCCGTTTCCTCAACCCAGTCCATGATGATTGGACTTTTCGTCCTTCATGGTCATCTCTACCGAAGAAACGCCTCTTCACGTATCGGCCGGGTCGTGTATTCGGAAACGTCATCCAGACGCCTCCAAGCACAGCATACAATCCCATGCCTGCGAAGGCTGAAGCGCCAACTCCGGCTCCGATAAATGAGCCAACAAGCGACTCGTCGGATGTGAACATCAGAAAGCGTGGGAACTCCCAGATCGCCAAAGCAACCGAGCCGAGGATGACTGAACCAAACACGATTGCGATAAGGCCGAACCCTTTGCAGGACACCCACTTCGTCCGGTTCCAGATTCTCCCTCGTCTCTTGCATACTCCATACAGCATTCCAAAAAATGTTCCGAACGTCACGAGTCCTTCGATGATGCGGTAAACTGTCAAGTAGTCCGTATCTGTCATCGCTACCTCGCTCTCTTGGACTTAGCCATCCCAGCCCCGATCTTCTGTCCTTCCACGGCAATGCCGAAGAATGCGAGGGTGATGTAAAGCATGTCGGGGCTGTTAGGGTCAACCTTCGGAAAGGTTATCATTCCCAACAGCGCGGACAAGGTGAGTAACATTATCGGCCAAACGTACCTGAACTGTTCGACCATCGCTTCCTTCAATGACAGCTTTGGCTTGGATTTCTTTCTCAGCATTCCCATTTGGAAACTTTGAGATCGCGTCTTTGAGATATACGCGTTGCTCCGGGTAAGGCTTCGAAGGAAGAGAATTTGATAATGCGCAAACCGCCTGAAGCCCCTACACGCTACAGATCATTTTCGACATTGCGAAGTTGCGTTCATTCCCTACGATCCAATTTATTTTAGAGACCACAGGAGCCGTACTTGAATTCATGGACTACTTTGAGAACAAATTTGGCGAGTGAAAGTACGAGTGGCCTGAAGGCAACACACTTCGCGTGACCGTCTTAGGAGAAGGACGACGCTCGTGTTAGGGCGTTTGCAACGGGATCACTTCAGCTCGCGACGCTCTTTTGTTTGTGGACCTTCGTTTGAAGGGTCTTTCGGAGATTTCTTGCTCCACTCTTCTCCTCCATGACATGGTCTTCTCCGGTCCACCTGTGATAGTCGAGTCCAAGTTTCTTCCTAATCACGTCCTTCAGCTCAAGGTCGATTTCATAGCCTATTCCCTTTCTTCCAAGTTCACGAGCAACCTTCAGGGTCGTTCCAGACCCGAGGAATGGGTCGAAGACGGTCTCTCCGGCGAAAGTGAAGAGCTTGATGAGTCTGCTCGGAATCTCGTCAGGGAAGGCGGCTACTCCCTCCTCTACACGGCCGGCTTTTGGAAGAACGTTCGTTATGTTCCAAACGCTTAGGGTCCAGTTCTCGGAGTTCAACCTCAATGTGTCTATCTTGGAAGATTCTAGGACTTCCGGAGACAGGTCCTTCAGCTGCTCGTAATTGAATTCGCCATTCTGAAAGAGGAGAATGGATTCCTGTATGTTGTCGGGGTAGAAATACATCGGATATGGGTGTTGAAGAACGACCCCACTCCTCCGACTAATCCTAGTATAGCCTGCGGGCTTCACCCAAGTGAGCTTGTCGCGGTAGAGAAGACCCCCCTCGACGAAAATCCTCGTAGTGTCTGCGACAATCGGATACTTCTTCCCACGCCCACCATTTCCTTCTCTCACCAGCATGTCGTCCGTAACAATAGCGCAGATTCTTCCTCTCCCCAGCACCCTCTTGCTTTGAGAGGCGAAGGCTCGGATCAGATCAAGATAATCTTCGTAGCTAGGAAACAGGTCCGGATAGTCAAAAGGAGCATTGTAGTAAGGCGGCGATGTCACAATTAGCGCGACCTCTCCATCAGCCACCTCATTAGGCGTCATCTTTCTGATGTCTCCAAAGAAAATCTTCAAGCTGAGGGACCCTTTCTTCTTGGAGTTATCCAGACTCAACAGATTCCTGCCACTATCAGGAATCGCTTCTCATGCATAACCTTTCTCCGAATAGTTAAGCTCAAAGAGCGATGACAGTCGCTAAAACCGCTGTATGAAGATCCTAGGGCGGTATGTACTGGACACGCTGCAGATCTTCTTTCCCTGGGACGATGACCTTTACACATACTTCAAGGAGCATGGACTTGGGTCCAGCGGTCTAGGCAGCAAGAAGCTTCCCCTCATCTACACTGACAATTGCGAAAGTACCGAAGGAATCCGTGAGAGGAGGCGGAATAATGTGATCGCTCCCAGGCTCTTCGGGTCGACGTATGAGGAGTTGGGATGGAAGGACACTGGTCTCGAGACTAAGCCTTTCATTCCCGCTGAAAAACCTGAGATGGAACTAGCCGTCGAAGAATCTCATGATATTCCGTTAATCCAACTGAACATTGCTCCTAGCACTAATGGAGTCGAGCAATACCACCTGGAGTATTCTTCAATGTCAGAATTTGGACGAATCTACAAGAACTGGCAACATTCTACTTACCATTTGATAGCGCCATGGAGCTTTCCAGCAAGCTTAGCGCATATTTTGACGAAAAGATCCAAGTTGAATTCTCCGAGGAGACCAAGCAGGCTCAGCGAGAGAAGTTCCGGTATCTTAGCATAGGGGTCCACAAGTACGTTTTTTCATATTCCGGATTCGACTACGCAAAGAGATACTTCGAAAGAAACGGTGTTCACGATCCCCTTCCAAGTCTAGTGTATGATTCTGCAGACTCTCTCTCAAGGCAAATGATGGAGCCTCTACTCAAGGTAGGTATCATTGAGACAAAGACAAGTGAGGGTTTCGAGAAACGAAAAGCGCAGGTTGCAATGAAACTGTCGCAGCCAAAGTTCACGGTCACCAAAAGGGGAGTTAGGGGAAGAGCAAAGGGAAGAATAATCGGAAATCTCGGTAACGCAAACTATGTAATCGTTGATGCAAAAGATTTCGCCACGAAAGTCGCGAAAGTCTGTAGCAATTATGCGGAAGAATCATTGAAAGCGGACCCCTCCTAATTCGATGCTCGGCTGAGTTTATGATTGGTGCTAAGGCCAAGTCGGGGGGATTTTTGGTATCGCTTCTTCTGGCCGGGCTAGCCCTTGGTTGGGTATTCCAACTAGTAGATCATCTTGTTGGTTTTCCTAAATTACTTCCCTATCCAACCAACCTTTTAGGATTGGCCCTAGTCGCTGTCGGATCTTGGATAAGATTCTGGGCAGGGGACGTCTTCTATGCACAGAACCCGAGTATGGTCTCTTTCAACGTTCCACCGAAACTTGTTACGACCGGTCCCTGGAGGTATTCTAGAAACCCACTTTATCTGGGATTGATCATCATAGGACTGGGTTTCTCCATTGTCTTCTTCTCTTTTTCGGACCTGATCCTCACTCTAGTTGGTATGGGGCTCCTTCACCTTGAAGTAGTTCTGCACGAGGAGAAGGTCTTGAGCCAAAAATTTGGTGAGAGTTACTTGTACTACGAAAAGCGGGTCCGAAGATGGATCTAGCAGAAGTACTGACGTGGAGAAGCAATGTGAGCGCCTAACAAAACATCAAACTGTTGGACGTAGCTTTCGCCATAAACAGCCTGCGAACGCACTGGCGTTTCATTGTGGAAGATTGTCTGAGAATGCCTTCGAAGGTCCTCCCAGGGCTGAAACGGCTCTTGCTGACAGCTTGGGAGAGAACGCGAGATGGTCGAGGATCATGGTCATCGGTTCGAAGTAACCGATGGATCGTGCATGGACTCTCTCAAGTTGCTGTAGCACTTTGACAGTTTTGCCACGTGTAACATGGTGTAGTAGTTTCCATCCGAAGCGCTGGTATGACACGAAAGTCTCTGGGTCCGGGCGAAGTTTGTAGGTGTTCCTGACTATTGCTTGGTCCCAGAGCATGACAGTTTCAGGGAGGAAGAAATGGAGTGCTTTACCAAATGTGGTTGGAGGCGCCCCGCAGTCTCGGAGGCTAGAACTTATGTCAAGAATACGTTGAAAGTCCTCGGGGGCAAGGCTGTAGAGGACCCTGCCTTGAATCTACGCTCGAAAGTGTTTGCAAGCACGGGTTGAACTCTTAGAGGCGGAAAATGAACAGATACGATATACGACAAGAGCTAGGGTTTGGATCCTAATCATCATGTCAGAGCCGTGGCAGGTTCCTGCGTAGCTTACCCGTTTCAGAGTCTTTCCAGTAGCCCACGCCAGTCAGAACTGGCAGACTGAGCGTCGTTCGGCCCTTCGTAACGATAACGCTGTCGCTCGCTCTACGCCCTCTAAGCTCGAAGAGTACAAGACCCGCAGGTTTCTGAGTCTGCCGGTGCTTAAACAATGGTTTCACATTGTTCTCCGGATGCTAGTGGGGAGTGGGGAAGTGGATTAGTGGGAGATCGCGCTTGTAGAAGTATATACCTACTTCAGCCCGTAGATACCACAGGGTTAAGTACTAAGTGAGAACGAGTCCGGCTTTTGCCATCTTTGTAATTCGCCCATTCTTGGGCCCACTGTTGTCTCACGGCGGAGCGCCGAGGAGGGGCGCGATGAGACAAGTACCCAGCTAATGGTAATCAAACATGAAAAACCGGTTACAGGTCTCTAGTCACAAACGTCGGTTCAGATTCTACAGATGGTTGACCCTCTCGGCAGCATTAGTCATTCTGATGATGCCGCAAAACATTCTCATGATAACTGTAAGGGCTCAATCAGACGGCCCGACAGCGAAATTCGAATGGAGAATGGAAGAGCGCTCCCCTGATCTAGATGGCAACGGTTTCATCGACGACAATGTGTATCAGAAGATGACAGATCCCTGCTATCTCAACCCTGAAAGCTACCTTCACGGAGCTAATTGCCCCACAAGGCCGTGGAACGTCACGTTTGACGGAACCGGCTCGTCTGGAAGTGATTTGCGATATTGGTGGACGGTAGAAGGTGGACAATGCAACCCCCAAATAGCCGTGGGCGGAACCGACCCGGATCCGTATGTTTTTCCTTCAATAATGCGGTGTTCCTTCGCGAGGCTAGACACATACGCAGTCACTCTGAGTGTGAAAGACGCAAGCGGACAGACAAACTCGGTAACACAACAGGTGACGTTGAAGGACCTTCTCATTGTTTCAGTGGGAGACTCTCTAAGCTCTGGCGAAGGGAATCCTGACATCCCCGGCCAAGGCGATTTCCCTTTCCCTGCCATTCCGGGGAATCCAGTATGGCAGGACCGAACATGTCATAGATCCGCCAAGGCAGCTCCCGCCCAGGCAGCGTTGGCAATCGAGAAAAATGACCCGCATACGTCCGTCACTTTTCTTCATCTTGCTTGCTCAGGGGCCACGATCGACGAAGGGCTGCTCGGTCAGTACGAGGGTCAGGAGCCTACGTGTCCGTCCGATCAGCCATGTGTTCTCCCAGCTCTTCCTCCTCAGATTGACGAGGTGGCCCGTCGCCTCTGCCCAGTCGACATCAGTGACCCAGATCGCCTCGGGTTCGTAACTGGACAGTGTCCGGATGGGATGGGAGGCCGTGGCATAGATGCGATGATGGTCTCCATTGGCATAAACGATGCTGACTTCAGCTCTATAGCAAAGCTTTGCTCCGTGGTACCCCATTGCCAAGACTCGCCTTGGAATAACTTCGACGCGATAGAGAAGGTGAGTGATAGAGTCGAAGGACTGGCTGCAAAGTACGATTTGCTGGATCAGGGCATTCAGGAGAAGCTTAACGTCTCTAGAGTTTTCCTCATCGAGTATCCAGATCCGACGCACAAGGCGGATGGTAGCTTCTGCCACATGCTTCTCAGGACCCACGAGGCCACTGAGCTTACGATTGCAAGTTGGCTTCCTGATTCTTTCATCGCACGGCTAGCATATTTCCTGGGCGTTACTCCTGTCAAAGATGTGGTCGAAGCGATATTCTGCACGCTGACCCTTGGTGGGTGCTTTGACGGGATGACCCCGAGCGAGTCTAGCTGGGCTTTCGACAACTTCCTCGTCCCGCTCAACAGACAGGTATTCGACGCGGCCGCCAAGCATGGATGGACCTTCGTGGGCGGAATACAGCAGCACTTTTTCGGGCACGGCATGTGCATGGGTCCGGATCGCTGGATTGATCGGCTCGGGGACTCATATAGAGGTCAGGGAAACTTTGATGGGGCACTCCATCCGAATACGCAGGGCCATTTCGAAATAAGCAAGTTCATAGTTAGGCAGTTCTATAATCAGCCGCCGCAATTCCAGGCTTTCACAGCCTGGGTCAATCCAGTATCCGTACTACTTGGGTTGGTGATCAAGAGTGATGAGAACGAGAATGGATGGTTGACGCAGAAGTGTGCCTTCGATGTTTTTTCCCCGCAATCTTCCCCTACGTGCGATTCCGACAGCGTCATAATCTCAGTTATCGTTCGCGACCCTGATCGGATATCCAGTTCCTCGGTGTCCTATCACGGACTCACGGGCTATACCGGGCTTACCATAGGCGACGCACCTGGGGCAGACTTGTCGTACTTCGACCTCAACCCGGATGAGAACCTGATAATACCCGGCACTGAATCGTCTGGAGGAACAGGTGGAGTCAACTGCTCCACTCCCAGCGATGCAATCAGCGTTCTTGCCACTGTTTGCAACTTCCTTTTACTTTCCAACAATTGGGAAGGCAGTCCAACGTGGGCATGGTTTCTCAAATTAAAGAACGGCATTCATGATCTGACATTCACCGCCGTTGACACACTCGGCGCCGTAAGCAGCGCTAGCTACAGGTTCAAAGTCGATCTGACTGACCCTGTTGCAAGAACCGTCGTAACGGGATGCAACGCACGAGGGATCTGTGGCTCCTTCGACTCGCCTGAGACAGAATGGTTCGTGTCTCCAGTAACGGTCAAGTTCGAGAGCCTTGACTATACATCCTTTGTGCAAACAGTCGAATACCAGTACCAATACTCAGATTCGTTAACCAGTCAGCAAATCAGTTCTGGGCCGTGGAAATGTCCTGCTATTTTCGGGGTCCAGAATGACATCGACGAGGATGTAAGCATAGAACAGATTTCGTTCGACTGTGCCTTCGCTAACCCTTTCACTAATCCTTCGCTATTTCTAGCTGGAGGCGAGCAGTTCAACGACCTTGATCCAAATACAAGTTCTTTCAGTTGTGACATTCCGAAAACCTCGACCAGTCTCTCCTGCCATGGTCTGCAGGAACACCCCCGTTTTGTTGAACTCGACTTGGTCTTTTCTGTCGCGAGTGACGGCGTCCACACTCTGCTCTATTCAACAGTGAACCGGGCTGGTAGAACCAGCGCGAACCAGACTCTTACTATCAAGATCGACGGGACCCCGCCCGAGACCGTGGGAACCATCGCGAGGCCGCCAGACCTCAATGGCTGGTATAATCATCCCGTAGCGACAAGTTGGAATGGCACTGACACTCTGAGTGGTATTGCTTCCTGCGAGCCCCCCCCACCCTATTCAGGCCCCGACGGACAGTCTGTCACCATCACGGGAAGCTGTACTGACGTTGCCGGAAACGTAGGGTCTCAAACTATTGAGATCAACTATGACGCAAGTCCACCAGAGACCAGGATCATATCTGCGCTCGATGGCAACGGAGCCTCCATGGCACAGGGAGGATCAACACTATTCGGCCCAGCCACTTTCACCTTTGAGGGCTCGGACACATTATCAGGAGTAATGGGCTTTGAATGCAACCTAGACAGCTCGGCCTTCACCCCGTGCTCGAGCGGTTTCTCGGGAGGAGCCGCCGTTGGAAGTCACACTCTCCGAGTACGGGCTGTGGATATTGCGGGAAACGTGGACCTCTCTCCAGAACTATTCAGTTGGACCATCATCACACCAGGGCAGGCCTCGCAGAACCTGATCGACACTGTCAGCGGAATGGGTCTCGCAAGCAACACCCAGAACAGCCTCCTTGGTCCGCTGAAAGGAGTCTTACAGATTCTGAGCGATTCGAACGTTGGAAACGACAACAGCGTGTGCGGCAAACTGAAGGCGTTTGGAATGATGGTGGACCGCTACGAGGGGACTGGCCAGTTGACTTCCACTCAGGCGGCTAACCTGAGACTTCAAGCGACGAACATTACTATCAAGCTAGGCTGCACGTAGAATCCGTTCGACGTCCCAAACTTCCCTTTCTTTTTCAGCATTACCTGAGGGGTTTCTCGTGCTTTCGGGCGAACCCGGTGACCTAGCTACTGCTCCAGGAACAACGGCTCGTCATAGTTGGAGACTCTGACAGTCCCTCGGCGAACGTCTCCCATGTGACTGGCCCATTCATTTTCCCAGCCCGCCACCCATTCTATCATGTTCGCCTTGTCATTCGACGTGAATGGCAGGTTCAGGTAGTGGCCGAGCGCCGTCATCTGCGTGTGACCCTGGCTCAGAAACACCTCTAGGACCCTATCGGGATACGATGAGACCAGCCACGACTCCCAGCTTTTTCTCGTGCTCCTCGGACCTAATCCTCTCCCGTCCAGACCGGCACGCTCCGCCAACGTTGCAGGTCCTGCGTCCAGCCTTTCCAGTTGGCAACGGCTACGACCTGAAAAGTATGGTAGAATGCCGGCTTGCTTGCGGGACAGTCTGATCCCCAATTCAGAAGTTTTCGTAATCGAAGGCTAGGTTGGTTTAGAGATGCCTGGTGGTTGGCGGATTCGACTCGTGACCGATGGTCAACGCCTTCCGAAGCCGGTTTGGAAGTCGCCAGACTGCTATTGTTATCATTGTACCGGCCACCACGATTCCGAGAGCGATTACCAGAGAAGAACTCCACCAAGGCCCAGGGGGCGGGACGAAAGTTATCGTTTGGAAGATTTCTTCTTAGCCAGTTGGTACAAATCCTTCTGAAGGCTATGCCCCCACCTTTGAAGCGCAGGGCTTTCCATTTACCCAAGAATTCGACAGCGTCATCGAGCCTCGCTACCGGAGATTCGCTTCTCCGTTTCCATACGAGCCTCGGCAGACCCCGTGCGTGCCAGCATCATGATAAGGGTACTTCCGCGCCGCCTCTCGAAGCTGCTCCAATTCGAAGGTCAATCTAGTCCAGTCCAGAGTGAAAGAATTGGAGAGCACCAGTTGAGACGCATTGCTGCTCGGGTGTAGCCAAGTCTCGTTTAATAATTCGATAGAGTAATTGGTTGCAAGTCCTTGCCTGCGACGAGTCCTGTAGGATATATTCCGACGTCGTGTCCAATCTGCAAGGAACACATTTGGTCTGGGGAGCTGATGACGTCGCCCGTTCCGAGACGCCTGTACGAGGAACACCTTAGACGCAATCATCCTGGCTATCTGCAATGGGATAATAGGACAAAGACACTCTCTGTCCCGGTTATCACTGCCGATATCGCGTTCTCGTTCCTGTTGGTAAGATCTCTTTCGGGCGATCGTCCGAGCGGTGATACAAGCGTCTTTGGAAGTCTCTTAGCGATATCCCTAGCCATAACGTCGGCACTACTGGTGGTTCGGCTGAGGGGAAAGCGCGGGTTTCAACGGGTGTGGATCGAAGAACACGGTCCGCCTTTGGGAACCGCGTCCGATTCATCGCTAGGACATGAAACTCCTTCAGCGACGAACTCATCAAGAATCAAAAGTTCCGCGGACTATTTTCAAAGCCTCTCGCTCAGGCTGTCCAAGACTGGATTCGCAGTGCGAAGAGAAGAGAAGGCGGACCCCTATTTGTTCGAGATCGTCGCAACAATGCCCGCCAACAGAGTTGGAGGCTTTCGGGATCTGGTGATCGCGACCTCGCTTGAACTCCCGACCCTCGACAGTATTGAAGAGTTCTACTCGCTAGGCATGAAGTACGCTCTCGATAACAAGAGCCGACTAGGACTCGGCTCGGGAGACAGCCTTAACCTATACTCCGATAGTCTCAAACAAGTTCAGCGATGACGTAAAACGGTCCATCAGTGCCACTGCGCCCAAAGGCAGTTCGATGCACGGCAGAGTCGGACTAACAGTTCTTGTTGCTACGGCAGAACAACAAATCTACTATTACACAAAGACTCCGATACACGGAGGCCTGAGATACGTAACCCTGCGGAACTTCGCTGACACTTATTTCAGCTTTCAAAGCGGGGTCGTAGCATGACCATCCCGCAGATTTCTGCCAGCTTGTTTGATTCGTATTCTATAGTCGGTGTACTTCTCGGCTGCCTCTCGCAGTTGCTCCAGTTCGAAGCTCATTCTGGTTCACTTGTGTACGACCATAGTGCCTTCAAAGCGTAATCATATGAGTATAGCTCCATCGACCTCCCCCCTTTTCTTGGGTCCGAAACACGTCCTAATAGACGGGTTACCGAGCCGTGGACTGAAACTTACCCCGAACGCGAACTCGAGCCCAGTACTAGCTGGACTCGGAAGCAGAGAGTGGTCCCCCAAGAACGTCTTCCCATATACTTGGGCGGACCCGCCAAGATGAGTCTCTGGA
>Ga0066710_100003687_pt1 | contig 13188 bp, 13 predicted proteins | sample GraSoiAngelo_159_FD_79666 | JGI IMG/M metagenome (GOLD analysis project Ga0066710, IMG submission 79666) | Grasslands soil microbial communities from the Angelo Coastal Reserve, California, USA - 14_1009_16_40cm | ecosystem: Environmental > Terrestrial > Soil > Grasslands | place: USA...
CGATTGCGGGCGGCGTCTGTCCGCCGTCCGTCAGTGTCTGAAGGGCGATCCCCGACTTCACGGCGCGCCGAGCGGCGCGACCCTCTGGAGCGCGGCACCCTCCCGAACGATTTCGACGACCTCGGAGGCTTCGTCGCTGAGTCGCATCAAGTCGAGGTCCTCGTTGGCGATCTTGCCCTCCCCGATCAGACGCTCTCGCGACCAGTCCAGAAGTCCTCGCCAGTAGGCGCGCTCGACCAGGACGACCGGGAAGTGGCGCACCTTGCCTGTCTGGATCAACGTAAGCGCCTCGAACAGCTCGTCGAGCGTGCCGAATCCGCCCGGGAAGACCACGAAGGCACACGCGTAGCGCACGAACATGAGCTTTCGCGTAAAGAAATAGTGGAAGCGGAGCGGCAGATCGACGTAGAGATTCATCTCCTGCTCGAAGGGCAGCTCGATGTTGAGACCGACGGAGGGCGCCCCCGCCTCGCGAGCTCCCCGGTTGGCCGCAGCCATGATGCCTGGGCCGCCCCCCGTGATCACTGCGAAGCCGGCGGCGCCGAGCATCGCCGCGGTGTGGCGCGCCAGGTCGTAAACCGGATCTTCCTCGCGCGTTCGAGCCGAGCCGAAGATCGAGACCGCAGGACCGATCCGACCCAGTGCCTCGAAGCCTCGGGCGAGCTCCTTGCGGACGCGCTCGATCCGCTCGGCATCGGACTGCGTGGTGGCGACCGCTGGCGTCTCGGCGCCCAGGAGCTCCTCGTCGTAGGTGGCCGGGGCGCGGGGCGTCGGCTCCGGCGACCTCGATTCCTCGGGCATCGGGCAAGCATATGACCAGGAGAAGAGCGCATCCAGCTGGTCTGCTGAGGTCGGCTCTAAATAGGATGTGCGCGTGGCACGCCTGCCATACGTCGATCCCGCAACGGCTCCCGATCCTGTGCGCGAGGTGCTCGAGGTCGTGCCTCCCCTGAACATCTTTCTGATGATGGCCAACGCGGAAACGGCGTTCCGGCCCTGGATGCGTTGGGCCGGGATACTGCTCACGGACCTGGCCCTCGATCCACTTCTTCGAGAGCTGGCGATCCTTCGCGTCGCCCGGTTGACCCCGCACGCCGAGTACGAATGGGTGCAGCACGTGCCGATCGCGAAGGCCGCCGGCGCGAGCGACGAGCAGGTGGAGGCGCTCGAAGCCGGCCAACCAGATGCGGAGTGCTTCTCCGACGAGCAGCATGCGTTGTTGCGCTTCACAACGGAGGTGGTAGAGGACGCCCGTGCCTCCGACGAGGCTCACCGGCGCCTGGCAAAGTTCCTCACACCGCGCGAGATCGTCGAGCTCTTGATGGTGATCGGGCAGTACATGATGGTCGCGCGAGTGATGGCGACGACCGATATGGAGTTGGACGAGCCCGCCGGTACTGCCTTTCTCGAGACCGCCGGCTGAGCGGCCCTCGCCGCGGCGAATCGATTACTCGCATGAGCGACCGGCTGCTGATCAGGAGGGGCTACGTGCTCACGATGGACGGAGAGCTCGGCGAGCTCCCGGTGGGCGATGTCCTGATAGAGGACGGCGGCATCGAAGCAGTTGCTCCCAGCCTGGAGATCGATGACGCCGAGGTTCTGGATGCCTCGGGCTGCGTCGTCATGCCCGGGTTCGTGGACACGCACCGTCACACGTGGCAGACATGCTTCCGGGGCGTCTGCGCGGACTGGACGCTGACCGACTATTTCCGCGGCATTCGCCAGACGATCTCGCCGAACTGCAACGCGGAAGACGTCTATGCGGGCAACTACGTGGGTGCGCTGGAAGCGCTGGACGCGGGCGTGACGACGATCCTCGATTTCTCGCATTGCAACAACACACCGCAGCACGCCGACGCTGCGCTACGGGGACTGCGCGACGCGGGCATTCGCGCGATCTTCGGATACGGATACTTTCCGGCCCCGACGCCCGAGCCCTGGTTCAGCGACCACGGTCAGCGTCTCGCCGACGCACGACGCATCAGAACCGACCAGCTGAGCGGCGAAGAGGGGCTCGTCAGGATGGGCATAGCCTTGACCGAGACCGGCCTGTTGCCGTTCGAGCTGACGATCGCAGAGGTACGGTCGGCCCGCGAGCTCGACGTGCCCGTGGTGCTTCACACTGGCTGCTCGTGGGGCTCGCCCGTGACGGAGGGCATTCCCGAGCTCCGGCACCACGGCCTGCTCGGGCCCGACCAGATCCATGTTCACTGCAATACGCTCAGCGACCGCGACTTCGACCGCTTGCGGCAGCGAACGCCAAGGTCTCTTCGAGTCCCGAGACGGAGATCCAGATGGGCATGGGCCATCCCGTGATCCAGCGCGCCCTGGACCGCGGCATGAAGCCGACCCTGAGTTGCGACGTCATGTCGTCCAACTCAGGAGACATGTTTGCTCAGATGCGCATCGGCCTTCAGTTCCTGCGGTGCATGGAGAACGACAAGGCCAACGCCCGCGGCGAGATGCCCGAGTCGCTCGACCTCACCGTTCGGGACGCGCTCACGTGGGGCACCATCAACGGCGCGAGCGCGATTGGGCTGGAGTCGACGATCGGATCGCTCGAGCCCGGAAAGCAAGCGGACGTCGTCGTGATCGGCGGACGTCGCCTGAACATGACACCCATGGCGAACCCGGTCGGAACGCTGGTCGCTCAAGCGAACCCGAGCAACGTCGAGCACGTGCTCGTGGCCGGTCGGTTCGTCAAACGCGACGGTGCGCTCGTCGACGTGGACCTCGATCGCGCGCGCCGTCTGGCGGAAGCGAGCTGTGAGCGGGTTCTCGGCGCGCTGCTGGCCGAGGGCCCGCTGCTTCCACCCGCGGATCCTTCGTTGTTGGAGGCGATCAACACGATGGCCCGCATGAACCTCGCCCGGGCCTGGACGATCGAGCCCGCAGGTCTCGGATGAGGGTCGGTGTGATAACGGGAACCGGCACGTACGCGCTGCCGGGGTTCGAGGCCGGTACGCCTGAGCAGGTCGAAACGCGTTTCGGCGAGACGCTCGTAACCCGCGGGCAAATGGGGGAGACCGAGGTACTGCACGTCTCCCGTCACGGTGAGGGACACAAGCGCCTTTCCAACCACGTGCTCCACAGGGCCAACGTGACGGCGCTCGAGGAGCTCGGTGCCGATTGCGTGCTCGCTGTGACTGTCTGCGGCGCGGTCGATGCCTCGGTGCCGCTTGGCTCGCTGATCGTCTTCGACGACCTCTTCTTCCTCGCCAATCGCCTCGCGGACGGCTCGCTTTGCACCCTGTACGACCGACCCGGCGATGCCCGGCGCGGTCACTGGATCTACGAAAGCCCGTTCTCGGAACCGGTGCGAGTCGCGTGGCTCGAGGGCTGCCGGGAGGCCGGCGTGGCGGCGCGCGACGGCGGCTGCTACGGACACGTGGACGGCCCGCGGTTCAACACCCGCGCCGAGATCCGCTCCCTCGCGCTGGCTGGCGTCACCGCGGTGAGTCAGACCGCCGGGCCGGAGACGGTGCTTTGTGGCGAGGCGGAGCTCGCGTACGCACTGCTCGGCTACGTCACCGACTACGCGAACGGGGTGAAGGAGGAGGCCACTCCGGTGGACGAGCTGCTGCGGCTGATCGACGCGAGCACCGGCGTCTTCGCCCGGGCGCTGGCCGCAGCCGTGGATCGGCTGGCAGGTCACGAGCTCTCGCCACCGGGCACGATCTACCGATTCGAGGAGTGACCGGTCCCCGACAGGCGGCGCGCCGCTTTCCCACGATCGCCCGGCGGTAGCATCGCGCGGTTGGACCTGCGCCGCTACATTCGCGATATTCCGGACTTCCCCAAGCCCGGGATCGTCTTCAAGGACATCACGCCCTTGCTGCTCGACCCGAGGGCGCTCGATCATGCGGTTGAGGAGCTCGCCGCCTACGCGCAGCCGCTTCGGGTCGACCTGATCCTGGCCGCCGAGGCGCGGGGCTTCATCCTCGGCGGCGCGCTGGCGCGCGAGCTCGGAGTCGGATTCGTCCCGGCGCGCAAGCCCGGGAAGCTTCCGTACGAGACGATTAGCGCCGAATACATGCTGGAGTACGGGCCCGACGAGCTACAGCTCCACGTCGATGCGCTCGCAGACGGCGCGCGCGTGCTGATCCATGACGACCTGATCGCCACGGGCGGGACCACGAAGGCGCAGATCGATCTCGTGGAGCAGCTCGGCGGCCGTGTCGCAGGTTGCGCCTACGTGGTCGAGCTTGCCTTCTTGCACGGGCGTGAGCTGTTGTCCGGTTACGACGTGCACGCCTTGGTCAGCTACCAAGATCAGTAGTCGGTTACCCCAGCGCGAAGGCCGGATCGAACATTCGGCCAAAACGAGTGAAACAGGCGTCACTGCGCGCGACTTCCTTCGTTTTTGGTCCTAGTGTCGGACGCGGTGCCTGCAAGGGTCAAGAGCTCCAAGATGAGTCCGATACTCACAGAGTTGGCAAGTCGGTTGTCCCCAATGGGCTGGCTACGACAGTCGGCTACCCGATCTCAACCCATGTTTTCGCTTGGCGAAATGCGCTCCGCATGGCCGATTTCCGGTAGCAAGCGCATGAGCATCGCGAAGATCAGGTGTCAGGGCCATTCCGGCCCTTCGGGCGAGGGCGGCTTCACCTTGATCGAGGTGCTGGTCGCATCGCTCATCCTGGTAGTGGGAATGCTCGCGACTTTCGCCGCGATCAGTTCCGGCAACCTCAACCTGAACAAGACTCGGGCTCGGGAAGGGGCCACGAACCTCGCCCGCGAGCTGCTCGAGGATTCGCACGACATCTCGTTCTTGCAGGTCGGCCAGCCGAACTCATTCAGCCAGGCCTTGCAGAACCTTCCGGGGCGATCGGGCACGATCACGGGCTCCGGTTCCAGTCAACAGACGACCGTCGCCCGTCGGGGGATCGACTACAACGTGACGGTCGCATCGTGCTCGGTGGACGACGGGGGAGAGGGTTATGGAGCGCACAGCGCGAACGTGAGCTGGTGCTCCGACAGCACCCAAACGGGCACCCAGGACGCACAACCCGAAGACTTCAAGCGCGTGACCACGACCGTCGCGTACTCAATTGGAGGCGTGACCCAGACTGCCGCGCAGCAGACGGCTACCTTCAGCGCAAGCGGTGTCTCGATCGGCCCCAGCGTGACGGCGCTCTCGATCACATCCCCCACAGGCCTGAGCCCCACGGCGCCGGTTGTCACCAACACCACCACGACGACACTCACCTTCCTCGCCTCGAGCGTCGGCGCCGCGAACATGGTTTTCACCGTCAACGGCGTCGAGCAGCCCACCGGAGTCACAAACAATGGTGACGGCACCTGGTCGTTCATCTGGAACATCGCTCCGCTCAAGGACTCCGTCTACACGGTCGGAGCAGTGGCGGTCGATGCCGCCGGCACGCGAGGCCAGCCTCGCACGCTTGACGTGAAGCTCAATCGCGGCACCCCTGTCGCGCCTCAGATGGTGACCGGCGGTTACAACGACGTCTGGGTGTCGGGCGCCATGGCGCTGGCCGTCGAGCTGGCATGGAGCGCCAATCCCGAGGGGAACGTCACCGGTTACGAGGTCGACAAGGGCACCACCGTGGTGTGCTCGGCAAGCATCGCGACCGCCTGCATCGACTTCTCGCCGGCGAGCTCCGGCTCGACCACCTACACGGTCAAGGCGCTCTACACGGACGCGAGCGGCAATCCGGCCTCGGTTTCGACGAACTACATCGTTGCTTTTCCGGCATTCCCGACGCAGTACGGCTTCACGAACGGGACGACCGCTACAAGCGGCTGCTCGCCCGGCTCGACCGGCGGTGCGGTGACAGATCTCGTGTGGAACTTCCCGACGAGCGGCGGCACGACGACATCGACCAACCTGTTCAGCCCGACGATCACCGGCTGCATACCGCTCTTGCCCGCCGGCGTCTCCACGGGCTCCGGCACGGCGACCTTCACCGGGTGGTTCGGGAACCCCACTACCCATAGCTGCGATATCGATTACGACCTTTTCCTCAACAACAACACCAAGCTCGTCAGCTCGAAGTCCAGCGGCAGCACTGTGTTTTCGATCCCGCCCAACACGACGGCGGCGCAGTTCACGGCGACCTTCACGCCCGGCGCGCGGGCCTTCAACGCCGGAGACCGCCTCAGCTTCGACGTGAACGGGTCGAACGGCGCCGGCAACTGCGGCAGCACGGTCCTGTTCTACAACTCGGGGGCCAACCAGTCCACGCTGAATCTCCCGCTTACAGGGCCGATGGTCCTCCGGCAGCCCAGGCCACCTACGGGACTGAGCGTCGCGGCCAACGGCGACGGTACGAGGACGTTGACCTGGACCGCTCCCACAGGGTCGCCGACGGTGGACTTCTACCGCATTTACCGCGACGGCCAGAACTACACCGACCGCGTCGACACCAACGGCGCCACCGGCAGCACTGTGACCTGGACCGACACGACCGCCGGCGGAACGTCGCACACCTACCGCGTCACGGCGGTGTCGTCCACGCTGACCGAGTCGAATGTCGCCGGGCCAGTGTCTGGATGAGGCGCCTGCAGGCCCAGGGAGGGTTCATGCTCACCGAGCTGCTGGTTGCGCTCGGGATGGGGCTCGCGATCTTCGGCGCCGCGGTCACTCTCTTCTCGGCCTTCGCCCATCAGAAGGTCCGCAGCGAGAATCAGGTCGAGGCTCAGGACGGCGCGCGCAAGGTGGTCGACCGGGTAGCGACTCAGCTCCGCAGCGCCATGGCGGGCAGCACGACCAGCAACCGAGTAATAGAGAGCTCATCGAGCTACGACATCGTCTTTCTCATGCCGCTCCCGTCGGCGAGCGTGACAGGCAACCCGCGAGGCGTGACGTATGCTCGCTACTGCCTCGACGCCTCTGACGTGAACAACGAGGTGCTCTGGCTTCAGACGGTGCCGTTCAACTCGAGCACTCAGCCCACGGCGCCCGCCATCGGCGCGTGTCCAAGCCCCGCATGGCCAAACCAGGCGCAGGTGGCGAGCGGGCTGGTGAACCAGTTGCAGTCGCCTGCGAAGCCGCTCTTTACCAGCACGACCGACTCATCCGGCAACGTCAGCGACATCTCTCTCACAGCCGTCTTCGACGCCGATCCGACGTCCGGGCCGCCCGCGACCGTGCTGCAGAGCAGCGTGACGTTGCGCAACCTCAACCGTGCGCCCACGGCGAGCCTGACGTGCCAGGCGCAGAGCAACGGGCACGCGATCTGCGACGCCTCGGCCTCCGCTGACCCTGAAGCGCAGTCGATGACCTACGCGTGGCAGATGGACGGCAATCAGCTTGCCGGGACGAGCTACCGCCTCGATCAGCCCGGGCTGACCTCCGGCAGCACGCACACGTTCACCGTGACCGTCACGGACGCCGGCGGCTTGGCTGCGAGCGCCAGCCAATCTCTCCATATGCCATGAGCGAGCGATTTCGCGAAGAATCCGGCTTCGCTCTCATCCACACGATGTTCCTGCTGTTCTTCATGCTGGCCCTGGCAATCGCCCTCTGGCTCGAGATCGGATCGCAGCAAAACCAGTCCCGCGCGGAGCGGACGCGGGAGTCGAGCTTCAATCTCGCGGAGGCGGCGCTCAACGCCGAGGCTCTCCAGCTCGGCCGGTCTTGGCCTAACACCGCCACGGCCCCGACTTCGTGCAACGCCAGCTCGACGAGCTCCATGTGCCCCCAGGCCTCCGCTGTTACGAACGGCTATACCGGGGTGGACTTCGCCTCGGGCTGCCCAGGCTCCCCGTCCAACACCGGGTGGACGACAACCGTTCGCGACAACGCGGCGGGTGAGGAATATTGGACGACGGCCGTGGACTCACGTGCCGCCTACGACGTCAATCAGGACGGCACGGTCTGGGTACGTTCCACGGCGTTTGGCGGCTGCAACAAGGCCAGCCTGGTGGCGCTGGTGACGGGAACCCTGGTGCAGGTGAACTTTCCGAACAACGTCGTCACGGCCAACTGGTTCGCATCTACCAACCAGGGACGGAAGGTCATCGTGGACACTCTCGGGGCTTACGCCGAGCCGCCGTCGATTCGGCCGGGACCGGCGGGGCAGCCGGCAGACCTCGTGGTGCGTTGCACCGGCTTGACCAGCGCGCAGTGCCTCAACTACGACTCGAGCAAAGGACAGGTGGAGCCGCCCACCGGCCGGACCGACGCCAGCAGCTCGAGCTCGGCAATCGGCTCTTCGTCGCTTCAGTCGCTCGAGCGGGCGGCGACCAAGGCGGGGACTTTTTGGGCTGCCGGCACCTGCCCCAGCACCGCGGCAGCGCTCAACAGCGTGAATGGGGCGCCGGTCGTGATCCAGGGCCCCTGCGACATCTCCGTCAACGGCCAGGTCGTCAACGCCTCCTCGAGCCCGGGCGCGCTCATAATCGAGAACGGCACCTTCTCCCTCGGTGGAAACGGCAGCTTCTACGGGCTCCTCTACTGCGTCAACCGGCAGGGCTCGACCGGCAGCGTGGTGACGGTCTCGGGCAACGCCACCATTCAGGGAGTCGTCGCGGTCGATGGTTTGGGAGGGATCAGCGCCGGCTCGGCCAAGACCAACCTGGTCTATGACCCTCGCGCCGCGCTCACACTGCGCGGCGACTCGGGTGCGGTGGTCAAGAAGAACAGCTTCCGCGCCCTGCCGAAGAACACTCCCTAGAGCCGGGCCCACCACCGCCGTCTACGGCTCGGCTCGCTCAGTACCTAACTGACCCACTGCTTCGTCTACGATCAGCGGCGTTCTAGCGTGCGCTCCGGTCCAATTGTCATCGGCTTCGACGGCTCCTCCGCTTCCGAGCGTGCGCTGCGCGAGGCGGCTTCCGTGCTGGCCCCGCGCCCGGCGCTGGTCGTCGTCGTCTGGGAGGCGGGGGCGGCCTACGAGATGATGGAGCTCCCGTCGAGCGCCGGCGGCGTTCCCGCGGCGCCGATCGACATCCGCACCGCCGCGGAGGTCGACCGGATGCTTTATGAACGCGCGCAGCGGCTTGCCCAGCACGGTGCTGCGTTGGCCGGTGAGGCCGGCTTCGAGGCGGAAGGGCTCGCGGTTGCCGACGAGGTGACCGTAGCCGACACCCTCGTCCGACTTGCGCGAGAGCGCGACGCCCAGGCGCTCGTCGTCGGGGCCCACGGCCACAGCCGTCTGAGAGAGGCGCTCCTGGGAAGCACTTCGCGGGGGGTCCTCAGTCACGCTGAGTGCCCGGTCCTGGTGGTCCGCGAGCCGGAGGGTTCCTAGCCGACGCGCGCGGTTCGTGTTGAGCTCAGCTCGACCTCCCGCTGGCCGCCCGGGACGCAAAGGCAGGCGTAGTGGACGGTGAACAGCCGCTCGGCGACGTGGGCGGAAGTCGCAAACACGGAGCGTCGAACCGCCGCCTTGAGCGCTGCCGTCGCCCGCTGTCGCGATGTTGTCGCAAAGAAGGAGTGGTGGCTGAGCGTGAGCGGGTCGGACAGCTCAACGACCAGTCGCAGGCCAGCCTGGTTCGCCAGCTCGGCGACTGCCTCGCGGTCGAAGAAGTTCAGGTGGCCGATCGCCGCAGCTTGGCTGCGCTTGGCGGCGCGACGCGCTGACACGTTCTGCTCGAGAGGGACCTCCACGATCACCGCCTTGCTCACACGGGCGACCTCGCTCAGCACGCGCGCCGGCTCCGGCAGATGCTCTACGACGTGGGAGAGGATGCCCAGGTCGAAGGCGCCGTCGTCGGCGGGCAGGCGCCGGCCGTCGAACACCTCGGCTCGTTCCAGGCCGGCGATCTGGCGCCTTTGGACGGATTCGATTCCTTCCGCCGTGATGTCGAAGCCGGCAAGCGCCGGAGCCACCGACCGTCGCGAAAGCTCTGCCAGCAGCGCTCCGTCACCGCATCCCACCTCGACCACCCGCACCGGTCTCAGGCTGGCACGCGAGCAAAGCTCCTCGACGTGCTCCGCCTTGGCGCCCGCGCAGAAGTCACGCCAGCGAGCCAACTGGCCGCCGTCCTCACCCGAGCGGCGGTACGAAGCGTCGTAGAAGTCCGCGAGTCCTCGAGCAGCGGTCATTGACGGATCAAACTGCCCGAACGATACCGAGCGCTGGCGTGAGTCCTCACGCAACCGGACGCCGCTCCCACGGTCTAGGATCATTCTCGAGACGGATCGAACTGGGGGCTCGTAGGTCGGATGAAGCGATGAAGAAGAGCTGTCCTCGGTGCAAGAAGCGGGTGAGCGAGAGGGCGGCGCGCTGTCGAGGCTGCGGCTACCACTTTCCCGAGAAGAGCTCGCCATGGGCAGCTGGGCCCGCGCTCGGTGCCGGCTTCCCCCTCGTGATGATGGGGGTGATCACGGTCTTCATCGCCGGCTCTTCGATCCTGATCACGATCGCCGGCGCGGCGATGACGTTTGTGGGGATCGCGCTCTTCTTCCACCCACGTTAGAGTCGGCGCGTGCTCGCTCTCCGGCCGACGCCCCCGATCGCCGCTGCGCTCGTTGTCGGCGCTGTGCTGGCGCTTTTCGGATCGACCCCCGCCGCTGCCACAACGCGGAGCTTCCGCACCCCGGCCTGACCTGCAAGAGCCGAAGGAGTGGCCACGGCCTCGAGCTGAGCCGCGAACGGCAGCGGGTGTTCTAGAGGCGGTCCGATGTTCAGCGCGGTCCCGGCGCGTCGAGGTTCCAATGACGCGCCACGTGGCCCAACCAGCGGCCTTCACCGACCGGGGTGATGCCGAACCTGCTGATAGTGCGCTGGCCCCCCACCTGGTCGCTGTAGAGAAGGTCGACGGTGAACGGCCGCCGTTCCGTCAGCGCAGCGCTGATCTCGGCGCGAATCTGCTCTTCGAGATCTCGAAGCGCACCTTGCCACATTCCGATGTCGCCGGAGGGGATGTAGAGGTCGCGGGTCTGGCGCCGAAACTCCTCGACCGGCGGGGGATCGGCGAGGCCCGGCCGAAACTCGCTCCACGGATACCACCCCTGCAGCACCCCGATGCCGGCGCCGACGTTTCGCAGGCTGAGAGCCAGGTACAGGGTTCCGTCGCTTTCCTCGACCACCGCGCCACCGCCTTGTGCATGCACCCAGTGACCTTCGATGAACATGATCTTCTGGCCCGGATCGTCGAGGCGAGATTGCACGAGCACCGGGCGGCGCTGCTCTTGCAGCGCCTGCTCGGCCAGCCGGGCCGAACGGTTGGCGGAACGAACGGAGGCGAAGGTGGCCAGCGCCAGCACCAAGGTTCCGCCAGCCGTCGCAAGCGCTGAGATCGTGGCCCAGTCCGTTTCAGCCACGATGTCGATCATCGCACGATCGTACCTCTCGGCTGTCGTTGCGCGACGAGAGTTCTTGACGAAATCTTTACGCCGCCGGCCAGCGGCGATGCTAGCGTTGCAGGGTCAGCTGAGACCTCAGTAGAGGCCCGTGGGGAGGGAGGTCGCATGAGCCACAGGTGTGCGCGCGCAGGCGGATGGTTGGTCGCCCTGAGCGCCACCGTCGCATTCCTGGCAGCAGCTCCTTCGGCGAACGCGGCGATCGCCGGCGTCTTCACGAACACGCCGACACCGATCCCGTGCACCGTTCAAGGGAACGGAGTGCGGCTCTGCGACCAAACGACCTTCTCGCCGGCCCGGACTCGGAGCACGGTCAAGACTTTCGACGGCGTGCCGATCGACGTTCGCGTCGCGTTCCCACCCGTCCCAGCCATGGGCCCGGACGGCCCCTACCCGCTGATCATGCTGTTCCACGGCTACGCCGGCTCGAAGCTCGCTCTTTCGAGCATGCAACCGTGGCTCGACCGCGGTTACGCCACCCTCAGCATGACGACCCGCGGATTCGGGGAGTCGTGCGGAACCTCGGCCGCCCGCTCCGCCGACACGACTGGCTGTGCAGCGGGATACGTGCGCCTGATGGACACCCGCTACGAGGTCCGCGACGCCCAGGAGTTCGCGGGACTGCTGGCCGATGAAGGACACACGTCCGCCACGCAGATCGGGGCGATCGGCGGGTCTTACGGTGGCGGCATGTCGATGGCGCTGGCGGCCCTGAAAAACCGCAAGATGCTGACGAACGGAACGCTCGTGCCATGGACGAGCCCGCTCGGGACGCCGATGCGGATCGCCGCCGCGACGCCCGAGATCCCGTGGACCGATCTTCCGTACTCGCTGCTTCCCAACGGGAGCACGCTCGACTACCTCACGGACGCGCCCTACCAGGGTCGCACCGGCGTGCTGAAGGAGTCCTGGGAGGGCGCGCTCTACAACGCCGGCTTGCCGTTCTTCTACGCAGCGGCCGGCGCCGATCCCGACGCCGACCTGCGGAACTGGCACACCCTCTTCAACAACGGCGAGCCCTATGACGACGCGAGCGGGAACCCGCTGCCTGCAGTGGCCGCTGTGCACGACGAGCTGTCCACGCATCACTCCTCCTACTCCATCGACCACTCCCAGGCGCCCGCGCCTCTTCTGGTCTCCAACGGCTGGACCGATGACCTCTTCCCTGTGGACGAAGCGATCCGGTACTACAACCGCACGCGGGCGCAGTACCCGAACGCCGACATCTCGCTTTTCCTCGGCAGCTTCGGTCACCAGCGCGGTCAGAACAAGGCAGCGGACCTCGCGCAGCGCACCGCCGCCGAGCAGGCGTGGATGGACTACTACGTGAAGGGCGTGGGCGGCGTGCCGTTCCATGGTGTTCAGACGCTGACCCAGACCTGCCCGAGCTCGGCCGCTTCGGGCGGGCCCTTCTCGGCGCCCAACTGGGGCTCGATCGCGCCGGGCGAGATCAGCTTCAGCTCGGCCGCCCCGCAGACCATCCTGCCGACGGCGGGAGACCCCGGGATCGGGTTCACCTTCGACCCGATCACCTTCGGAGACGCGTGCGCGACGGTGTCTGCCGCCGACCAGGCCAACACCGCGACCTACCGCCTCGCCGCCGCCCCGGCGGGCGGCTTCACGCTCATGGGCTCGCCGACCGTGATCGCGGACATCACCTCAGCGGGGTCCAACTCGCAGGTTGCCGCGCGGCTGCTCGACGTGGACACGGGCACGAATCAGGAGACGCTTGTCGCACGCGGGCTCTGGAGGCCCATGACCAGCGCCAGTCCGGTGCACCAGGTGTTCCAACTGCACCCCAACGGCTACAAGTTCGCCGCGGGACACATCGCAAAGCTCGAGCTGCTGCCCAACGACAACCCCTACGGGAGGGTGTCCAACGGACAGGCCAATGTCACGATTCAGAATCTGGAGTTGCG
>Ga0066710_100003688_pt1 | contig 13187 bp, 15 predicted proteins | sample GraSoiAngelo_159_FD_79666 | JGI IMG/M metagenome (GOLD analysis project Ga0066710, IMG submission 79666) | Grasslands soil microbial communities from the Angelo Coastal Reserve, California, USA - 14_1009_16_40cm | ecosystem: Environmental > Terrestrial > Soil > Grasslands | place: USA...
TTGCCTTCGACGTCGCTCAGACGAACGATACGCACCTGCGAGTCCGCGAAGGACGGCACCGCCAGCAGCGAAAACGCCAGCGCTGCCAGCACAAATGAATACATCCAGGCTCTTCGCATTGACATGGTGATCCTCCCGAGACTTACCCTTATCTAATTAGAACACTAATCGGGATAGTTGGTTGTCAACAATAGCACCTGAGAACTGAGAACCAATAACTGCGAACCGTCTTTGAACCCCCGCCGCCAGAGCTTTTGCGCCTTGTACTGTCTCTTCAATCACTTAAGGAGACTCTTTGCGCCCTTCTGCGATCAGCCTCTGCGCTCGCACTCGCACCGGATTGATGACCGTAGCATCCGCCGCAATCTTTTGCAGGATTGGCGAAACCGCCGACAGCTCTTCCAGCCCGTTCTGCTTCGACATCTCTTCCATTCTTTTCAATTCATCATCGAGCGCCAGTTTCTGGTAACGGTAGTCATACTCTAACCGCCGCCCGAATTCCAGAGTTGTCGAAAGTTTCTGCAGAAGAGCAGTCAAGTCCTGCACGGCTGGAATTCGCGAATAATTGTAGGTGGCCTCTGTGCTCCGTTGAGCGTCGGCGTACTTCAATGTCTTCATCCCTGTGGAAGCCATGCCACGCTTTTTGGAATCGACCTCTCCCTCAAAATAATGGCCGCGTTTTGCCAAATCGAAGATGCGACTGCGCGTGAACGGGGAAGTCGTAAAATCAAAATGAAAGCTATCGTCTTCCGACCCCTGATTTGTCTGGATGCGACTGTCATAGGCGCTGTGGCCGTCGGCGGAAATCGAAATCAGATAATGGTCTGGCTCCGACCCCGGAAAATCAAAGCTGAAGGTGATCCGAGCCGGCTGCTGAGCCTGCGCGGGCAAATGGAAGCATGAAAACAGACAAAGCAATCCCATTGTCTGAAACCGCGAGATCTTCCGTGATCGTCGAGAACGGTCGCAATCCATGCCGTAGTAGGAATTATCCCAAGAAACGTATTGCGGATCGCTTAACCCACGGCGCCATTCAGCGCCCCACGGCTCTCTGGCGCCCCAGCGTCGCCGATGTATGAAGATGACAGATGGCAATTGCCAGGGCGTCTGCCGCATCGGCAGGTTCCGGCGTCTCCGCGAGATTCAAAAGTCGGGTGACCATGTACTGCACTTGCTGCTTCTCCGCTTTGCCATATCCCACAACCGCGGACTTGATGGAGAGTGGCGAATATTCAGAAACTTCCAGCCCAGCCGAAGATGCAGCCAGCATGGCCACGCCCCGCACCTGTCCCAGCTTGAGCGCCGACTTCACATTCAATGCGTAAAAAACATCTTCAATGGCCACGTTATCCGGTCGGTGCTCGGTAATGATCCTGCCCAATCCTGCAAAAATGGTGGCTAAACGCGACGCCATGGTATTGCGGTTAGAAAGCTTGATTGCCCCACAAGTCAGGCAAATCAGCCTGCCATCATGACCAAGCTCGACCACGCCATAGCCCGTGTACTCGGTGCCGCAGTCAATGCCAAGAACACGCATAAGTGAGAGTCTATCTTAACTTCATAGTGACGATGCTTAAGCTGAATGCTGACTGCTGAGTGCTGAATGCTGCGCCCTCAGCAACATCTCGGCCGTCGCGCCCGCAAGAGTTCATGCTCCTGCAGAAACTCGGCATAGGCTTCCCGCGAGGACCCCATCTGTTTTCGCTCCAGGAAACGTCTATACGCAGACTCATCGAAAATTTCGCGAAGCGTCGCCAGCACAACATTAACTGCCTCTCGCAGACGCGTCATCCCTGCTCCTCGGTGGCAAAACGACTGGCCACAAACGGGGTTTCCTTCACCCCGGCCTGCTTGCGGCCAGAGAGCACTCTCGCGCATTCCACAACCGATTCCAGCAATATCAGCACAACCATAACCAGCAGGAATCCGGTTACGATGGCGTCGAGCCGATCGTTAAGAATAAGCCGCGAGGCCTCATGTGTCGAGGTAGACGACGCGAGGTTGCGAGCATGCGCCAGGAAACCGATGCGCGGATTGGAATTGAAAATCTTTTGCCATGCCGCGGTGAATGTCACGGAAACCAACCATCCGAGCGGCAGCAACGTAACCGGAACATAGCGGACTTTCCCCATCTTAATGATGATCGTAGTTGCCACACAGAGGGCCACAGTCGCCAGCAATTGGTTGGAGATTCCAAACAGCGGCCACAGAGAATTAATTCCGCCTACCGGATCCTTTACCCCCTGCCAAAGAAAAAATCCCCACGCGCCGCACACCAAAGCGCTGGTAGCCAGGATCGAGGGATACCAACTGGTGCGGCCCATTGGCTTCCACACGTGGCCGAGCGCGTCCTGCACCATGAAGCGCCCCACTCGCGTTCCCGCATCGAGAATGGTGAGGATGAACAATGCCTCGAACATGATGGCGAAGTGATACCACAGCGCCATCACCGCCTGTCCGCCCAGGCTATTCGAAAAAATGTGCGCCATGCCAACCGCAAATGCCGGAGCGCCGCCCGTGCGGTTGTAGAGTGTCTGCTCGCCCACCGCCTGAGCCAGTGAATGCATCTCAGGTGCGGTTACAGGAAATCCCCAGCCCGTGATGGTCGCGGCCGCCACCTCTGGAGCTTGCCCCACAACCCCCGCCGGACTGTTAATCGCAAAATAAGTTCCCGGCTGCAGCACGCAAGCCGCAATGGTCGCCATGATGGCCACCGTGGCTTCCGCCAGCATCGCGCCATACCCCACCATGCGAGCTTCGGATTCTCGCCGGATCAGCTTGGGCGTCGTGCCGCTGGCAATCAGCGAGTGAAACCCGCTGATCGCGCCACAGGCAATGGTGATAAAAGTAAATGGAAAAATACTTCCAGCAAAGACCGGTCCAGTGCCATCGACAAAACGCGTCAGCGCCGGCATGTGCAGCGTCGGACGCAGCGCAACGATCCCCAACGCCAGCAGAGCGATTGTCCCCAGCTTGACGAAAGTGCTTAGGTAGTCGCGCGGAGCCAGCAGCAGCCACACTGGTAAGGCGGAAGCAGCAAATCCGTAGACGATGATCAGAATTGCCAGTGTGGGCGCGGTAAGCGTGAACACTCCAGCCACGCTCGGCGTTTGCGAGGCCCATTGCCCTCCCCATATCGCCAGCATCACCAGGGCGAATCCCAGGACGGATGTCTCCAGCACTTTTCCCGGCCGCAACCGGCGCAGGTAAAGTCCCATGATCAGCGCAATAGGAATCGTCATCGCGATGGTAAATGCTCCCCACGGACTCGACTTCAGCGCATTGACCACGATCAATGCAGTCGCGCCCAGGAGAATGATGATGATACTGATCACCGCCACATAAGCGACAAAGCCGCCCACTCGCCCAATTTCTTCACGGGCCATTTCCGTCATTGATTTTCCATCCCGTCGAATGGAAAAGAGCAGGATCACAAAATCCTGCACGCAGCCTCCGAAGACCGCGCCCGCCAACACCCACAGCGTCCCTGGCAAGTAGCCAAATTGCGCGGCGAGCACGGGACCGACCAGCGGCCCCGGCCCGGCAATCGCCGCAAAATGGTGGCCGAACACTACCCATTTGTTGGTTGGAACGAAATCCCGCCCATTTTCCAGCCGCTCCGCGGGCGTGGCGCGTTGCACATCCAAAGCCAGAACCTTGGCGGAAATAAATTTGCTGTAAAACCGGTATCCCAGTGCAAAGCTGCAAAAAGCGGCAACCACCAGCCACATGGCATTGATCTGCTCACCGCGGCGCAACGCGATCGTGGCCACGGCCAGCGCGCCCAGAAGAGCAATCCCCATCCACATCACAATTCGGAGCGGTTTAGGCATGGGTTTGTTTCGAAAAGATTCCCAGGTATTGTGGCCAATCCTCCGCCCCAGCGCAATCAGCAACCAAGGCTCCTGGCGCCATTGGTCGTTCGTCGGCGTCCTTCGGCGTTGGTCTTTCGCGAACGTTCAACGACGAACGACCAACGACTGCTTTCAAACAGCAGCCAGCAGTGACGTGGAAGAGCGGCCCTTCAGGGCCGCGTAGCCATCCCAAAATAACGGGACTTTAGCCCCGCTCCTACGCCAAGAGATGGGGTTAATGATAATCTTTAATGCTCCGTTGCCACTGCATGCACCTGAAGCGTATCCGCAAGGCGCCCTTGTATTCGATGCAGACTTCGGAGCCGTACCACTTGATAACCGACGACAGGAGCAGGCGATGAAAGTCGGGATGCTGACCGGTGGCGGTGATTGTCCCGGTCTGAACGCGGTGATCCGCGCCATCGTGCGCAAAGGCCGCTTCCACTACGAGGACGAATTTCTTGGATTTTTAGAGGGCTGGCGTGGCCTTCTGGAAAATAAAACCATGCCGCTCGATCTCTCCAGTGTAGGAGGAATCCTGCCCCGCGGCGGCACTATCCTGCGCACTTCCCGAACCAACCCGGCGAAAAAAACGGACGGCCTGGACAAATGCATCGCTACCCTGAAAAAGCATCACATCGACGCGCTGATCGCAATTGGTGGCGATGACACTCTCTCTGTTGCCCAGAAACTACATGAGAAAGGCGTGAAAGTCGTAGGCATTCCCAAGACCATCGACAATGACCTTGCCGGCACGGACTACACTTTCGGTTTCGATACCGCAGTCAACGTCGTCACCGAAGCCATTGACCGCGTGCACACAACTGCCGAAGCTCACAACCGCGTCATGGTCGTGGAAGTGATGGGTCGCGATGCGGGCTGGATCGCCATTCACAGCGGTATTGCCGGAGGCGCCGATGTAATTCTTATCCCTGAGCGTCCTTTCGATATCGAGAAAGTCGCAGAGACCATTCGCCTGCGCCATGCTCGCGGACGTTACTTCAGCATCGTCGTAGTCGCCGAGGGAGCAAAATTTTCTACCGATATGGATCCGCAGCACGGCGCTCCCATTGTGCAAGACATGGAGAAAGACGAATTCGGTCACGCACGGTTGGGCGGCATCGGAAATATCCTGGCTCGCGAAATCGAACGGCGCATCGGATTCGAAACTAGAACCGTAGTCCTCGGACACATTCAGCGCGGCGGCTCTCCCAGCGCCTTTGATCGAGTGCTGGCCACCCGCTACGGTCTGGGTGCGATTGATATGGTGCATCGCGGCGAGTTCGGCTGCATGGCCGCACTGCGTGGCAATAAGATCGTTTCCATACCGCTGGCCGATGCCATCGCTAAGAATCGTACCGTGGATCAGGAGATGATCGACGTGGCCTCCGGCATCATGGACAAGTTGACCGGAGACGAAGAACCAGTAGAAAAATAACCCTCTCCGGATTTTTGACACTCGGCATCGCTTCCTATGCAAGGCCTTTACGCCCGCCTGGCCTCGTCACTGCTACAGATCATCGAGACCGTGCTCATCATTGCTGCCGCGGCGATGATCTTTCTGGCACGACGGAAAGCATCTCCTCCATCGCAACAACCGTCCGGCTTCGAATCCTTGCAACGTGCTTTTGGCCGGCTGGCGCGAAGAAAAACCCTTTCGGTCGTGATGGTGGGATTCTTGGTTCTCACCATCCGCGCAGCCCTTATTCCGGTGCTCGGGATTCCAGAGCCGCACTGGAACGACGAATTCAGTTATCTGCTCTCCGCCGATACTTTCGCTCACAGCCGGGCAACCAATCCAACGCACCCCATGTGGGTACACTTCGAAAGCTTCCACATTATCCAGCAACCGACCTACATGAGCATGTATCCACCGGGACAAGGACTGGTGCTGGCGGCTGGCCAGCGGCTCGGGCATCCGTGGATTGGACAATGGATCATCACTGCCGTTATGTGTTCTGCATTGTGCTGGATGCTTCAGGCCTGGTTTCCACCCGGATGGGCGCTATTCGGAGGTATGCTGGCCGTGCTCCGATTCGGCATTCTCAGCTACTGGATGAATACCTATTGGAGCGGTTCACTACCCGCTCTCGGCGGCGCCCTGGTGCTGGGATCAGTGCCGCGGCTGAAAAAATACTTGCGCGTGCGGGACGCCGTGTTAATAGCCGTTGGTCTCACAATCCTGGCCAACAGCCGTCCCTATGAAGGCTTCATATTCAGCTTGCCGGTAGCGGTGGCGATGATCGTTTGGATGACGGGACGAGATCGTCTTGAACCCAAGCTGGTGTTAAGCCACGTAGTGCTTCCAATTTTGCTTGTCCTGGTCATCAGTGGTGCGCTCACGGGCTACTACTATTACCGCGTAACCGGCAGCCCATTCCGCATGACATACCAGGTAAACCGTGGAACCTACGCCACCGCGCCCTATTTCCTCTGGCAATCGCCTCGACCTGAGCCCGAATATCACCACGTGGTTATGCGTGACTTCTATCGCTGGGAACTTCGACAATTCGAGCAAAACCGAACCTTGCGCGGCGCCCTCAGCCGGACTTCCGATAAACTGATTTCAATCTGGAAGTTTTATTTTGGCCCGCTACTTACAATTCCTCTGTTGGCGCTTCCCTGGATTTTTCAGGACCGCAAAATGCGTTTCCCACTGATCGCCGGCGCTGTTTTCGTGGCTGGACTCGCATTGCAGACGTGGACCATGCCGCATTACGTCGCGCCCGCCACGGGCCTGATCTATATTGTGCTGATCCAATGCCTGCGCCATATGCGCTGGTGGCGATGGCATGGCCAACCGATCGGCGTCGCCTTCGTGCGTGTGATTCCCTTAATCGCAATCGCCATGGTGGTTTTGCGCCTCTCGGCCGCGGCCGCACATGTACAAATCGAGGCAGCGTGGCCAAGAGGAAACCTGGATCGGGCAGCCATAATGCGCCAATTACAGCACTCGCCCGGTAATCACCTGGTCGTCGTGCACTATGGCCCTCGTCACGATGTGGATTGGGAGTGGGTTTACAACGCCGCAGAGATTGACCACGCCAAAGTCGTTTGGGCGCGCGACATGGGCGATCCGCAAAATCAGGAATTGCTGCGTTATTTCGCAGCTCGAAAAGTATGGCTCCTCAATGGAGATGACTCCCCGCCGAAGCTGTCTCCGTATCCTTCTACCGAGCCAGCCCAGTGACTGCATCATGGGTAACCGCGAGACGAATCCGTGTCCACGGACTTTTGCTGGCGGTTTGCTTGTGGACGGCCTATGCGGTCGAGATGTCCACCCCAGGCCTGCGCGATCGCAACGGCCTCATCAAAGGCACCGACTTCCTACACTTCTACACCCTGGGGAATATCGCTCTACAAAGACGCGGAGACTTACTCTACGACATGCAAGCGCAGGCCGCGCTCTTACAAAAACTGGTGCCCGACGCTGCCGGCAATGTATATGTCCCGCTTTACGGCCCCCAAGTCTCGCTGCTCTTCACACCTCTTGCCCGGATGTCCTATCCAGCGGCCCTGACCATCTGGCTTTTGGTGAATACTCTCATCTACGGAACCTGTTGTTATCTGATGTGGAAGCATTGCGCGAATTTACGCGCCCAACCCTGGACCGTCCTCATCGCAGCCCTGGCCTTTCCCGGATTCTTTCACCTGATCTTGTGGGGCCAGACTTCCGGCCTTGCTCTCCTCTGCTTCACCCTCGCATTTCTCGCACTCAATAAAAATCGGCCCTACCTGGCGGGCCTGGCGATGGGATCCCTAATTTTCAAACCACAACTGGGCCTGGCAGCCGCAGTCATTTTCCTATTTGCCAGCGAATGGAAGCTGATTGCCGGTGCAATTCTGGCGGCTCTGGCCCAACTCGGCATCGGCTGGCTCTACTACGGCACACCGGTTACGCGGGAATATCTAAGCGCACTGATGAATGTCCGCAACGTTCTCCCCATGCTCGAACCTCGTCCCTATCAGATGCATTCGCTCCGCGCCTTCTGGTCTCTGCTGATTCCCTGGCCACCGCTAGCTTTTATTTTGTACGTAGCGACGGCGGTGGCGGTACTTGCAGTAGCGGCACGCTGCTGGCGAAGCAAAATACCATTAGGATTGCGCTATTCAGCCTTGATGCTCGCCACCGTGCTGGTAGCACCTCATCTCACGGTATATGATCTGGTAGTTTTGGCGCCGGTTTTTTTATTGATGGCGGACTGGGCACTGGGTACCGGCGCGAAGAGTTCGCCATTCGTGCCAATCCTAATCTACCTCTGCTACCCGTTGTTCTTGCTCGGCCCGCTGGCTCGACTCACACACTTACAACTGTCAGTGATTGCGATGACCGAATTGTTGTTCTTAATTGACCGCGATAGGAACGTCCCCTGGAATACCTACATCGCTTGATTCTTTTTTATCTCGAACAAAAACTTCAGCGCCCTCGGAAACCGCCTCGCCCAGTGGCCTTCACTATGAGTCGCTCCCTCATCAATCGTCACCAGCAGGCGTTCTTCTGCCAACCCCGCGCGCCGCAAGATGTGTTCCAGCTCGCTCACGTCCTCAACAATTTCTTTGTCGCGTTCCTCGCGCCCACTCTCCCTGGTACCAATCGCCAGGAAAATCCTCTCCGGCCATTGCCGAACTGCGAGACTATGTTTCAAAAGCTGCCGGTTGGAAATGAACAACGACGGACTTTCCAGCAACAATCGCCCAAAAATTCCCGGCCGGTCCATGACCGTATACAACGAAATGATCGCCCCCAGCGACGATCCGCCCAGCCCGGTATTTTCCGGACCACGCCCAATCCGATATTTCTCATACAAAAACGGCATAACTTCATTGATTAGAAAATCGGGATAGCGCTTCCCCTGCGGCCGCAACTGCGGCGGATTCAATGAACGGTAGGACAAATACTCTTTGGGACGATCTTTCTGTGCGTTGTCTACCCCCACCAGGATCATCGGCGGAATTACTTTTTCACGAATAAGCCGATCGGCAGTTTCGTCCACTTGCCATTCCACCCCGGTGTAGGCACTCGCGCGGTCAAACAGATTTTGCCCGTCATTCAGATAGAAGACGGGATAATACCGAAGCAAGTTCACCGGATCGTCATACTCCGGAGGCAGCCAGACTCGAAGCATCCGCGTATTGTCGAAAATGTCGCTTTGAAATTCGTGCAAACGCAGGTCACCCACCACTGATGGGCTCGGACTCCCAGTCGGTTGTTCCCCGATGATCGCCTGTTCTTGAGTGATTTCTTCCATGAGAAGTGTGCGCACCAGCGCCTTGTGTCAAACCTCGCCCATCTTTTGCACCACCAGCACCGACGACAGCACCGCAACCGCCGCAATTAACGCAAGCGATGACAAACACAAAATGCACCATACCGCCAGCACAAAAGCTTCCACATAAGTAAGGTAAAGAGCGAACCCCAATCCTGCCAGAGAAGCAACCAGAAGCATCACGGGAACTTCGGCTTTTGCGCGATAACGCGTGGCCAGAACCAGCACAACGCCGTATCCAAGGATGCCGATGAACGCTACCGGGATGCCGAATACGACAGAGTAGATACTGCGGTTCACCATGTCGCAATTAAAATTCGCTCCGAAATCACAGAACGAGGACTTCGATGCCGCGTAGTGATGATAGAGCGAAATGGAAGACACCACCGCTCCGGCAACTGACAGCAGTGCGATCGCCAGAAGAATTCGCCCGCCCTTGGACTTCATGGCAGGCTGCATCCGGTCTTTTCACTCAGGGATTCCAGGCGCAGTACGCCTTCATGGCGTTCAGTGGCGAATTGCCACGTGGGAAAGTTTTTTACTCCTGCCTGCACGCAGTTTGGCTGCTCGGCACGTACGCCCTTCGTGCCGCATTCAATGTAAGGAACGTACTGAAACGCGGAACCAAACATTTCCTTCTGCTCCTCACAGTGCGTGCACCAATATAATCCGTACATTTTGACTTGCCGCGCTGCCAGGCATTTCGCAAAGCCATCGAGCCTGCTCACTCGCGGCCGCTTCCACAGATAGACCGCCAGCGCACCTGCGGCCAGGATCAGCGCCGCAATTACAATCATGCGCCTGGTTCGTGGGGTGCGGACGCCCTCGCCCGCAGCCTTTGCTTCTTGTCGCTTCCTACGCAGTTCAGACATGGAAATGTTTTTATACCACGACATTCAAAGCGGAAGGCAAGATGTCCAGCATCTGACAGTGCAAGCTGAGCACTTCCCCGTCCACCATGACATCTACCGGCCCTTCCAGATGAAATTCGATTTGTCTTGCTGCCCGTCTCTCAGCCAGCGGATGTCGAATATGTGTGCCGTCATACAGTGTCGGCAGATTCCGGATCAGCCCCAACCGCCCGATTGGTCCCCAACGCACATATTCGATCAGTCCATCGCTCACCTCGGCATTGGGGGCGATCATCATGGTGCCACCGGTAAATTTACTGTTGCTAAAAGTGAGAAAGAGGCAGGGACGTCGATCAATCTGATCTTCCCCATCCACTCGCAAGGGAAATGGCCGGCGTTTCATCCGCGCCAGGCTGATAAAAATCGACGCCTGGTATCCCAACTCTCCCCAACCCTTAAACCGCCGGGCACGCAGCGACGCTACATTGGCCGAGAATCCCATACTCAACAAATTGATGTAGTGAACAATTCCCCACGTATGCCTGAGACGCAAAACGTCGCACTCACGCGAACGCCCAGCCAGCAGCGCTTCTATGCCGTATTCCACTCCGCGGTCAGTGAAGTCGCGCAAGAATGAGTTGCCCGTGCCCAGCGGAAGAAATCCCAGCGTGGGCCGCTCATCACGCTCTGCGCCCGGGAACAGTCCATTTACGATTTCATAAGCGGTTCCGTCTCCACCTACCGCAATGAATTTCCGGAAGCCTCGGGCGTAAGCGTCCCGAGTAAGTCGTGAACCCTGGTCCGGCCCGTCAGTTTCGACCGCTTCCACCTTGATCCCACCTGCCCGTAGCCGATCGAGTGCAGGCGCCACTAACTTGCGGCAACGCCCCCCACCTGCCGCAGGGTTGACCACGGCGAAGAACTTGTCACTCAAAGCTCACTCACCGCAGTGCGCTCACGACTTTTTCCTATCTCCTCGGCCAGAATGGCGCGTTTGATTTTCATCGAGGCGGTTCGCGGAAAGTCCTTTTCCCAGACCAGGTATCCCCCGACGCGCTTGAAATCCGGCAGACGCCGGTTGCGCGAAACGATTTCGTCCCTGAGTGCGCTTCCAAATTCCTGTCCCTCTTCCAGTCGCAACACCATCACCAGCATTTCACGCCCCAGTGTCTTTTCCGGCCACAAGTAGTTGGCTGCGAAGATGCAATATTCCTTGACCGGCATGCCTTCGAATATGGTCTCGATGTCCTCCGCATAAATATTCTTTCCGCCCTCCGTGACCACCATGTTCTTCTTACGGCCGAATAATTGCAAATGCCCTTTGCCATCGAATCGTCCAAGGTCGCCGGTGAGCAACCAGCCGTCCACAATTGTTTCCGCCGTCAATTCAGGATCGTCAAGGTAATGGGACATCACAGTCTTGCTGTGCGCCGCCACTTCCCCGATGCCTTCGGAATCTGGATTGAGGATGCGTAGTTCCACTCCCGGCAGTGGCTTGCCCACCGTATCCGCTCGAAACGGTTTAAGATCGTTGACTGTAAGAACCGTCCCAGCCTCAGTCAGCCCGTATCCATTTGCCACCGGAATGCCAACTTCATAGAAGAACTCCAGCGTGGATGGCTCCATGAAAGCTCCGCCGGTGAACATGGCAACCAGTTCTCCGCCGAACGCTTTGTGCACCTGTGGGAGCAGCCTGCGGCTGAGCTTCAGATTCGGGCGCCCGCGCGTGAAACTCTTGTTCAGAGCAATAAAATAATCCAGAACAAAACGTTTAAGCGCTGAAAGCGCTTCGAACTTTGCCCGCAGTCCGCGCTCCAAATTCTTGAGCACCATGGGAACCAGGCTGACGTGCGTGATCTTGTAGCGCACAAAAGCATCGCGCACAAATTCCGGCCGCAGCGTGCGCAAGTGCACCACGCAGGCGCCACAAACAAACGGTCCAATAAAGCCCACCATAAAATCTATGGCGTGATTCGTCGGCAGGATGCTGAGATATCGCACTCCCGGCCAGAAGGGATACCAGGCCGTCAGTCCCTTACACTGCTCCAGATAATTTTCATGAGTTAGCACGCATCCCTTGGGCCTCCCGCCTGTGCCCGACGAATAAACGATGCAAGCTACATCTTCGCGCTTCCGTGGAACAAATACTGGATCTCCCTTGCGACGAAAATCTTCCCAGCGAAACGCCCCCCCCAGCTCAGCACTCAACGGCGCTTCGGTAACCAATACCAACGCTTTGAGGTTCTTCAATTCCGCTGACTGCATCATCGCCCGCCAAAGGTAGTACTCCACGATCACGATCTTCGCTTTACAGTGCGCCAGAAGTTGCAGATGCTCGGCCGCGGTTAATTTGTAGTCAAGAGGCACCAGCACGCCACCGCAATAGAAAATGGCGTATGCCGAGATCAGCCACTTCGACTGATTGGTCATAATGATCGCGGCCCGTTCGCCCGCGTGCAACTCGGCGTCCTCCAGTGCGCGTGCCAAGGGCAACGACAGTTCCTTGAAGTCGGAATAAGTGAGCCGCGTCCGCTCCCGGTCGCGATCCGACTCGATCAGACAGGTTTCGTCCCGCCAGCGGTCTATCGCATCTCGCAAAGCCGCACCCAGGGAACTGTATTGGTCAAGATTGAGCATTCGATGGGATTTTTCAATTTCCGATTTTCGATTGCCGATTTGTTAACAGACGGTAAGCAGTCGATCTTCAATCGGAAATTGGAAATCTACAATCGTGCCTGGATCCGTTCCGCCAGCGTCCTGAAATCCGACACTCCCTGTAATTCGTAATCGGGCAACTCGATCTGAAAATGATTCTCCAGCCGAGTCAGTAGCTCGAGGGTTTGCAGACTGTTGATCCCCAGCGTCCGAAAGAAATCATCATCCGGCGCGAGCTTCTCTCGCGCCACTTTGAAGTGCGCCGCGGCCAAGGTCAATATTTCTTCAAGTGTTTGATTAGACGTTTGCATGATCTATTTCAAGGTAAATAAGGTTGCGCCTCCGTGCTTTCGGAAAATTTTCGCAATCGAGCTTCCACCGCAGGTTGCGCAAACAGTTCGCAAAAGATTTCAATCTCCCGCCCTAGCTCTTGGTATTGAATCGGCTTAATAAACTCTTTTGCCGCCATGGCTGTGCGCTGGTCGATTTTTTTTAGCTGAAGCGTCGTGGCCCTAGACATTTACCGCGATTCTCCTTCCGTCACTATCTGTCAGACCAAA
>Ga0066710_100003689_pt1 | contig 13187 bp, 13 predicted proteins | sample GraSoiAngelo_159_FD_79666 | JGI IMG/M metagenome (GOLD analysis project Ga0066710, IMG submission 79666) | Grasslands soil microbial communities from the Angelo Coastal Reserve, California, USA - 14_1009_16_40cm | ecosystem: Environmental > Terrestrial > Soil > Grasslands | place: USA...
GTGTATAATCCGTACCTACCATTGCATTGCCGAATGCGCTCACCCGTCAGTCTGTTCGATCGCGAAGGTCGGGTGCCAGCCGATTGAAAGAGGCATTCCGGCCCGAAAAGGATCGAGCCCGAGACCAAGTTGACCGTTGCACATGCGTCGTTTCCTGATTTCCAATCCGGACTGGTGCGAAACGCCGGTATGGTTCGCATCCCGCCACTAACCACCGCCGTTTGGTGACCAAAACACGCGGTTCGCTCGACGTGGGGGGGACGCACGCGTCCGATTTCGGCCAATTCTGGACAGAAAACGATTCGCTGTGCCCCGAAGACAACGCGCATGGGATCAAAACGCAAAAACGCAATCCAAAAACAGAAAGGAGAGCTCCGATGACGATTTTCAACACAGCCGTTTGCGGAATACGTCGTGGAATTCTGCATTACGCGGCTGCATACCCGCAGGTTTTTCCCAATGTGTGAGCTATCGGAGAGTGTACTGCGCGGGCCGCGCGCGTCTCGAAGCGCGAAAAAGCCCACCGGCATCCGGCCGGGCACCGGTGGGTCGAAGTTAACGGTGGTGACCGACAGTGGCGGAACAAAGTTGGAGCCTAGCTCTGGAAGACCCGTGATTGAGATCACTGCTCGCCCCGGGGCTGCGAATGCTTGGACCACCTCGATAAACATGGCAAAGTTGCGCGTCAAGGATATCGCGTACCGGCACACTAAGGATATCGACCTCACGCGCGTGGCCCAATCGAAGGAATGGGACAAGCTCGCGAATGTCTGCGTCCTGAAGGCGTCGAACGGTCTAAAGAACTCGGGGTGTATACCGGCCCTCAAAGCGACCACGTCTCTGATGTGTTCCTGGCGATGCAGATCACCCAGCGGACCATTCGTCGGGTACTTGAACCTACGTCCACCTCTGCTCATTCGCTCACGGGCTGCCAATGGCGAATCTCTACAAGAACCTGTTCAATTACCGCTCGCCACACCGTGGGCTCCTGACGCCCGGCGACGTTCAGAAAAAGTTCGACTAGGAAGTGCTCGGCCTTTGCTACATCATGAGCAATCTCAGCATCGCGCAAGCGACGGCCGAGATCATCCCGTTTTACACCGACGACCTGGAGCTCCGTGCGGCCGCCATGCAGTTATGGAACGAGATGTCGGAGACGAACCTTATCGGAAAAGCGGTGTGGAACATACGAACCAAAGCCCTGCTCGGCGTGATCGGCTAGGTATCGATCCAGTGGGCCTCCGGAGCTCCGTTAGCGTGGATCGCGAAACCCTTCACGAGCGTGTGGTGATTATGGAATGTCGGCCTTGCATCTCGTAATGAACTTGCAGAGGCTCGGTGAAATCCGGGTCAGACACGAGCGATTGAGCTATTTGCCAACTTAGTGAATAACCTTCAAAGTGGGCATCCCGGGGAACCAGCACAGCGACTCGCGCGGGCGTACCGCTTTGAGCGAGAGGCACCCATCATCCGATCTCGACCGATCTGGAAGCCGCAAAGCATTGCATCTTCAGGTGCAGAAACCGATTCCTAGCTACCGTCGCAACATACAGCCGAGCGGGAACTTGACAGCGGCGATGGTCCACCCTAATCTCGAATTCATGGAAGTGCATTTCACACCTGAACTTGAAAAGAAGCTTCATGAGCTGGCTGCTCAGCGGGGGCAGGAGACCGACGAACTGGTGCAGGATGCTCTCGCGGGATACTTTGAGAGGTCGGCGCATTCGCATGAGACACTCGACTGGTCGCAATGTCCGGCCGTCGAAAGAGTACCCGACAAGGTGAGTGGTGCATGGGTGTTGCGTGGGACACGAATGCCGGTTGCTACAATTTTTGAGAATCTTGAAGCCGGCGCAAACAATGATAACATCATGGAATGGTTCGACGGGCTCGACCGCGAGCAGGTCAAGAGCGTCATTGATTTTGCCGCCCGCAGCCTCGATACCTCAGCGCGTAGCGGCTGATGCTTGACCTTTTCGACCAGGGAACACCTGTACCGATCCGCTCGTTTCTGAAGGGCCACACAGTCAAGACTGCGTCACGACAGGGATGGGAAAAACTAAAGAACGGCGAGTTGTTGACGATCGCTGAACGAGAAGGGTTCGACGTCTTCCTCACGTCCGATAAGAATATTCAGTACCAGCAGAATCTCAAAGGCCGCCGAATCGCGATTGTTGTGCTCGGCAATCCGCAGTGGCCAATCGTGCGTCAACATGTCGGCTTGGTCGTGGACGCTGTCAATGCTGCGCAACCGGGAAGCTACTCGCTGATTGACATCCCCCTGGGGACATAGCTCGTCGAACGTGAAGAACTTTCCGACGTTTCCCTAGAACATCTCCGGCCAACGCTGAACGTCTTCCGCTCTGACGAACAGCCGTCAAGAACCTATGACTTGTTTGCTTTCAGAAAACCTGTCAAGTTCGATTCCCGCCGCCTCCGTACTCACACATGTCACGGATCATTCGCAGAATCCCTGTTCAACGACAATTGCGGTGCTGACGTGTACTTGCCACGTACTTACCTGAGGGTCAGCCGTCATATAATGTGTGCGGAGGGTTGATTGATGAGTAGCGCCACTTCGTCGTCAAAAAAGAGGGGGCTGGTGCTCGATCCGGTAAAGATCAAACGAGCCAAACGCGTCCTGGGTACCACAACGGAAACCGAAACCATTGAGCGCGCTCTCGATGAAATCGTAGAAGAGGACAAACGTAACAAGCGTGCGTGGAAGGCTCATGAGCGGTTTCTTAGATCGGATTCGCAGATCGATGACGTCTACGGCAACCTTGAGCCATAGTGCGGCGTATTCTCTTTGACACCTCCGTTTAGATTCCCTCCGCTCACAAGATGAGAGCGTGCTGTACACCCGAACAGTAGTACCTGGAACCGCTTTGTGGTTAAGTTCAGTTGTGCTGGAAGAGTTGTATGCCGGGGCGCGAGCCGGCAAAATGGCAGCGCTTGAAAAGCTCGAGCGAGATTTCAGGACTGTTCGACGAGTGCTCGCGCCCGATATCAGCGATTGGGTTGCCGCTGGCCGTATCTTGGGGAAGATTGGAGCTAAATACGGCTTCGATCAGATCGGTAGAGGGGGAAAACAGGCCGCAACCCTGCCCGCATATTTTAAATCAATCCGAAGCTCCAGGCTGGTAATGCACCACGACGGCATGACATGGTTTTCGACCTTTCTTTGAGAAACCATTTGTAAGCCGCATAAATCAGGTTCTTGTTCTCAGGAGCCGACCACAACAGGTAAGCTTTGCCCAACGTCTTGCCAGGAGATGATGCGGATGTGGCGCGTATTTTAGCCGCCAATTACGCCAGCGCTAAACGTTCGCGCTATTCTAATTTCCGGCTAATTCCAGTCGTCGTCATCCGCACAACCTGCGCTGGGTCAACCCGGCCTCGCCACAAAATGAGAATGATTTTCATTTCCATCTTGACAGCTGGGGCGGGGCTGTACTACGTTCCGTCCTTCGTCGGAGTGTTGGGAGTTCGCTGGAGGCATGGGTAGAAAAGCAGAAGGCGCGCTGCTGATGACAACGCGCCCTCCGGGGTTGCGCCGTTCGAGTTTAGCCAAACAACGCGTGCTCATTTTAGGCACGGCCCGGTTTCACGGTCAACCTGCTTCTACTCTTGGCAAACGCATCTGAAATGGTAGCAGCGGTCTGGGGCGGACCCCAGCGCGCTAGAGCGCCGGTACAGCCTCAAAGGAGCAGTCGTGACCTCTATTTCCCGGCCTGTACTTGTATTGTTGATCTTGTGCTTGTTATGCGTAGCAGCGTCGGCCCAGCCCGCGCCTCCTGCAGAACAGGCGTTCCATGTTGGCGGCTATGGCTCATTTCGCTTCGAAGCCAACGACATTCCCGATCGGCAGTTTGTCCCGGGCGGTTCAGCCAAGGGGTTCACTTTCCGCCGCTTTGTTCTGACGACGGACGCCAAGCTGAGCGACAGACTGCGGGTGTACAGCGAAACCGAGTTTGAACGCTTATTGGAAATTGAAGTGGATAAAAAGGCGACGCGCGAATCCGGAGGCATGAAGTTTTCGCAGGAAGTTGAAGGCAACAGTGGTGGAGAAGTGAGCATTGAGCAGCTTTGGCTGCAATTCGATCTCGGAGCTAATCAAGCGATCCGCGCCGGCATTGTTTTGCCGCCGCTTGGCAGGTTCAATATCAATCACGACGACGACTACTGGGATCTGCCGCGGCGAACGCTGGTCGATCGCGATGCTCCGGTCGTCCCGGTTAAGACAGCATGGCGCGAGGCAGGCGCCGGACTGGTCGGTTCATTCAATATCGGTCGCCAGTCCAAAGTCAGCTACCAGGCTTACGTCCTGGGCGGCAGCACGCTCAACTTCAATTTGGAGAATGTCGCCCAGACGCGAGCGCCCGGGCGAAGCAAGCAGGAAATGGAGGCCGAGGTTCGCCTGGAGTCCGGAGCCGTCGATGGCACGAAGAACGCTGAAGCCTTTAGCTGGAGAGTGGCTGCCAGTCCCACGCTGGCTGGTGAGATAGCCGTTTCCGGTTATCACGGCAAATACACCCCGCATTTTCTTTCCATCTCTGAACCGATCCATTCGCTTGGTTTGGACGGCAAGTGGCGATTCGGAAAGTTTGAAGTCGAAGGCGAAGGGATTTACACGAGTTTCGGTAACACGCGAGGCGTCGCCGCGGCGTTTGCCGAAGCGGTTACGAATTCGACTGTCGAGACCAGCGCCGCAGAAGCATCTCAGCTGGAGAGCGAGATTGAAATTGGGCTCGATGGATTGGCTCGCCGCCGCTACGGCTTTTGGACCGATTTCAAGTATCACTGGCGGCCGGCGTTTCTGAAGAGGGCGTTTCTGGGGCGGGGCTTTGAAGATCCCGAGATCATTCCGATCGTCCGCTACGAGCGGGTTTGGATCAACCAGCAGATCGAGGAGTTGGCATTCCAAGGCGGAGCGATTCAGGGTCTGGACCTCATAAGCCGGCAGCAGCATCGCGTTACGGCAGGTATAAACTACCGGCCGCTGCAGCGCGTCGGTTTCCAGTTCGCTTATGAACACAATGGGCGGCGGAGCGGCGATCGGCTGATCTTCCCCGACGTTGGCGCCGGCTCGAGCAATGGCTTGCTGATGGGAGTGACATTTAGTTTTTGAAACATATGAAATACGGTTTGCTTGCCTTCGCTGTTCCCGCGGGGATACTGGGTTTTGGGCACGCGTCTGAGGCGCAGGTTTTTCTCACAGAGGATCAAGCTTTACGCGGTCTGTTCGGCAACTGCCGGATCGAACGGCGCGAGAAAATTCTAACTGACGAAGACCGGCAGGCTTTGTTGAAAGCAACTGGCCTGCACTTCCCGGAATCTTCCTTCACGTTTCTGGTTGCGGAGCACAATGGAGCGCTTGCCGGCTATTCGCTGGTCATGAACGAGATCGGAAAGAGCGAACTGATCACGTTCATGGTCGTCATGAATCCGGAGCATCGTGTCGTCGACGTTCTGGTGATGGTTTTTCGCGAAAGCCGTGGCGCTGAAATTCGAGAGAAGCGGTTTCTGCGCCAGTTTCAGGGGAAGCAGTCCGGCGACCCGATCGCGATCAATAACGATATCGTGAATTACAGTGGCGCCACTCTGTCTTCAAAAGCGATCACGCGCGGTGTGAAGCGAGCGCTCGGCCTCCTGAATCATTTCTATCCGGTTTCCAGATCAACTCAAACGATTTCACCGGCGTTCATTTTGCCTGCATTGCCCTTGCCGCACCAGATCGGAGCTTTTCGCCAGGTCCGATACATGATGGGAACCCTTTGCGAAATCCGTCTCTATGCCGGCTCTAGCGCACATGCCAGTGCGGCGGCGTCAGCAGCATTTTCTGAGATTCGGAGGCTGGAGAAGGTTTTCAGCGCATACGATCCCGGCAGCGAGCTATCGCGGGTGAACCGCGACGCGGTAACCCGAGCAGTGCCCGTTTCCGCCGATATGTGGAGACTGTCACGAGCGGCAGTCCGTTATGCGCGGGCGACGGATGGCGCAGTGGACGTGACGGTCGGTCCCTTGCTGAAAGCGTTCAGATGTGGGAACACCAGTGTTGAAGACGCGTTTCGACGTGTCGGCATCGGGAAGATCGCACTGGATGGACAAAACCGGACGGTCCGCTTCATGACCGAAGGTTTGGAAATGGATTTTGGAGGGCTGGCCAAAGGCTATGCGGCGCGCCGGGCAGCGGAAGTGCTCGACCAGTGGGGTGTTTCGTCAGCCCTGGTCAATCTCGGGGGAAGTTCCATCTTCACACAGGGTGCGCGGGATTGGCTCGTCGGTATTGCCGATCCGGCGTCGCCGAACCGCTACGCTGCCATTCTATCGGTAGGATCCGGCAGAGCGGTCACGTGTTCGGGAACCTACGAACGTTCTATTGAAACTCCAGCGGGCCTGGCTAGTGAAATCATCGATCCTAGAACGGGCCAACCTCTCGTTGGTCTTCGCGCCGCTGTCGCGATTACGGCGTCCCCGGTTTGGGGCGAGGTTGTTTCCAAGGCACTGCTTTTAGATGGGGGAGCCCGATCCTGGGCGCAAGAGTATTTGTTGGTGGCCGGCAAACCTGAGGGACCGGCGATCGACGCGCATCTGGCCCGGACGGCGCTCTTCACATGAGGCGCCTACACGCCATTCTCGGCATCGTCTCCAGTCTCAATTTGGCGATTCTATTGATGACCGGCCTGCTGATTCAGCATCGCGAAATTTTTAGCCTCGAAGAGTACACGGTCGGTAGAGGCTTACTGCCCGCATCCTATCGTCCGGATGATGGTCCTGGGGGCGTTCGCGCGGACATCGTCATCGTCGACCTACATTCTGGCCGCCTTTTCGGTAAAGCAGGATCGTTAATCCTCGACGTCGTCACCTTTGCCTGGGCCGGCCTTCTTCTGTCCGGGATCACTATGTTCAGCTCGAGGCAATTTCGAAAAGTACGAAGCACAGACCACGAAGACACAAAGGCACAAAGACACAAAGGGGGACGAGGGGTCAGACCCCTCCCGCCGACGCGAGTAGCGCCCCGGTAAGCGAAGCGGGTCTGACTCCTCGTCCCCCTTGTGTGTTTGTGCCTTTGTGTCTTTGTGGTCAGATCTTTTGCCCAAGGGCGACTTTGGATTCGTCTTTCTCGGATGTTCTAGACGGAGCTGATGGCGGGCTCTGATTGCTGCGGTCCCTTCCCGGACGGCTGTCGCGGCCCAAAAAGTAGTTGATGTAGGAGCTGGTGCCTTTCAGGGAACGGTCCGGTGGCGGAATATAGATCTTGAGGAGTTCCAATTCTTTGGCGGTCTTCGCCCGCTCATAAACACGCACCCATATACAAGCTTGCTCGGGAATCACTTCGCATTGGCCATTGTTGGTTCCACCGCAGGGCCCGTTTCTCAATTGCTTCGGACACGTTTGCGGACAGACATACTCCATGTCGCCCAGAACGCAATTGCCACAAGCCTGGCAGCCAAAGACAGGAGACTTGAATGCAAACTCCGCGCGCTCGAGCTGACGGGCCAGTGTGGGGTGCCGGTCGATCCACCGGAAGGTGGACACGAGCGCTTTTCGCAGCCAGGTTTCCTGCCGGACCGGAAACGTGCGCCCGAGAAAATTCAGAGTACGCGGCCAGAGGCCCAGCGGTTTCGCGGGCTGGCGGGGAGTTTCGTACAGATAGAAAGCGTTCTTGGGCGCGTAAGTAAATTCCTCGGCCAGTTGCTCCCATTGCGGAGCCAGTGATTCCGACCTCTCAATGATCCACCGAATGTGCTCGGCCTTCTGGGTCCCGCCCAAATACACTCCGGAATATCCCAGGCCGCGAATGACGGCCACCATTCGCGCGGCGCGCTCGAGGCGGGCAGCTTCGCCCCCATCTTTGGCCTGCGATTCCGTGCGCACCTTCTCGACCAGTTCCGGGGCGACCCAGCATCCCGGAGGCTCCCCTTTTGCCATCTTTTCAGCGGCTCGTTTATTCAGAACATAAACATTGCCAAGCACCGGCTTTTGGATGCCGCGTTCATGCAGGTAACGGCGGAGTTCCCGAAATTTCCGAACGTCGAAGCCGAGTTGCGTGATGGCGTAATCCGCGCCAGCGGCAAATTTCTTTTCGAGCTTGATGTATTGATAGACGCAATCGGGTTCGGTGTATTTGAAGGGTGAAACGGCAACAGAAATCCAAAAGGGCATGCCCGCTTCACGGTACTGGTTGATGAGGGTGACCAGTTCCACCGAATCCAGGTCGAACACAGGTGTCGAACCTTTCGGGTAATCTCCCGTCAACGCGAAAACGTTTTCCAGTCCGAGGGCGTTGAGGTCTTTCAGAAGGCTGCCAAGCTCGTGGCGATCCCGGCTCACGCACGTCACGTGGATGTTTGGCGTCAACCCTCGAGCGCGTGCGGCCGTACCTACGCGGATCGGATCGTGCCCCGGCGAACCACCCGCATAGCTGGTGACGCTTCCGGCAACAACACCGGGGATCTGAGCCAATTGGGTAGCAATTTCCAGAAGACGCGCTTCGCGGGATATCCGGCTGGCCACAAGTTCAACAACGTAGCAGAACCGGCCCGCCTCGAGCGCCTCCCGCAATGGATTCCGTGCGGGCACATTAGCCTCCGACTTCGCGGCGAACCAACCGGGCGCCTTGCACCATCACTTTCAGCTTGTTGAACGCCACCTCCCGCGGCAAATGCAGGCAGCCGCAGTCCGGCAGGATGTGGAGCCGCTCGGCAGGTACGAACTGAAGAGCCTTGCGAATTCGCTCGGCCACCATCTCCGGTGTTTCTACTTCATGCCCTTTGACATCGATGACGCCGGCGCCCAGTTCGAACTTATTGGGAAATTCTTTGAACAATTCGAGGTCTTCTCCACCCCGGCGCGCGAATTCCAGCGAGAGTTGGTGCACGTTGGCTTCAAGAATTGCCGGAAACAGATACCGGTAGTTCCCCGCCCAGGAAGGCTTGCCGTAGCGATTCCCATAGCAGACATGCAAGGTGATCTTGGCATCGACGCCGTCGACCAGCGTATTGAGCACCCTCACGCCCCATTGCAGGTCTTCCGGAAATCCCGAATAGTAGGGTTCATCGATCTGAAAGAAGCGGGCGCCGGCGCGTACCAATTCCTTCAATTCGAGGTTGATGACGCGAGCGATGTCGGTAGCGAACGCCTCTTCATTTTTATAGAACTCGTCGCGAATCCGCTTGACGAGCGAGTGGGGACCGGTGACGCAGAACTTCGTGGCGCGATCGGTATTGGCAGCCAGAAACCGAAAGTCATCGACCAGGCGAAGAGAGGCCATGGGAATCTTTCCGCGAACCACACTGTCGTAGAAGTCATAGTAGAACTTCTTTGAGCCATGATCGGTTTGTACCCCGGGCAATCGCTCGGCAAAGTAGTCGATCATGTTATCGCGGCGGAGTTCTCCGTCGGTGATGATGTCCACACCGGCAACTTCTTGATCCTTGATGGACGCCTTCACGGCTGCGTCGTGGATTTCGTCCAACTCATGCCGGCTGATACGCCGGGCGAAATACTCGGTCTTCAATCGCTCCAGCCAGCCGGGCATCGAATAGCTCCCGACCACAGTGGTCGGCAAGATCGGCAGATTCATGGTTACTCCCGATGTGTAGTGTAAAGAATAGACGTTCGCGATCCTTCACGGTAATGGAAAGGCGCGAAGTGGACGTCGTAACCGGCCTGTTCTCCAACTTCCGCCAGAAGCGCGCCGTTCACCCAGTTTACGATAGATCCGTCCATTTTTCCGGGCCCACGGAACATTCGAGGGTAATCGGCAAGATCCGTGACGAAAATATCCTGAACTTGCAGATATCCCCGTGGATGAAGAAGCGGAACCGTGTTGATGAAGCTCTCCAGCGCTCCGGAACTCACGTGGAATCTTTGATTCGTCGCCGCATTGGCGATGAAGTTTTCCAATTGAGACGGCCGGATGCCGGGCGGCAGAGGAGCCTCGGAAACACCTTCTATCGCGACGAATCGTTCTTCCAGCCGGATGGCATCCCAAACCGCCCGCCAGAAACCGACGCTCTGTTGAACATCGGAAAGACTCAGATGCTGAGGCCCGGCCTCGAGCAGCCGGTTGACGGTTCGAGTGAATTCGGCTGGCGGCACACTGAAGGTTTCGGAGATCCGGGCTGCCTCCCCAAAAGACACGTAACTCCGAACTTCGACGAAGTAGAGCCGGCCATCACGAGTCACCAGCTCATCCGTCGGAAGGTTGTCGTAAACATTGGTCAGGTGGATGTAGAGAACCTTGTAACGGAGAAACGAAAGCGACTTGAATGGATCGAGCGCGTCCACGGCTAAAAAGCTGGCCAACTCGCGGTGGTCCTGCACCGTTTGCTGCGCCGCATCCAGGGTCGTCACGGAGTAGTCGGCGAGCAGAAATCGTATTCGCGGGTAATACTGGGTTCCTCGCTCACGATCCAGATCACGAAAGCGGTTCAGCCAGAGAGCCGCACGCTGGCCCGTTCCTACCCCGATTTCTAAAACGAAAATCTCAGGTGGAAGCTGCTTCTGGTTTTCAAGGTCCTTGAGCAACGTCCAGACGTCGGCAACCGAATCCGCGATCGCCAGCGGATGATTCGCGTCGGATTGGCCGGTAGGAAGCGCTTTCTCGAACCCGCGCCCGGTTGCTTTCTCCCACAGCGGCCGGTGCTGCCAAAAAAGCTTGTTAAAAGTCCAGATCAAACTGCAACGCATCGGCGCGAATGGCTCGAGGTAAATGCGTTTCCGGGATCCGGTCGCATCCGCACCAACGTCGTTCAGGGCATGAACGAATTCCTCTTTCAGGGTCTCCTGGCGTACTTGACGAAGGTCCACACCGACTTCGATCCAAGGCAGAAGCTCTTCCCCTTTGGTCGCCCGCCGGACACTGACCGCTTCTCGAAAATTTGTCTTGTACTGAACCCAATCGAGATGAACGTTTAAGTTGTCCAGGGTCCGGCGCGAAACTTGTCCCTCGCCGGCCACCGTTAACAGCGTGGAAACCACACTAGTGGTAAGGGCAGTGCGGTCCGGCTGAACGTGATTGACGTGCAAGATCATCGAAAATAGGGCGAATCAGCCTTATATACGAAGCAGCAAAGATAGGTCAACGGCAAGGTCAGATGAAACACAAAGACACAAAGGCACGAAGACACAAAGGAAGCCTGCATGAATGATTTTCAAATGCGGGCTTTCTTTGTGTCTTCGTGCCTTTGTGTCTTTGTGTCCTACAGCGGTAGGGAGTCCCTATCGGTGGAGTGTGTGAGCGCGATCGTATCCCGCCGTGAGATTTCGGATAGTCACATGAATGATTCCATTTTCATCGCAGGTGTAGATTTCTTCCACCTGCTGCGATTGGGCAGGCGACAGAGGACGTATTGGAGTGCCCTCGACGTTCTCGCGTAATTCAGGCGCAAACGGAAACAAGATGTCGTCCCATGGCGCGATGTCGCCGCTGGGCCGGCAGGTATCATCGATCTCATCGCACTCGAGATAGCGGAGATGGCCGATGTTATGGACTGGCTGATAGCGGCGGACCATGCGCGACGGTATGGCGGAACCTTTGGGAAATATCGTATCGAAATGGGCGACGGAACCGCATTTGCTCTCGCGCCAAACGCCGAAGTTTCGAGTGAACGTCCGTTCCACACGTATTTCCGACTGTGTATCCGCAGCGATCGCCAAACCAATTGAAGTGGCCGCGTGGGAGTACGGAGATTTCCTCACCCTCCGGCCGAAGCGGGTCCGTAGAGCACGCGCAATTGGTGGAAATTCACTGCCGCCGCCGACCATGTAAATGCAGCCTACCGTCTCCTCGCCTCCCACCCTGGCGAGGACGGACTCAACGACTTCGACGGTTCGGCCGACCAGACCGGCGCAAGCTTGATAGAAATCCTCCACAGGGATTGTCACATCCTGATCTCCGATGGACAGCAGAATTCTTCGGCTATTGGGATTCAGCCGCTCCTTGGCAAGACGGCAAATCTCCAGCAGCCGATCGGAAGCCGGCGGGGATCCTTTCTGGGCCATTTCGAGCAAGATCGAGTCGAAATCATCTCCACCCAGTTGCGCAATTCCGGAAGTCGTCACGACGAAATGATCGTTTCCCGTCATTCGTATGACGGAGCTATCGAACGTGCCGCCACCCAGGTCATAGACCAACAAGTTCTCGCGGTTTCGCGTGATATCGGTACGCCGATAACGGTGCGCGTACTCTATTCCAGCCGCCGCCGGCTCCTCATACACGCCGACGATTCGAAAGCCGGCCAGACGAAAACCCTCCATCGTGAGAAACCGCTGGTTGCTGTTGGAGTTTGCAGGAACGCCTATGGCGGCTTCCAGAGGTTGCTCCAGATCGATGTTCGACCGCGTTTCTAAGGCGGTGCGCAGACTCGTGAGATATTCGCCAAGCAAGGTGCATACCGGAATTCCGAAAAGAGAGCCGCAGGGAGGAACCGATCCGAGCAGACGCTTGAACGACCGATGGATCGTCCATTCCGGATCACGCGCCGCTTCCAGCGCAGCGAATCCGTAAAGACGGTCTCCGCCACGTACGGCGGCCAGCGACGGATACCATTCTTGAAATTCACCGTCGGCATTCTCAAACGTAACGACGGGATAGTTACCCCGATCGACGGCAGCCACAAGACTCCGTGTCGTACCGAAGTCAATTCCAAGACGCATGTCCGGATTATAGCGAGGCAGCGGACAAATTCGGTCCGCAATCGCGGTTGTTAGACTCGCCTGTAGCGGCGGTCGATGACCGTCGATGATCTCGAAACCAGACATCCTCGAGACTAGCGGGCACTTCTGCCTCGGCGGTCTCGGCACCTTTGCACTGGTAGTCTTCGGCACTAACAGCGGTTGACACCGGTCCGACCCGTGTTTAACCTACCGCTGCTTTCGCAACAAGTCTGGAGGTTACGTGTCTACTGTATCTGCCCTTGATAGTCGGTCGCCATCTTCGTTCACCTTCAACGACTTGGAATCCAAATCCGCGGATATTGCGGTAATGCGGGCAGGTCAAGACGCATGAGCAGGATCATGAAAGAGGACGACTCCGCTATCCAATCCACCCGCTATGCGGCTATGTGCTACGCGGCCGCTGCCGTCGTCACCGCGGCCGGTCTGTGCGTGGGCGCGTGGGGGCTCTATAGCCGGTCCGAGAGGATGCTACTCGTGATGGTCGCTTCCATCGGCGTTTA
>Ga0066710_100003690_pt1 | contig 13187 bp, 14 predicted proteins | sample GraSoiAngelo_159_FD_79666 | JGI IMG/M metagenome (GOLD analysis project Ga0066710, IMG submission 79666) | Grasslands soil microbial communities from the Angelo Coastal Reserve, California, USA - 14_1009_16_40cm | ecosystem: Environmental > Terrestrial > Soil > Grasslands | place: USA...
CGCCTCCAACAGCAACTCTCGCGTGCGTTGATTGCCGAGCACACTGCGTAGGCACGCGAATCCGGCCGTACGCCGATGTAGCCCCCCGGGCCTGCCGCGAGTCTGAGGCTGAGAACAGCGATCGAGAACGACCGGGCCGGGATCCGCGTCGGCCGCGCCGCGCAGCTGATGACCGAGCATGCCGTCGCGCACGTTGTCGTCGTCGATCCGCCGACCGCCCGCCCGCTCGGCGTCCTCTCGACTCTCGACATCGCTGGCGCCGTCTCCGAAGCCGACCGGTGACGACGCTGCGTCCCGGCCAGCCGGCTCACCTGTCCGCTTCGTTCAGCGCGACGCTGCGCGTCCGCCTCGACGACCGGCCCGGTGTGTTCGCGAGGCTCGCCGCCGCAATTGGCGACGCAGGCGGATCACTGGGAGCGATCGATCTCGTCCGGATCGAGCGCGACCACAAGGTCCGTGACGTGACCGTCCTCGCCGCGGACGCCGCGCACATCGACCGCATCGTCGAGTCGGTGCGCGCAGTGGACGGGATCGAGGTCGAGCACGTCTCGGACCGGACGTTCCTGCTCCATCTCGGCGGGAAGCTCGAGGTCGTGCCGAAGACGGCGCTGAAGACGCGGGACGACCTCTCGATGGCCTACACGCCCGGCGTCGCGCGCGTCTCGCAGGCGATCGCCGACGACCCGGCCAAGGTCTGGAACCTGACGATCAAGCAGAACACCGTCGCCGTCGTCACCGATGGGACAGCCGTCCTCGGGCTCGGCGACATCGGCCCCGAGGCCGCGCTGCCCGTGATGGAGGGCAAGGCTGTCCTCTTCAAGGAGTTCGGCGGTGTCGACGCGTGGCCCGTCTGCCTGGCCACGAAGGACGTCGACGAGATCGTGTCGATCGTGACGGCGCTGGCGCCCGTCTACGGCGGCATCAACCTCGAGGACATCTCGGCACCGCGCTGCTTCGAGATCGAGCGTCGGCTGCGCGAGCAGCTCGACATCCCCGTCTTCCACGACGACCAGCACGGAACCGCCGTGGTCGTGCTCGCCGCGGTGCTCAACGCCCTGCGTGTGGTGGACAAGCGGATCGAGGACGTTCGCGTCGTCGTGACGGGCGTCGGAGCCGGCGGCGTCGCGACGACAAAGACGCTCCTCGCCGCCGGCGTTCGCGACGTCGTCGGCTGCGACCGCCATGGGGCGATCCACCGCGGACGCGAGGGGCTCGACGCCTCGAAGAGCGAGTACGCCGCACTGACGAATCCCGGTGGGCTGCGTGGCTCTGCCGACGACGTGCTCGCCGGAGCGGACGTCTACATCGGCCTCTCGGGACCCGGCGCGGTCTCGGCCGACGGCGTGCGCCGGATGGCGCCGGGCGCGATCGTCTTCGCGATGGCGAACCCGACGCCCGAGGTGCTGCCAGGGGAGATCGACAACTTCTGCGCGGTAATCGGCACCGGACGCTCGGACTACCCGAACCAGATCAACAACGTGCTCGCGTTTCCGGGCATCTTCCGCGGTGCGCTCGACGCCCGCGCCCGGTCGATCACGCCGGAGATGGAGGTCGCGGCCGCGCGCGCCATCGCCGACGCCGTCGCGCCGGAGGAGCTGGCCGCCGACTACGTGATCCCGAGCGTGTTCGACCGCTCCGTCGCGCCGTCGGTCGCGGCCGCGGTCGCGCGTGCCGCCGAGTCCGCGGGTGTCGCGGGGCGCGCGGTCGATCGCAGGTAGACGAACCAGTAGACGGCGCCGACCATCAGGGCGCCGCCGAGGATGTTCCCGATCGTGACGGGAACGAGATTGTGGGCGAGGAACCCGGTCCATGTGAGGTGGGAGAGCCCGGTCACCGGCTGTGCAGCGGCGATGAAGGCCGCGTCGCTCTTCACGAAGAGACCGAACGGCAGGAAGTACATGTTCGCGACGCCGTGCTCGAAGCCCGCGGCGACGAACGCCGTGATCGGCGGCACGATCGCGAGGATCCTGTCCGCGTCGTCCGCGCGCTGTAGCAGAGCCAGAGGTCGCGAGGCAGACGAGCGCGTTGCACTGCTTCGACGCGTAGACGAGACCTGCGGTCGCGATCGCGCCGGCGAAGTTCCCCGCGTAGACGATCGCCCAGTTCCGCAGCAGCCGCACCGTCGAGACGCGGCGACCTCCCCAAGCCATCACGATCAGGTTGTTGCCGGTGAAGAGCTCGGCGCCTGCGACGACGACGAGGATCAGCCCGAGCGAGAAGGCGACGCCCCCGATCAGTCCGACGGAGACCGGACGATGGCGACCGGGCAGGGTGCGTCGTGCACACACTGCCGGCTGACTCCCGCGACCTGGGCGAGACGCGCGAGCGCCGTCGCGGTCTCCTGCCGCTCGTGCGCGAGTGCCCGTCGCCCCCGTCCGAGCTCGTCGCTCGGGAGGATGCCGCCGGCGGCGTCCAGCGCGCGCTGCGCGGCGTCGAGCGAGCGCTGCCAGCAGGCGACGAGTGCATCCAGGTCGAGCGGACGGTACGGTGGCGCCGCACGCGAGCGGCGGGGCGACGACTTCCTCTCGGCGAGAGACGCGCGGCGCGCGGAGACTGCGGTGGCGGCCGTCACGATCGCCTACCCGCCGTGGTCGCGTTTGGCCTGCTCCTCCATCCGCTCGAGCCGGCTGTAGTAGTCCGCGAACTCGTTGAGATGGGCGAGCGCGATCTTGCCGGTGACGAGCGGGTCGTCGCCGGTGACGTCGGTGCGCGGGTCGTGGGTGCCGTGCTCGAGCTCGACGTCCATACCGCTCCTGAACTGCTCGACGTCGAACGGCGCGGAATCCCAGTCGATCCCGATCTCCATCCCGATGCGCCGGGCCTCGTCTGCTGAAAACGACATGGACCGATGATCTCGGTCTCGCAGCTCTCGAGCATCGTGGCCGACCCGGAGCGCACTGCCGGAAAACCCGCAGCGTGTCTGCGGAGACGCACCGATGTCGCCGCCGCACGCCCCGCCTAGCGTCGAGAGGCAGGAAAGGAGGTCGTCATGGACCGCAGGACCGTCAACACGATCGTCGTCGGTGGCATCGGGTCGCTCCTCTTCATCCCCGGCTTGCTTCGCCTCGCTCCCGGACTGATCGCGCTCGGCTCGTACAAGGCGGGCTGCACGCTCAAGAGCGCCCTTTCCCGCTGAGCGGCGGAAACTCGAGTCGTCACGGCCGCCCCTCGAGGGCGGCCCGCGCCGCGCTCTCACGGCTTCGGGAATCCCGCAAGTACGGCGAGGGATTTCCGCAGCAAGCTTGCGACCCGCCCCGATGGCGTTCGGCCCGCCCGGCTCGACACTGCGACTCAAGAGGTCGGCGGGCGAACTGGAGGCCCCGGCCGCGACTGAAGGAGCAGAGAGATGCGCAAGGTATTCGAATTCGGAGGCCTGGTCGCCGCCGCCGTCCTGATCGCTTTCGGCGTTACCGCGATCGTCATGGGCTTCAACGGCAGGTCCACCGTGACCGATAGCCTCAAGGCCGAGCAGATCGTCGGCTCGCCCGACATGACCCCGGCCGGGATCAAGGCCGAGGCGCAGAAGGCAGGCCTCGACGTCTCGTCGATCAGCTTCCCGACGCTGGCCGTCGCAGGCAAGAAGATCGACAGCGGCGATCGTGCACGCGCGTTCGCGGGCTATATGCGGGTCCACGCGCTCGAGGCGACGAGCGGCCTGACGTACGCGCAGATGGGCCGCTTCGCGGCGAAGCCCGGCACGCCGGCGAAGTTCACCGATGGCCACGGGGCGACGAACATCGACAAGTACGCCGTCGTCGACCCGAAGACGAAGCAGCCCGTCTCGAACGGCGCCCGCAACCTGTGGGTGACCGAGACCGCGCTGACCACCGCGCTCAACACGAGCTACATGGCGGACCAGCTCGGCCTCTTCGGGATCGTCGTCGGGGTCGCCCTGCTGCTCGCGGGCATCGGCTTCGCGGTGCTGGCGATCGGCGGCGCGCTCCGCACCCCGGAGACGGCGCTGACCTTCCTGCAGAGGAAGGTGAAGACGCCGCCCAAGGCGGTTCCGTCGCACTGAGCCACCGAGAGCAGGATGCACGTGAAGGGCCGCCGCGAGGCGGCCCTTCTACTGCTGCTCGAGGAGTCCCTGGTCGAGCGCGTAGCGGACGAGCTCCGCGCGGCTCGACAGACGGAGTTTCTGCATGATGTGCGCGCGATGCGTCTCCGCCGTGCGCACGGAGATGTAGAGCTGCTTCGCGATCTCCTGGTTCGTGTGCCCGAGCGCGAGCATCCGCAGCACCTCGCGCTCGCGTTCGGAGAGCGGATCCTCCTCGGCCCGCCTGCGCTCCTCCGTCTCGGCCGCCACGAGCCGTGCGCCGAGCTCCGGATGGACGTACCGGCCGCCGCGCGCCACCTCCCGGATCGCCGACACGACGTCCGTGTCGGCGGCCTCCTTCAGCACGTAGCCGCTCGCGCCGGCGGTGAAGGCTTGGCGCACGTACTGCGGGTCGTCCTGCATCGAGAGCATCAGCACCTTCGCCTCAGGGTGTTCGTGGAGGAGCGTCGGGATCGCGTCGAGCCCGTTCCCGTCGGGCATGACGACGTCCATCAGGATCACGTCCGGCTGCAACTCGCGCGCGCGGAAGATCGCGTCGCGCGCGCTGCCCGCCTCGCCCGCGGCCTCGAGGTCGTCCTCGGCGTCGATCAGCATCCGCAGCCCCGCGCGGACGACGGCGTGGTCGTCGACGATCAGCACGCGCACGCTCACCGCACCGGCACCTCCGCGACGAGCGTCGTGCCGCCTCCCGGAGCCGACTCGATCGTCAGTGTCCCGTCCAGCAGCTGGATCCGCTCGCGCATGCCCTCGAGGCCGAACCCGCCATCTGCTTCCCCGGGCTCGAAGCCCCGGCCGTCGTCCTCGATCACCGCGGCGACGCTGCCGCCCCTGCGCGTCAGCAGGACGCTGACGTGGGCGGCCTGCGCGTGCTTGACGACATTCGTCAGCGACTCCTGCACGATCCGGTAGAGCGCGGTCTCGACCTCTCCCGGCAGCCGTTCGTCGGCGAGTCCGGGCTCGAACTGGACGTCGATGCGCGTCTGCGCGCCGAACGTCTCGGTGAGACGCTCGAGCGCTGGGACGAGTCCGAAGTCGTCGAGCACCTTCGGGCGGAGCTCGACCGCGAGCTGGCGGACGTCCTGCAGCGTCGCGACGACGAGCTCCCGGAGCTTCGCGGTCGCTTCACGCGGCTCGTCGCCCTGGACGACTTCCTCGAGCGAGCGCAGGCCGAGCAGGATCGACGTCAGCGCCTGACCCGTCTCGTCGTGCAGCTCGCGTGCGAGCCGACGGCGCTCTCGCTCCTGCGCGTCGACCACGCGGCGGAGTGCGTCCCGCGCGATCCGCTGCGAGAGATCGACGGCGACCGCGGCGCGCGTCGCGAAGGTCTCCGCTATGCGGAGGTCCGTGTCCGAGAAGCGCGCGTCGGCGCCGAGCTTGTCGTGCACCTCGATCACGCCGATCGTCCGCCCGCGGACGACGAGCGGCACCCAGAGGCCCGTGCGTGCCCCGAGCGCGCGGGAAACCTCGCGGTCGACCTCCGGGTCGTCGAGCACCGAGTCGATCCGCTCGCTCCGCCCGCGCTCGATCACGCGGCCGGCCTTCGACGCGGAACGCGGGATCGTTCGCCCCTGGAGGGCGACCCCCTCGTCGCCGGCCACCGCCGCGAAGCGGAGAGCAGCATCTCCGGCGGGAAGGAGCACCCCGACGAAGCGGGCACCGAGGAGCTCGCGCAGCCGGCGCGCGACGAGATCGAGCAGCCGGTCGAGATCCGTTTCCGTTGCGAGCGCGTTCCCGACCTCGTTCAGCGACTCGAGCTGCCGCGACCACTGCTGCGACGCTTCGTAGAGCCGTGCGTTCTCGATCGCGACCGCCGCCTGGCCCGCGAGCAGCGTCACGAGCTCCTGGTCCTCCTCCGTGAAGTCCTCGTCGCCCGCCTTCTCGGTCAAGTAGAAGTTCCCGTAGGCGACGCCGCGCAGCAGGATCGGGACGCCCAGAAACGACCGCATCGGCGGGTGGTTCGGCGGAAAGCCGACCGAGCGCTGATCGTCCTTCAGGTCGTGCAGCCGGAGCGGTCTCGCGTCGCGGATCAGCGCGCCGAGGATGCCGCGACCGCGCGGCAGCTCGCCGATCGCGGCGTGCGTCTCGTCGTCGATTCCGGTCGTCAGGAAGCGCTCGAGCTGCGATCCGCTGGGGTCGATGACCCCGAGCGCTCCGTAGCGCGCTCCGGTCAGCTCGGCCGCGGCCTCGACGAGCCGCCGCAGCAGCGCGTCGAGCGAGAGCTCGGACGAGATCGCGAGACTGGCCTCGAGCAGGGCGCGCAGCCGGTTCTGGCTCGGTGTCGCCGCCTCCACGAGGCGGAGCGTACCGAGGCCAGGGCGCCGTGGGAACTCTACGCAGCGGCGCTCGCGTGCAGCAGCTCTGCGAGCTCGTGGAGCGCGCCCGCGCCGTCCAGCGAGCTGATGCGCAGGCGCGGCCCTGCGGCGACCTCCGCGACGAGCGTCGGCCGGCCGACGAGACGCAGCGTCCGGCGCCGCTCGACCCAGACGGGCCCGAGCTCGGAGAAGTGCAGCGTCCGACGCGTCGGGCCGCTGCCCAGCGCGGTGCCGATCAGGTCCAGGCGGCCGTCGCGCAGCTCGAGGCGCCCGGCGAACACCGGTCCGTTTCCTTCCTCCCAGACGACCGCATAGCTCATGGACCGATGATCGTCCCGCGCGTTGCTCGACGCGTCCGTTCTCCGCCGCCCGTCCGATGCGGGAAAGCCGCGACCGGCCTGCGGCTCGGTCCGATGCGGGCGATTCCGGCCACAGCGATGCTTGGATCGAGATGATCGCCAGAGCAGTCCAGCATGCGGAGAGCCGGCTGCGCGAGCTCGGTCACGAGCAGTGGGAGGACGCTGCCGTCGCCGTCGCCGCGTTCGCGTTTGCCGTCGCGGCGACGCGGTTCGCTCCGGCGCTCGTGCTGCCGGTCTTCCTCGGTGGCGTCGTTGTGGCAGCACGCGGCGTCGCGGCGTTCTGGCGCCGCTGGGACCTGCTCGACCGGCTGGTGCTGGAGCGCGACGCGTACACGATCCCCGAGGTGCGCGCGCGTGCCGTCGACGCGGCGTCGCCGGCGAATCGTCGCCTGCTCGCGCACGCGATCGTCCGGTGGCTCGAGGTCACGGACTCGGACCGACTGGCGGCGATCGCCGACGAGCTCGCAGCGCTTGCGGCCGAGCTCGACGACGAGGAGCTAGAGCTCGATCCGGCCTGCGCTGCCGCCTGCGGCGCGCTGTTCGCCGACGGCTGGACCGCTGTGCCGCCCGCGGACATCCACTCGCGCGTCCGGCAGATCCGGGCCGGCTTCTCGCCGCGGCTTCGCCGCTGCCGATGCGGTCGCGGCCGCGCCGCCGCACAGTCGATTCGACAACCCGGAAGGGAGGAACGATGTTCAGGACGATCGTTTGGGCGACAGACGGCTCGGAGGCCGCCGACGAGGCGCTTCCGTACGCGAAGGGGCTCGCGACCGGCGAGGGCCGGAAGCTCGTCGTCGTCCACAGCAAGGAGATCTACGTCGGCCGCGGCGGCGCCTTTCCCGTGCTCGCCGACGAGCAGGACCTCGAGCAGAAGATCCGCGGTCAGGTCCACGAGCTCGCGGACGAGCGCGTCGACGCGCGCTTCAGGCTCGTGAGCGGCTTGGCTTCGGGCGCCGCGCACATGATCGCCGACGTGGCCCGCGAGGCCGGCGCCGACGTGATCGTCGTCGGGACACGCGGACACGGCCCGGTGGCCGGCCTGCTGCTCGGCAGCGTGACGCAGCGGCTGCTGCACATCGCACCGTGCCCTGTTCTCGCGGTGCCGACCGGCAAACACGCCGAGGCCCGCGCGGCCGAGCGAGAGACCGTCGCCGTGAGCTAGGAGGAACGATGAGAGCACTCGTCTACCATGGCCCCGGACAGCGATCCTGGGATGTGGTCCCGGATCCCGCCATCGACAGGCCGACGGACGCCATCGTCCGCATCGACTCGTCGACGATCTGCGGGACCGATCTGCACATCCTCAAGGGCGACGTCCCCGAGGTCCGGCCGGGGACGGTCCTCGGCCACGAGGCCGTCGGCACCGTCGTCGAGGTGGGCAGCGGCGTCGGCACAGTGAAGCCCGGCGACCGCGTGCTCGTTTCCTGCATCACCTCGTGCGGCCGCTGCCGCTTCTGCAAGGAGCGCCGATACGGGCTCTGTATGGGCGGGGGCGGCTGGATCTTCGGCCACCTGATCGACGGGCTCCAGGCCGAGTACGCGCGCGTGCCGTTCGCGGACACATCCGTGTACAAGGTGCCGGAAGGGTTGTCGGACGAGCAGGTGCTGTTCCTGGCCGACATCCTGCCGACGGCGTACGAGGTCGGCGTCCTCAACAGCCGCGTCGAGCCCGGCGACACTGTCGCAATCGTCGGCGCCGGCCCGATCGGGCTCGCCGCGATCCTGACGGCGAAGCTCTACACACCGGCGCACATCGTGGCGATCGACCTCGACGACGGCCGGCTGGAGCGGGCGCGCGAGTTCGGCGCCGACGTGACGATCAACAACGGCAGCGAGGCCGCCGTCACGCTGGTTCAGCAGCTGACCGACGGTCTCGGTGCAGACGTGGCGATCGAGGCGGTCGGAGTTGCCGAGACGTTCGAGCTCTGCACCGAGCTCGTGCAGCCGGGCGGCCGCATTGCGAACGTCGGTGTCCACGGACACTCGGCGACGCTGCATCTCGAGAAGCTGTGGATCCGGGACGTGACGATCACGACCGGGCTCGTGGACACATTCACGACACCGCAGCTGCTGAGGCTGATCGCCGAAGGCCGCCTCGACGCGACGCCGTTCGCGACCCATCGCGCTCCGCTCGCGGAGACGATGGCCGCGTACGATGTCTTCGGCGACGCGGCGCGGACGCATGCGCTGAAGGTCGTCCTCGAGGCCGCACCGGTCGGTGAGGAGCTGATGGAGCGCGAGGAGGTCACGGTTGGCGTCTAGCGCCACCCGCGAAGCAGCCGGAGCCGTCGACGTCATCCTCCGGGACGGCGGGACGCTCCGGCTGCGGCCTCCGACCGCTGCCGACGCGGACGCGCTCGTCGCGTTCTTCGAGCACCTCTCCGAGCGCAGCCGTTACCTCCGGTTCCACGGGGTGCGCGCCGTCGGCCGTCCACTCGTCGAGGACGACCTCGAGCCCGACTGGGTCGAGCGCGGCGCGTTGCTCGGGACGCTCGCCGGCGACGAAGGTGGCGAGCGGGTCGTCGCGCTCGCGAGCTGGGTGCGGTTGCGCGACCCGCAGGCGGCGGAGATTGGCTTCGCCGTCGCGGACGACGAGCAGGGGCGCGGGATCGGGACGCGGCTTCTCGAGCAGCTCGCGTTGCGCGGACGCGAGTCGGGCATCGAGCGCTTCGTCGCAGATGTGCTGGCCGACAACCGCGCGGCCCTCGGCGTCTTCGCGGACGCGGGCTTCGAGCTCGCGCACGAGCTCGGCGGCGGCGAGGTCGAGCTGCGGTTCCCGATCGCTTCGACCGAGGGGTTCCGCGAGCGCGTCGAGGCGCGCGACCACGTCGCAGTCTCCGCGTCGCTGCGCCCGTTCTTCACGCCCAGGAGCGTCGCGGTGATCGGAGCGTCGCGCCGCCGCGGCTCCATCGGCGGCGAGCTCTTCCGCAACATCCTCGCCGCCGACTTCGCCGGCGCCGCCTATCCCGTCAACCGATCGGGCGAGCCGGTCGCGGGCGTGCGTGCCTACGGCTCGGTCGAGGAGATTGCGGATCCGATCGACCTCGCCGTGATCTGCCTGCCCGGGGCGCAGGTGCTCGACGCCGCCGAGTCGGCCCTCCGCGGCGGCGTTCGCGCGCTGTGTGTGATCTCGGCGGGCTTCGCCGAGTCCGGCGCGATCGGGCGCGAGCGGCAGGAGCGTTTGCTGGGACTCGTCCGCGCGCACGGCGCGCGCCTCGTCGGCCCGAACTGCCTCGGCGTCTCGTCCGCCGCCGCTTCGCTGAACGCGACGTTCGCGCCGCGCGCATTGCCGCCGGGCCGGATCGGCTTCTCGTCGCAAAGCGGCGCTCTCGGTCTCGCGCTGCTGGAGAAGGCGGCCGAGCGAAATCTCGGGTTCTCCGCGTTCGTCTCGATCGGCAACAAGGCGGACGTGTCGTCGAACGACCTGCTCGAGTGGTGGGAGGACGATCCGGAGACCGACCTCGTCCTCCTCTACCTCGAGTCGTTCGGCAACCCGCGCAAGTTCGCGCGACTCGCGCGCCGCGTGGCGCGTCGGAAGCCGATCCTCGCGCTGAAGGCGGGAACGACCGCCGCCGGTGCGCGCGCCGCCAGCTCGCACACGGCAGCGCTGGCCGGGTCGGACGCTGCGATCGACGCGCTGTTCCGCCAGGCCGGCGTGCTGCGCGCACGCACGCTCGAGGAGCTGATCGACGCGGCGGCCTTGTTCTCGTCGCAGCCGCTTCCGCGCGGGCGCCGCGTCGCCGTGGTCACGAACGCGGGCGGGCTCGGAATTCTCTGCGCCGACGCGTGCGAGGCCGCCGGCCTGTCGCTCCCCGAGCTCGCGCCGGAGACGCGCACCGCCCTCGCCGCCGTGCTGCCGCGCGAGGCGAGCCTCGCGAACCCGGTCGACCTGATCGGCTCTGCGACGGCGCCGACGTATGAGGCCGCACTCCCGCCGCTGCTCGCGGACACGCATGTCGACGCGGTGATCGTCCTCTTCGTGCCGCCGGTCGTCGCCGGAGCCGACGAGGTCGGCGCCGCGATCCGGCAGGCGGTGGCCGACGCCGGGACCGAGAAGCCGGTCCTCGCCGTGGTGATGAGCGCCGACGGAACCCCCGCGACGCTGCTCGACTCTGAGTCGCCGGTCGCCGCGTTCCCGTATCCAGAGTCGGCGGCGCATGCGCTCGGCTTCGCGGCGGAGCGCGCAGAGTGGCTGCGCCGGCCGGTCGGGAGAGTGCCCGTCCTCGACGGCGTCGACGCCGCGGCGGCCCGCCGGGTCGTCGAGAGCGCGTTGACCGGCTCGAGCGAGCGCTGGCTGACGCCGGCGCAGACGCGCGAGCTGCTCACCGCATACGGCGTGCCGATCGTTCCCGAGCGGCTCGCGCAGACCCCGGACGAGGCCGTAGCCGCCGCACGCGGGCTCGGGCTCCCAGCCGTCGTCAAGACCGCGACGCCCGGCGCGCACAAGACCGAAACCGGCGGCGTCGCGCTCGACCTCCGCGACGAGGAACAGGTGCACGCGGCGGCGGAGCGCATCGGCGGACCCGTGCTCGTCCAGCCGTTCCTGCGCGGCGGCGTCGAGCTGCTCGCGGGCGTCGTCCAGGACCCGGTCTTTGGGCCGCTCGTCGCGTTCGGTCCCGGCGGCGTTCTCGCCGAGCTGATCGGCGACGCGGGCTTCCGGATCGCGCCGCTCACCGATGTCGACGCCGAGGAGCTCGTCGGGAGCGGGAAGGCGGGTCGGCTCGTCGGCGGCTTCCGCGGCGCGCCGCCGGCCGACTCGGCCGCGCTCGTCGACCTCGTGCACCGCCTCGCGCAACTCGCGGAGGATCTCCCGGAAGTCTCGGAGCTCGACCTCAACCCGGTGGTGGCGCGGCCGGACGGCTGCGTCGCCGTGGACGCCCGGATCCGCGTCCACGCCCGCCCGCGCGCCGCGTCGCTCAAGGGCTGGTAGCGCGCTAGTGGCTTAAAGCCACAAAGTCACTGCGGGCCCTAGCAGCGCCGAGCTACAACGTCGCTGCGAGCGCTAGTGGCTTAGAGCCACAAAGTCACTGCGGGAATGCCGCAGCGGATGCGCGGCAAAGCGGCAGCGACGTTCAGCGGGCGACCGGATGGCGTCGCATCCGTCCGCGCGGAGACTCTCGCTCATTACTCGATGAAAGGAACGACGATGACCCGCACGCGCACGATTCCGTTCCTCGCTGCAACCGTTCTAGCGGCGATCGTGGCCGGTGCGGCCGCAGCCGCCACCGGCCCGAGCCACGCCTCGCTCGTGATCCGCCACCAGACCCGCGGCTGCCACAGCTGGGCGGTGAACGGCGGCGCGTTCGCGCCGGCGCAGAGCATCGCGCTGAAGACGGGCGCGACGATCACGATCACGAACAATGACGTGATGCCGCATCTGCTCGTACAGACGAGCGGGCCGAAGGTCGCCTTGACGCGTCCGGCGATGAACCACATGAGTGCGATCACTCGCGTCTCGTTCCCGCACAAGGGCGTCTACGTCTTCATGACGAAGGCCGGCGAGGACTACATGGCCGGCGTGAAGACGGTCGGCGAAGACAACGTCCTGCGGCTGAAGGTCACCGTCGCATGACCCGCGTGCTCGTCGCCGGCGGCGGGGTCGCGGCGCTCGAGGCAATCCTCGCGCTCCGCGATCTCGCCGAGGAGCGGGTATCGATCGAGCTGGTCGCACCCGAGCCGCAGTTCTGGTACCGGCCGCTCGCCGTGCTCGAGCCGTTCGGAATGGGAACGGTGCATGGCATCGAGCTCGTGGAGATCGCCGAGTCGTGCGGCGCGGGCTTCACCCTCGATGCCGTCGTGTCGGTCGATGCCGACGCACACGTCGCGCGGACGCGAGCGGGGGCAGAGTTCGAGTACGACGCGTTCGTCCTGGCCTCCGGCGCACGGCCGGAACGCGCCGTCCACGGCGCGTTCACGTTCCGCGGCCCGGCCGACACGACGGCGTTCCGGAACCTCCTGACGGAGATCCAGGCCGGCGCCGTGCGACACCTCGTCTTCACCGTGCCGGGCGGAGCGTCGTGGCCGCTGCCGCTCTACGAGCTCGCACTGCTCGCCACGACGTTCCTCGCGGAACGCCACCTCGTGGGTGTCGAGACGACGATCGTGACGCCCGAGGATCGGCCCCTCGCACTCTTCGGCGCAGGCGCGAGCGCGGCGGTGGCGCGGATGCTCGCGGAGCGCGGGATCGAGCTCGTCACGGGCCGCTATCCGGTCGAGGCTGCCCACGGCGAGCTCACGCTCGCTCCGAGCGGCACGGTCCTCGCCGACCTTGTAGTCGCGCTGCCGCGACTCCGCGGCGAGCCGCTCGACGGGATCCCGCACGACGCCGACGGCTTCGTCCCGACTGATCCGCACGGCCGCATCGCAGGGCTCGACGACGCGTACGCGGCCGGCGACGTGACGACGTTCCCCGTCAAGCAGGGCGGCCTCGCGGCGCAGCAGGCGCGGGCGGTCGCCGAG
>Ga0066710_100003691_pt1 | contig 13187 bp, 12 predicted proteins | sample GraSoiAngelo_159_FD_79666 | JGI IMG/M metagenome (GOLD analysis project Ga0066710, IMG submission 79666) | Grasslands soil microbial communities from the Angelo Coastal Reserve, California, USA - 14_1009_16_40cm | ecosystem: Environmental > Terrestrial > Soil > Grasslands | place: USA...
CTGCACGACGGGGATGCGTCGATGTGAGAGCTCGTCGATGAACTCCGCTCGGCTCGTGCCGGCGATCTCGGCCGCCTTCGACTGGGAGAGCTCGCCGTGCGAGTACCATAGGAGCGCCGCCGCGACGCGCATCTCTTTCACGAACTCGGTCGGCGACAGGCGAAGCGCCGAAAGCGCGCCTTCCGGCAGGTCGAACGTTATCGTAGGCATGGTCTTGGCCTCTCCACCATCAGGATACCGCGTTGAACTGCTGGTGGGAAATGCTGAGGCCGTACGCTCGAACGGGGCGCCTTGGCGCCCCGTGAGGTTCTACCGATTGTCAGCCGTTTGTCAGCCGAAACTTGAAAATGTGGTTGCGGGGGCGGGATTTGAACCCGCGACCTTTGGGTTATGAGCCCAACGAGCTACCGGACTGCTCCACCCCGCGTCACTGGAGGAACAGCTAATGTTAGCATAGGCGTCCGTCATTCCCAAGGCGCCCGATCGATTTCATAATGACGCTGCCGATATTTGCCGACGTCGAGAGCGCCGCCCGCCAGATTGCCAGCGCCGCGCATCGAACGCCGGTCGCGACGTCGCGCACGGTGAAGGCGCGCACCGGCGCCGACGTCTTTTTCAAGTGCGAAAACCTCCAGCGCGCAGGCGCCTTCAAGTTTCGCGGCGCGTATAACGCGCTCTCCAGGCTCTCCGCCGACGAGAGGCGCCGCGGCGTCATCACCTTCTCATCGGGAAACCACGCGCAGGCCATCGCGCTGGCCGGTCAGGTCCTCGACATCCCGCGCGTTATCGTCATGCCGGCCGATGCTCCGGCGGTCAAACGCATCGCCACGGAAGGCTACGGCGGCCAGGTCGTGCTGTACGATCGCGAGCGCGAGGATCGCGAGGCCATCGGCCGCCGGCTGGCGGCCGAGCGCGGCTTCACGCTCGTCCCTCCCTACGACCATCCGCACATCATCGCCGGTCAGGGCACCGCCGCGAGCGAGCTCATCGAGGACGTCGGCCCGCTCGACCTCCTCTTCGTCCCTTGCGGCGGCGGGGGTCTCTTGTCCGGGTCGGCGCTGGCGGCAGAAGCGCTCTCTCCCGGCTGTCGGGTGGTCGGCGTCGAACCCGCCGCGGCAGATGATGCGACGCGATCCTTCCGCACGAAACAGCTGCAGACCGTCAACAACCCGCAAACTGTCGCCGACGGCGCGCGGACGCCTTCGCTCGGCACGCTGACCTTTCGCCTCGTGCTCCAACACGTCAGCGACATGACCACCGTTGAAGACGTGCCGCTGCTTCGGACGATGTTCTATTTGTGGGAACGGCTGAAACTGGTGGTCGAGCCGACGGGGGCGCTTGCAGCGGCGGCGGCGCTCGAAGGAAACGTCCCGGTGGCCGGCAAGCGGGTTGGGGTGATTCTGAGCGGCGGCAACGTCGACTTTTCGCAGACGGCGCACTGGATCGCCGCGTGTTGAAGCGCATCGCCGCGATCCTGGCGATCGTACCCCTCGCGGGTCCACAGAAGGGTGCGCCTCCTAAGAAACTCCTGTCGCTAGCACCTCACCGGTGGTGCGGTTCACGAGTTCGAATCCGAGGGTCGCGGCACGTTGACGAAGCCGGCGCAGCACGCGCGAGCGCTGTTGAGCGTCATAGTTGGCAGCACCCGGATCCTGATAGACCAGGTCGTCTTTCAGCGCCCAATAAACGAGGATAGCGATTTTACGCGCGGTGGCGGTGATTGCTTGGGGTTTGTCGAGGCGTGCGGCCAAGCGTCGATAGAACGCCCCCAGCGCGGTCTGCGTTCGCCCCAGGGTCATCGCGGCCATGCGCAGCGTCGCGGCGGCCCGGTTCGCTGATGGTTGGGTGCGGGAGCTGATCACCCGTCCCCCGGTAATCTTGTGCTTGGGGGCGAGGGTCAACCAGGAGGTGAAGTGCTTCTCGGTCGGCCAGCACGTCATGTCCGTGCCAATCTCCGAGAGCAGTTTGAGGGCGGTGTGAGGCCCGATCCCATCAATCTGGGTCAGGTCAATGCCGCCCGTCAGGTGAAACAGTGGGGGGCGAACGTCGAAGGGCAGGTCGTTGTTCTTCGGCGTCTTCCGGCGGCTGCGGGACGCCGGGAGGAGGGCCGGCGGCGCGGGGACGGTGGCCGTGAGCGTTCGGAGGTGGTCTTCAATCGTCGTGTCGCAGCGGGCGATCTGCCCTTGGCAGGCGTCGAAGAACTCGAGGTTTTGCTGCAACACGAAGAGGTGGTCGGGCCGATAGTGGCCGGTCAGCGCGGCGACGATCTCGGCCTGGGTGGCGTGGCACCGGGGGTCGCGATGCTGGGCGAGGTGCGCGGGATCGCGCTGGCCCGCGACGATGTCGCGCAGAATGCGCAGCCCGGTCGCCCCGGTGATGTCGCTCACGACGAGCGGCAACTGCAGATTCATTTCGACGAGGGCTTTCTGCATCCGTTGGATGAAGGTGTTCGCCGTCTCCACGAGGGTGTGGCGGTGGCGCAGATACGTGCGGAGCGCCACGAGGCCCGCCTTGGGGCGAAAGCTGCCCCGGAGGAGGCCGACGCTGTGCAACTCGCGCAACCACTCGCAATCCGACACGTCACTCTTCCGGCCGGGGACATTCTTGAAGTGTCGCGCATTGACGAGGACGACCTCGAAGCCCCGCGCCTCGAGGATCTCGTAGATCGAGATCCAATAGACGCCAGTCGCTTCCATGGCCACGCTCGTCACCCTACAAGCGGTGAGCCAGTCGGCGAGGCGGAACAGATCGCTCGTGAAGGTCGTGAACGCTTGCACCGGATTGGGGTCACGATCCGGCGGGACCGCTACATAATGCTCGGCCGATCCGCAATCGATGCCCGCGGCATTCGGATTGATGTGATCGAGCAGCGTCCCGGACACGCGGGGCTTGCCAGGTGATCGACGACGATTGTGTCTCATTGGGATTCTCCTCCATACTGTCATCCAGCATCCGGGGACAGGGAGGCGGCGTCGCGAGCAGTCTCCTAAACGGGATCAGGCGCGTATCACCGCGCTTTGTCACCAGTGATGCAGCCGCCACTCCCCGGGCCACGCTGAAGGACGGGCTCGTCCAGCACCAGTGGGGGGTCGGCCTCGGTTCCCGGATGCACCAGCAATTCTACGGTCACGGTCGGCCGCACGCAGCTCGCCTGGAGTTTCTGGGGGGATGCCGCGCAACGCGACCGTGTGTCGCGTGAAGCGCTGAAGGCGGACACTACGTACGGTTACTGGCGTCCGGCTTTAGCAGGACCTGCTTGCGCAGCAGGAAGGCGCCGGCTCGCCTCGCTCGCGCGCGCCGCTGACGATTCGACGATCAACGGCGATGCGGTCGAGCACGGTCCTTATGGCTTGCGGGGCTCCACATTCTTGACGGCCTCTACAGCCCCCGGGCCCCACCGCTGGCGGTCCGGATTCGAGGCTGCCACTCGCTCGCCTTTCGGCGCCGCCGCACGAAAGTACCCGCGAGCCCACACCACACGAAACACGAGCAGGAGGGCGACCACGATGCCGTACGCCACAGGGCGTTGAACGTCGGCTTTCACCTGCCACCAGTAATGGAGCACGCCGGCGGTCGCCGACACATACACCAGTCGATGGAGCAACTGCCAGTTGCGGCCGCCGAGTCGCCGGACCATGCCGGCCGTCGACGTCGCGGCCAGCGGCACCATGGACATGAACGCAGTAAAGCCGACCGTGATGAACGGCCGCTGGTAGACGTCCTTTCCTACCGAGACCGCCAGGTCGCGCACGGTGCGCCACGCGACGATGCCGTTCGGGAAATCAAGGCCGGCAAAACGATCGAGGATGACGTAGGTGAGCAGGTGCAAGGTGCCGTAGAAAAACGCGAAGAGGCCAATCATCCGCCGGAACCGGATGGCGGCGTTCCACCCGGTGAGTCGGCGCAGTGGCGTCACCGACAACGTGATGCACAGAAACCGCAGCGTCCAGATGCCGGTCTCGTTGGTGACGTCGCTGAGCGGATTCGCGCTGAGGTGGCCGGTCAGCGCGGCCCAAAGGAGCCACGCCGCCGGGCCCAGACTGGCCAGAAATACCGCAGCCTTCAGCAGCCGAGCGCCACGGATCACGTTTCCACTACGCTCGTGGGGCCCGATCCCCCACTCGCCGTCGCTCGGGCGGCAACCGATCCCCGAGCCACATCAGTAGTTCTTCTTGAGGTCCATGCCGGCGTACAGGCTCGCGACCTGAGCACCATAGCCGTTGAACATCAGCGTTTTTCGCTTGAAGAACTCGCCGATGCGGCGCTCGGTCGCCTGGCTCCACCGTGGATGGTTGACGTCCGGGTTCACGTTCGAGTAGAAGCCGTACTCGTTGGCGGCCTGATCTTGCCACGTGTTGAGTGGCTGCTTCTCGACGAAGCGGATCTTCACGATCGATTTGATGCTCTTGAACCCGTACTTCCACGGGACGACGAGGCGGAACGGCGCCCCGTCCTGATTGGGCAGCACTTCGCCGTACAGACCCACCACGAGGATCGCGAGGGGGTTCATGGCTTCGTCCATCCGCAGCCCTTCGACGTAGGGCCAGTGCAATCCGCCAAACGCCGGCGGCAGGCGCGTGCCCGGCATCTGCACCGGGTCGTACTTCGTCGTGAACTCGACGAACTTCGCGTTCGAGGTCGGCTCGCACTTCTTGATGAAGTCGCCGAGCGGAAACCCGACCCACGGAATCACCATCGACCAGGCCTCGACGCAGCGGTGACGGTAGATACGATCTTCGAGCACTTGATCTTTCAGGATATCCTCGAGGTGATAGACCGCCTTCTTGTTACACTCACCTTCGACCGCGACGGTCCACGGCTCCGTCTTGAAATTACGCGAGAGCATGGACGGCGATTCTTTGTCGGTGCCGAACTCGTAGTAGTTGTTATACGTGGTGATCTCTTCCCACGTATTCAGCTTCTCGGTGGTGCTGAACGGGCTCTTCTTGACGTTCGCGAGCTTTCGTCCATGCGCCGCGGGCTCGGCCGCCCGGAGGAACACCTCAGCGCCGAGGACCCCGGTGGCGGCGGCCACCACGGTACCGGCCGCGGTACGCACGAAGTCGCGCCGATTCAGGTAGAGCTTCTTGTCGGTGATCTCGGAGCTGCGAATGTCGGGGGGGCGTTTGATGAGCATAGATAACCCTCATTATAGGGACTTACGCCCGGTAGCGGCAATCGGATCTCTGTCGACGCCTGGCAAATGAGCAAGAGCGCTGCCAGCATGGCCATCACTTTGCTCCGGAAATGGGAGCAGGAGGCGTCCAGCCCTCGATCGATGGGAACTGCACGATGAAGACGAAAATCTTCCGTCTACGGCCGCTGTTTCTCACCATGGCCGTCTTCCTCTTGCTCGCAAAGCCCGACGTCGCGTCCGCCCGAGACGGGGGCCGCCAGAACGGCACGGGATCTACAGACGAGGCTCAGGTGGACACACCCGGTTTGTTGCCAGAGCCGCGGCACATGGGCAAGGGAATCGCATTCGTCGCTCGCCTGTTTGGCGAGTCAGACGATATGCCACGCGATGGTTTTTACCCGGAATTCGGCCACATGATCACGGGGTCTGGCTGGATCTCGAGTGGACGTGTCGGTCACAGCCGACACTCGCGACCATCCCGGGCACCCGACACGCGGGGGTTTTTACCGAGTTGCGTGGGAGTCTTTCTTCGGCCCCGATGCAGGAAAGTAACATGTTGCCGACGCTCGGCGGGCAGAACACCCTTCGAGGTTACCCGGATTTCCGCTTCCACGACCGCGACCTGGTCGCCGTCAACGTCGAGTCACGCTGGGCAGTGTCAACCCAAGTGGACGGCGCGGTGTTTCTCGACGCAGGCACCGTCGACTATTGCGTCCGCGCGGCACAGAACTTCAAGGGATGTGCCACGACTCGCACGACTATGGGCAGGCACTTACGTGCGAAGATCGTTCTATTGACGGAAAACCTCTTGCGCTTCGCCGCGCTCGGAGCTTCCAGACGCGCGCATAGCGGAACGAATTTTCCTGAATTGTGAGAATAGCCGTCTGGACCGTTGTGTTAGGCTCGAAGTACGCGAGCCATCAGACCATCTGACGTCACACGGATTAACGAGCGTCCTGAACATTATGCCGACTCACGAAAACGACTATCCGCAATTGCTCTCGCTGGCCGTTCACGAGTTCCGGACACCCGCCGGCGTCGTCAGCGGGTACCTGCGAATGCTTCAGCGGGACACCGAGCATCCGCTCACAAGCCGGCAGAGCAAAATGGTGGATGAGGCGGAAAAGTCTTGCGCGCGCCTCGTGGCGCTGGTCGGCGAGCTGAGTGAGATTTCGAACCTCGACGCGAGGACCGCGCGACTGGCTCAGCAGTCGATCGACGTGTTCGCGCTGGCTCAGGAATTGGCCGGAAGTGTGCAGGAGGCTGGAGATAACGATGTCCATTTGGAGTTCCGCGGCGAGTCTGCCGGAGCGTTGATGACGGGCGATATCACCCGCCTTCGGGCCGCATTCAGCGCGATTTTTCGGGCGATTTTGCGCGAAAAAGCTTCACCGTGCACGGTTGCCGCTGAGTGTCGATTTAAGCAAACTGGCGACGGGCGCTCGGCAGTTGTTGTCGTGGCGGACAAGGAGAGCGTACAGGCTGCATACGACTCGCAACCTGGACCGTTTGATGAAAAGCGTGGCGGCCTGGGCCTGGCCCTGCCGATTGCGCGGCGCGTCATCGAAGCCCACGGCGGCCGTTTGTGGTCGCCGGCGAACGTACCCGATCGCGACGGCAGGGGGATGGCCGTCATCGCCTTTCCCCTCTCGGAGTGAACCCTCGTGAAAAAACCCTACGTCGCAATCGTTGACGACGATTCCGCGTTCGCAAATTATCTGCGGACGTTCCTGTCGTTGCGTGGGTACGAGACGCGCGCGTATTCGCGGGGCGATGCGATCCTGGCCGCGGTCAAGCAGGGCAATCCACCCGACATCGTGCTGCTCGATGTCATGATGCCGGGAATGAACGGCCTCGAGACGCTCCGGGCCTTGAAAACGGCGAAACCGGAACTGCAGGCCATCATGCTCTCGGGGCGCGAGCATGCGTCCATCATCGTCGAAGCCGTCCGACTTGGGGCCGCCGACTATGTCGTCAAGCCCGACGATCCCGAGGGACTGGGCGAGATCGCGCTCGACTCGGCGATCAAGAACGCCATCGAAAAGACGAGGCTCGTCTCCGAGATCACCGAGTTGCGGCGGCAGTTGAGCGTCGATCACGATAGCGCGTTTCTGTTTTGGGGCGACAGCCCGGACATGCTGAACATCGCGTCGATCATCGATCAGGTGTCCGACAGCGACGTGACGGTCCTCATCCGCGGAGAAAGCGGCGTCGGCAAAGAGCTCGTCGCGCGCGCCATCCTCCAGCGCTCGTCGCGCAAGAATCGGCCGTTCGTCAAAGTGAACTGCGCGGCGCTTCCCGCCGAGTTGCTCGAAAGCGAGCTGTTCGGCCACGAGAAAGGCGCGTTCACCGGCGCCGCGACGACGCGCATCGGCAAATTCGAGCAGGCCGACACGGGTACGATCTTTCTCGACGAGATTGGCGAGATGAAGGCGGCGCTCCAAGCCAAGCTGCTGCACGTGCTACAGGACGCGCAGTTCACGAAGCTCGGAAGCAACAAGCCAATCGACGTCGACCTGCGCGTTGTCGCCGCGACGAACCGCAATCTCGAAACGATGATGCTGAATGGCGAGTTCCGCGAAGACCTCTACTATCGGCTCAAAGTCATCGACATTACGGTGCCGCCGTTGCGCGAACGGGGCAACGAAATTCCCCATCTCACCGAGTTTTTCCTCGAGCGCTACGCGCGCCGGTACAATCGGCCGTGCCGCCAGCTCTCGCCGGAGCTGCAGCAGCTCTTCCAACGCTACGACTGGCCCGGTAACATCCGCGAGCTGGAGAACATGATCAAACGGATCGTGATCCTTCAGGACGAGCAGATCGTCGTGCGAGAGATGACGCGCGCCAGACGGCTGGTTCCCTCTTACGCAGCGGCAAGCGTCGTTCCGCCGCCCGCGTCGGTACCGCCCCAGGTCGAGCCTGAGGAATTCGATGTCGACGAAGAGGAACCGCAACCTGAAGAAGCGCAGGCCGCAATACCTGCCGCATCCCGTCTGTCGGACGTCGCCAAAGCCGCCGCGATGAAAGCCGAACGGGCTCTGATCGAGGACACGTTGCACCAGGTTCACTGGAACCGCCGCCGCGCGGCGGGACAGCTCGGCGTAAGTTATAAGACCCTGCTCAACAAAATAAAGGAGAGCGGCATCACTAGAAAGTAGCCAGCGTCTCTTTGTAGGAATTCTCCTACCAAACGTCTTCCTCCCTTCTCGCCACAAAGACGCTTCCCTTTCCCAAACTTACGAATGCGCCGATCACGCGAGCGCTTTCGCGCCTGGCACCCTCATTGCTCAACCGCGCTGAGTGTTGACTCAGCCAAACCAGGGGGGCGCGTCAAGCGCTCGAAACCCTACTACGACGAGCGGCCTGCGGCGGTCATTCTCGACGTCGTCATGCCGGGCCACATGGACGCGCTCGAGGCACTCGCGGCGTTCAAGAAGATCGATCGCGAAGTCCCGATCATCGTCTTGTCGGGCCAGGGCCGGACGACGACGGTCGTCCAGGCCATGAAGCTCGGCGCCTCGGATTTCGTCAGCGAGCCGTTCGATGAGACCGATCTCGCCGTGCTGCCAACGCGCTCAAACAGCGGAAGCTCAGTTGCGAAGTGGCGTCGCTCCGCGAGCAGCTGCAGTCGCGGTCCAAACACAACATGCTTTTCGGGAATAGCGAGCCCATGGCCGAGGTCCGCGATGCCCTCAGTCCCGGCGCTGCTGCCGATAGACGCCACCGGCGTTACAGGTGCTGGAAACCGGCAGGACCAAGATCGGCCTGCTGGGATTCAGTTTCAAGGCCGGGACAGACGACCTTCGCGAGAGCCGGATCGTGATTCTGGCTGAAGCGCTTCTGGGCAAAGGACTTACGCTGCGCATCTACGACAAGAACGCGTCGCTTCGCGCGCCTGGTCGGCGCCAACAAGGAATACATCGAGCACCAGATCCCGCACCGGTCCTCGCTGCTCTGCAACACGATCGACGAGGTCGTCGTCTGCTCCGACGTCATCGTCGTCGGCAACCAGGCGCCGGAGTTCGTCGAAGCCCTGACGCAATGCCGGGCCGACCAGATTGTCATCGACCTGGTCCGGCTGCCGATTTACGGTTCGCTCCTCAACGCAGAGTATCGAGGCATTTGCTGGTGACGCCGCGGTTGTCTTCCGCTACGTTGAATTTTCGCGCGGGCCGCTCAAATGAGCTCGCCGCCGAGCTCATCGGGCGACCGTTACGATTTTGGCCGGTTGGTGACAAAAGTGAGAGTCCGGAACACGACGGCAAGCGGGTCATTGACACGTGCCGATCATGCCGGGTGAGAAAAGATTCGCGCTAAATATTTCGCAAGGTGGTCAGCCTCTCAGCTGGACGATAACGGCGAATCCAACGACCGCCGCACGAACAAACCATTGCGGCCGCGGGCCAGAAACCGCGTGTCTTCAAGGGCCTCCAGGATGATGCGGCAGGTGTCCCGCTCCAAGCCCGACAGCCGCGATGCGTCGGCGAGTGAAAGTTGCGTCCCTGGGATTTCGAGGAAGACATTCTTAAGCCGGTCTAGGGCTTCCGTGACACGAGGTGTCGGGTGCATGGCCGCTCCTTTAAAAAACCGTTGCGGCCGAGGCAACCCCCGTACCAGGCTGAGGCGGCCAGACTCCGAGGACTCGCCGACTTCAGCTTCAAAGCTGAGCAAAACGAAGTCACAAAAAACGCACGGAAACCCGATAGTTTCTTCGCTCGGGCAGGCAACCGCTGATTTATCCGATACGTTTCGTGAGATTTTCGGAAGAGGCAGCAACCGCATCCGGATGCGCCCTTCGACAGACTTGTCATCAGGACGCCGGCAACAGGTCCGCCTAAAGGCGGACACGACGCGTGGCGCGGGGGCTTCCGCCTTCGCGCGCTTCGACGAGACGCGCCGTAGCCTTGGCGGAGGCGGTCAGCCCCCCGTTCGCAGGCCGGCCTGCGCCACTACGGGGCTGGTGAAAACGGCTCTCTAGCCGGACTTAAGCGTTCATTTAACGTCGCGCCAGGCTTTGCCCGCGGCGATCTGGCGGGCGAAGCAGGCGCGGGCACGCGCATACGCATTAGTGAGCGCGCCGGCCGACACTGGCCGGTGCAACTCCGCGTCGGCCGGGCACGACGCGCGCGGCAGCGGCCGGAACGTGGGCGCATCGGCCTCCCCGGGAATCGACCGGTCTCCCTTGACTCCGGAGGGCCGTGCCCCACGGTCTGCGAAGTAAATCGCCGCTCCTTCACGTACCCACAACGGCCGCCCTGCGAGCGCGGTGTCTGTCATGACGCGCACGAGCTCGTGCCGAATTGTCCGCTCGAGAACACCGCGATCGCGCAGTATGGTGAGCGGCAACAGGTGCAGCTCGCCGTTGGCGACCGCGCCGGCCGTGAACCACGCCTGGCCGGTCGCGCGCTCGTAGCTGTCGGTCGTCGGATGAAACCGCAGGGTGACACGCGCGGGCGCGGCAGCGTCGAGCTCGCGCGCCAGCTCGTCACGCGCACGGCGCGTCAAATCCACAATCCGGCCTTGCTCGCCTTCGTCCTCGTCAGGCAACGAGACGAGCACCTCCGGCACCACGACCGCTGTCGCCGGTCCCACCGGCGCTCTCGGCCGCGCCCCTGCAGTGCTGAAGGCTTCAAGCGCGCTCACCGGGGTGTTCGAACCAGGTGACCCGATTTCCAGCCCCGGAAAATACCGATCGAGGATGTCAGCGGCATCCTTTCCCGCCGCCGCAAGCCCGACCGATCCGATCACGCAGAGACCGACGCCGTGTCCGGCTCCGCGACCGGTGAACCGGTACGCGTGGCCGAGACGCCGCACCTCGAACGCAGCGCTCATGATGTGTTGCCACCCGAGCGTGCGCCCGACCACGACTCGCAGATCCTGTCCGGAGATTTCCACGGGCTCGAGACCGTCGATCCGCAGCCGCGCCACTCGTCCCGAGCCGTCGCGCGCGACGATGCGTACGTCGCGCAAGCGATCGCCGCGAAAACCGGCGGCCCGAAGCGCCCGGACGAGATCCAGCTCGCCAATCTCCGCTGTCCACACCGGCCCGCCGCCGCAGGCGTCGTCTGGTCGCGACGGAAGGAACGGCGGGTCTTCGGCCCCCGGCCAGACGGCAGAGGGAATTTCAGTTTGCCCGCCGCACGACGCCGAGTAATAGACGGATGCGGGCACGCCGCCGCGCAGCAGCACGAGGCCGGCGGTTGCCGTCGCCGCGCGTTCAGTCGCGGCCGTTGCCGCTCTGAGGACCTGGCAGTGCGTTTGATCGCAGAGATCGAATCCGTCGGCACGATGCCGCCCGCGGTTCGCGAGGGTAAAAGTGCGAACCGTGATTGCCAATGCTTCGAGCGCGGCCGGCGGGCTGTCGCGCGCGGCCTCGCCGGCCAGTACGCGGCCGACATAGATCTCGAGCGGGATCGTGGTGACAGCCCAGCCGCCACCGGCGCGCGCGATACCGACGCGGAGCTGCAGCCGCGAAACATCGGCCGGAAGCGATTGGGCGAGTGTCGCTGCAGTCGTCGCGCGGGTTTTTAGACCCGCCGTTGCGAGCGCCACCAGAACGAGCGCGGCGAGCACCTTCCTCAATCGACTCATAGCAGCGCCTGGCAGCCGGGCCCGCATCGGCATTTGAGGAGTCCTTCGCCGTCCGTGTTGTAATGATAGGTCAGCTCTTCGCCCTTGCTGATGGTGCGTGACGCGCGAATCCAGATGATGCCGCCCTTGATGTCGATGTAACAATTGGGCCCGCACGAGTGATTGATGAACCGGGCGACGTTGCCGCCGACGTTGGCGTCGACGACCGTACGGTTCGTCAGCTTGAAACACCAGATGTGGCCGGTTCTGATGTAGCGCGCTTCGCGCTTGAGGCTCTCCTGGTTCGAGATCTTCTCGCCGGCGTAGTCGATGATGCGCGTGTTCTTGGGGATGGTCTCGGTGGCAAACACGCCCCAGCGATGAATCTTCGATCGCCGTTTCTCAATCATCCTTATTAAGATAGCGCTTGCTGCCTCCCGAGCGATAGAGCGGGTGTCTTCGTGTTTTCGTGGTTGCATTTTCGGCCCGCGCGCATTGGAGAATGATGCGTCCGTGCGATGAAACACCGCCGCGCCTGCTGCTCGAGGGGATCGCGCAGTTCAATCGTGGCGAATTCTTCGAACAGCACGAGACGCTGGAGCGGCTGTGGCGCGCAGAACGGCGCGACGTGCGGCGGCTCTATCAGGGCATTCTCCAGATTGGGGTTGCGTTTCATCACCTCCGGCGGCTGAATCACCATGGCACGGTGTACATGCTCACACGCGGAGCAGGATATCTCGCGCCGTTCGCGCCCTGCTGCCAGCGTGTCGATGTCGACGCGCTCCTCTGGGCTGCGGCCGCGGCGCTGCGCGAGGTGGAGCGCCTCGGACCGGAGCGGCTTGGCGAGTTCGATTGGAGCCTGGTCCCGAAGGTGATGCTGGTGTGACCCAATCAGGCAGCTGGCGGCGGTGAAATAGCGCCAACAGGGCGTCCAACGCTATAGTGTGGGTGGAGGTCGCGTATTGGAGGGCATCTTTTCGGCTTGGGGACGGATCCTCGCGGGGTACACTCCGGTGCTTTCCATCGAGATTACCCGCGAGTGCCCGCTGCGCTGCCCAGGCTGCTATGCCTACGGCGACGACCATCTCGGCGGCGAGGTCACGCTGCGTGAGGTACGGGACCTCAAGGGTCAGGCGCTCGTCGACGGCATCCTCGCGTTGGTCGATCGCCATCGGCCGCTCCACGTCTCGATCGTCGGCGGCGAGCCGCTCGTACGGCATCGAGAGCTGAACATCCTTCTTCCGATTCTGGCCGCTCGGGGCATCCACGTGCAGCTCGTCACGAGCGCCGTGCGCGAGATCCCGCGGGAGTGGCGCGGGCTTCCCCGCCTGTCCATTGTCGTGTCGATCGACGGTCTGCAGCCGGAGCACGATGCGCGCCGGACGCCTGCGACCTACGATCGCATCCTCAAGCACATCGCCGGACACCAGATCACGGTTCACTGCACCGTCACCCGGCAGCAGGTGAACCGCGCCGGTTA
>Ga0066710_100003692_pt1 | contig 13184 bp, 13 predicted proteins | sample GraSoiAngelo_159_FD_79666 | JGI IMG/M metagenome (GOLD analysis project Ga0066710, IMG submission 79666) | Grasslands soil microbial communities from the Angelo Coastal Reserve, California, USA - 14_1009_16_40cm | ecosystem: Environmental > Terrestrial > Soil > Grasslands | place: USA...
CAAACGCTGCACAGCTCCTGCGTCAGAATGATGTCCGGATTGACCTTTCGTAGCCACTGCTCATCGATGTTGTAGAGACTATGGCTGGGATGGTGATGTTCGCTGACAGAGCGATGGACTTCATCGCTGCGCAAGGACGGCGAGAGGCTGCTGGTCGAGACAATAGGCTTTGTCTTGGCATTAGGAGGATAGTCACATTCGTGTGACACGCCCACCAGTTCATCGCCCAGTCCCAACGCATATACGATTTCCGTGGCGCTAGGAAGCAATGATAGGATTCGCATGATGTTCTCCTTGCGACTCTCGCATTCCGCTTGATGGCTGTACAACCGCGATGACGCTCAGCCAATGCGGCTGCATTTGGCGGAGACTGCCGAGTGTAGTCCAAACGACGCTCTGGTCTGGAAGGGTCAACTTTTCGCAAACTAGCACTTGAAGGTACTCGTCGATGCCGCGCTCTACCAGGTACCGTGCGGCAGCGTCTGGTCTCAACTCTTCCCCGGATAACATGAGCAAGTGACGACCGCGGGAGAGCGCATCACGCATGAAGCGCTTCCGTTCGTCGATGTCTCCTGACTCGTGGAAAGTTACAACTACAGCTTCATCGATGTTGATTCGAGCCAGCGACGCAGCCATTTGCACGGAACTGATGCCAGGCACGATTTCAATCTCGTAGCCTGCGAACAGTTCCAGAAGCCCTTTCAGGCCGGATGAGATGCACGGATCGCCGATGCGCAAGATTGCTATGGCCGTGTCCGTATGCCGAAACTTGTCAGCCACTTCCTTTGCGAGTTGCTGGTAATTCCTAACGTCCTGCAGGTAGACTTCCTTTCCAACAAGGAGATGTTGCGCGGGTAGTAAATCAAGATCCCAGCCCAGGATGACCCGCGAGCGAGCAATACGATCGCGAGCCCTGTCACAGAGGAACTCGCTCGCGCCCGGCCCTACTCCGATTATGTAAGCGTTCGGTTTCATGATTTCCTCTCCACCTCGCGAAATTGCGGTACAGGCAGGACAATCGGGGCGGACCTGCCATTGTGAGATGGCAACACCTCGATAGGACCGTTGTAAACCTTCTGCAAAAGATCCGAGCAAAGCACCTCGGCTGGGGTCCCATCTGCCAACAGAGAGGCCCGATGCAAGAAGATAAGCCGCTTGAAGTATCTGGCCGCGAGGTTCAAATCGTGGATGGCAGCCAACACAGTCAGCCTTCGACAGCAATTCAGCTCAGCAATCAAGTCTAGGATTTCGGCCTGCCGCGAAATGTCGAGTTGCTGTGTCGGTTCATCCAGGAGCAACACTTCAGTTTCTTGGGCCAGCGCCATGGCGATCATGACGCGCTGGCGTTCGCCGCCGCTGAGCTCATTGAAAATGCGGACAGAGAGCTGCGTGGTGTCGGTCACTTCCATCGCACGTTCCACGGCACGGCGATCAGCAGCACCGGCACTGCCCAGTAACCGCAAATGGGGGGTGCGACCCAGCTCAACAATTTCGCGCGCAGTAAAGGCAAAAGGAACGACAAATTCCTGAGGGACTACGGCAATTCTGCGGGCGAGATCCCATCTCGGAGTGCGACGCGGCGGATTCCCGTCCACTAAAACAGAACCGCTGGCCGGAGTCAGCACACCAGCAATCAGCTTTAACAGGGTTGTCTTCCCGGCTCCGTTGGGGCCGAGCAAAGCAACGCGTTCTCCCTGGGTAATGCCCAGAGAAACGCCGTCCAACACGGGCGGGCCGTTGTAGCCGAAAGACACTCCACGCAATCGGATGGCAGCCATAGTTAGAACCTGTACTCCCGCTTGCTACGACGAAGCAGGAACAAGAAAGCCGGACCCCCGATGAAAGCGGTTAAGATGCCAACAGGCAATTCCGTTGGAGCGATCGCAATACGAGACAGGAGATCGGCCATGACCAGGAACGTAGCGCCGCCCAGGGCCGCAAGTGGCAATAGCCGAGTGTGATTTGGTCCGAAAAGGAGACGGAGAAAATGCGGTACTATGAGACCCACGAATCCAATGAGCCCACCACCTGATACCGCTGCAGCGGTCAAAAACGAGCCTAGAACAATAATCGCTGCTCTGTGGTGCTCAACTGGAACCCCGAGGTATTCGGCGGCCTCGTCTCCCAGCGACAGCGCGTTCAAACTTCTCCCTAGCATCAAGGCCAGGGTGCTGCCGGCGATCACCACAACAGCAATTACTCCAACTTGGGACCAGCGGGTGACTGAAATTCCACCGAGCAGCCAAGCATACATGACCCGTGTGTTTAGCTGTAGGCGATCATTCACGATCAACAGAAAGGACATGGTGTACCCCAGGATGACGCTGATGGCAAACCCGGCCAGCAGCAATGTCACAACCGGTGTCCGCCCACCGACTCTCGACAGGCGGTACACCACGACCATCGTTCCTAGTGCTCCCAAAAAGGCGAAGGTTGGGACCGCGCCGAAACCCAAAATTGAAAAGCGTGCGACCAGGAGCAGCCCGACAGTCGCACCCAGCGCCGCACCTCCCGAAGTCCCGATCACGTATGGATCGGCCATCGGATTCCGGAGGAGTCCCTGAAAAAGCGTGCCGGCAATAGAGAGCGCCGCTCCTACCAGCGCCGCTGCGACGACTCGCGGGAGCCGAATTTGCAAGATGATGGTCTCGTCACTCGTTGGCCAGCTTCGCGGAACATGTGCAAGCCCCGCATGATTGAGCAAGATCGAGACGATCTCTCTCGAAGGAATATGAACCGTCCCAATTCCTGCGGCCAAAACAGTCATCACCACGAACGACAAGATCAATGTCCACATGCCGAAGTGGAAGCGCACTTCAAATGAGCGCGGTACCGGGTCAGCCTGCGATTGGCTGGTGTTTTCGGTGATTCCTTTCTCTGCAAGAGGGGACATCGGGGACCTATCCTTAATTGCCGCCGACCCTTTCTGTCACAAACCGACGAACGAATTCAGACAACAGTTCAAGACCTTCTACAATACGCGGCCCCGGACGAACGATTAACCTGTCGTCAATGACAAAGACGCGATCGTTGCGGACCGCTTCAATCGTTTTCCACCCTGGGCGTTGCTTGATTTTCTGAGGACGAATCCGACCGCAGCTTCCTGGCCAGGAAATCAGGATGATGTCGGGGTTGGCCTGAATAACGTCCTCTGAAGAAACCACGCGGTCGCGACTGTGCAGGTGGGCCGGAAATGGGAAGACGTTGGTAGCACCGGCCACTTCCAGGCATTCTGCTTCCCATCCACCCGCAGGTATCATCGGGCTTCCCCATTCCTCGAAATAGACCCGCGGTTTACAGCTCAGTGATCTGGCCTGCTTCCAGACGGCTTCAATCCGCGCCCGCATCTGCGCAACCAGCGCCTCGGCTTGGCCTTCACATCCCACTACTTTGCCGAGCAGCAAGATGCTGTCGAGTACGCCGGAGAGCGTCACGGGATTCAAGGCAAGAACGTGGAGATTCAGGTCAATGAGGCGAGCCACGATATCGCGCTGAAGGTGCGATTCCGTAACAACTAAGTCTGGGTCCGCCCGCTTGATGGCCTCGTAATCAGCGTCGATAAAAGACCCTACCCGAGGTTTAGCCAATGCCTCGGCAGGATGATCGCAATACTTGCTGACTCCCACTAGGCGGTGCCCCGCGCCCAGCGCAAAGAGGACCTCCGTGTTACTAGCTGCCAACGACACGATTCGGGAAGGTACGCTATTTGACAGCCTTGGCGGATTCGCTACAGCAGAACTAGGGTTGCTCAACGGAAGGCCTCCGGATGGAATAGCCGCGCCAGGGTCTCGATACCGTCGACCACTCGGGGACCAGGGCGGAAGAACAACGCGTTATCAACTGGATAAACCGCTTTCTTTCGCACTGCCGTGATATCCGACCATCCCGGACGATTCACAACGTCTGCGCTCGTCTGCGGATTGATTGGGTTCTGTGCGTCGCCCAGGACGATGACCTCAGGATCGGCGGCAACAATGGCTTCCAAACTGATTCGGCTGGAGGACGCACGAATATCCTGTGCAATGTTCCAGCCGCCGGCTATGCGAATCATGTCGCCAATGAAACTCTGCGGCCCTGGCGTAAAGGGCTTGGACGGATCCATGCCATCCAGTTCAAAAAAAACTCGCGCAGAGGGTAGGCCTTCGACCCGCGTACGTACTCGATTGACTTTTGCTTTCGCCGCCTCGACTATTTCCCTGGCGCGCCACTCCGTCCCAGTTACTTTACCCAGCAACAAAATTGACTGGAGCACATTTTCGAAATCATCGGGAAATAGCTTGAGAGTCGGAATACCCCGTGAGGTCAAGGTATTGATTAGATCGTCTCGCTCAACCAGAACGACCACTAAGTCCGGTTGCAGGGAAATGATTTGTTCAAGATTGTGATTGTGAGCGCCGCCAACCTTGGTCTTCGATGCCGTTTCGGGTGGAAAGTCGGAGTATTCATCCACCCCTGCGACGCGGTCGCCTACGCCCAGTGCGAAAAGTGTTTCGGTGTAGCCAGGACTGAGTGACACGATGCGCCGCGGCGGCTCTGAAAACGTAAAAGTTCGGCCCAACGCATCACTGACTGCGACCGGAAAACGGGTCTGGGCTCGTATCGGCCGCGTCTCCTGCATCCCATGGGACGGTGTCTGCAGCGAAGACGAGTGGGCGTGAACCAACAGAGCCACAGCGACGATGGTAAGACCAGACTTGATCATCATTAATTACTCGTGGCGTCCTTGTGCCCCTGGTCCTCGGGGAGTGTTGTCCGCAAAGCCGCCCGAACACTCTCCAGGGATGTACGCCCAACCAACTCTCCCCATTTCGTATGCTTACCGCAGAACCGGTACCGGCGTTCAGAACCTGCGGCCACCGCAACACAATCTGTACCCGTGCCAGTGGCTGGCTCTCCGTTCGCCGTACTTCTCAATCCGAACTCGTACATCGCTTTAACCTTTGCTTCGGTAGCGATCTCCAGCCCCTCCAGAAAGGCTTCGGGCGTGAACCGGTAATTGACAACTACGACCAGGTTGACGGTGCCTACGCAACTCGGCTCCGATTTACCCTCCACGTAATTGCCTACTTCTCCTACCGAGGCGAGGTTTCCGCATCCAGCAGTCGCTATCGCACAGGCAAGCAGGTCCTGATAACAGGCCCGAGCGAATGAATAACGCCGGACATCCACTCCGGTCATCATCCCGACCACCGTGCCTCTAAGTCTCAAGCGACTGACAACCTGTCGCAAGGTTTTAGCTGCATCATTTGCTTGCGAATGGGTTTGGACGTGATGATTGATGATGTGGGTAGTCCGAGGCCGGAATCCTCCGTTCAAGACCGCCCAGCTCATTACCTGAACCGGGCGAGGAAACGAAAGCACAAGCGTGCTTCCAATTACCCGGTGCGCAAACGCTTCCGTTTTCAGGTCGGAGGCACCACGAGGAGAAGCGCCGGTCACTTTCGCCTCCATCCTTCCCCACCCAGCGTGAGCCGGATTCCCGTGCGGAAGGTCAGTGGCAGAGCGGGAAATCCGGAAGCCGCTTCGTAACGCTCGCTCAGCAGGTTTTCGACGCTGGTGTAAACGGTGGTCACCCGATTCACCGTGTACCATCCGCTCCAATCGATCTTCTGATAGCCATCGTCCAGATGTCGGTTGGGCAGAAGCAGCGCATTGCCGAAGAACGCGTCGGAGAGAAACGTACTGTCGTCTTGACGACCTACAAAGTATCCACTCAGGGCAACGCCCCATCGTTGCCGGGCATAATCAACGAGCAGGCTGCCTGAGTGGCGAGCGCGGCGAAAGGGCGAATTACCCACCAGCGGCGAGAATGCTCCAATGGGAATACCAGGAAAAGCTGGATTAAAGGCAGGTTCCAAGGCACTACTGGAAAATGACTTCGTCACCACCGCATCCAGGTAGGTGTAGGCACCCTTCAAATGGAGCCCATGGCCCAAGCTTGCCTCAAGTTCAGCCTCTGCCCCGCGCGCTCGAAACGATGAAGAATTGATGGCCGCACCGAACGCCGTTACCGCCGCCACCTCGGGAGGGACGCCGAGCTGGGGTAAAACGCTTTTTGTGACGAACTCAATCAGGTCAAAGAAGCGATTGTGAAAGAAGGTGACTCCTAGCCGCGCTCGTCCACCTGCAAGCCCTTGTTCCACGCCAAAGTCAAAACTACGGCTGCGTTCTGGACCAATCGGAGAAACGCCGAACCTCGGAATCAGGCCAGGTCCTTGCGGTAGCTTTGAGAGAAGCCGGAACAGGGAGGAACCCTCATTGAAAATGCTTGGCTCTTTAATGCCCTTGCCAAAGTTGAATTTCAGCTTCGTCTCGGCAAGAAATCTGTCAGAAGAAGGCTGCCGAAGATAGTACGCCAGAGACACCCGAGGAGAGGCTGCAAACCCAAACACGGCATTGTCCTCGAATCCGACCCCGGCTGCAGCGTAAACACGACGCCGCAAACTGCCGTGGGCTTCCAGGAAATAGCTGAAGTTGTTTCGGTGGGTGGGAGATTTAGAGCCGGCAAATTCAGTAAATCCACTCTCGTTTTCGTAGCGAAACCCAAACGAGGCGGCCAAGTCAGGCCTGATACTCAAATCCGACTGGGCATAGACTGATTGCCGTGTCGTGCTGGCGTTGAAGCGCTGAGGGTAATCGCCGCCAAAATCCAGGACTGCCCTGCCCGTTGCGCTGAAGCCGTTTGCGCCGCGAATGCTGACAGTGTTGCCCAAAAAGTTTGGCCCGAAACCGAAGGGATCAAAGGCCTCTCCCGTTGGAGATGGATTTACAAAGTTCAGGCCCAGCCTGGTGTAGGCGTAGCGCACCAGGTTGTGCCAACGTGCTGTGGTCTGGTGTTGCCCGGTGACACCCACATAAGTGTTCTGGTCCTTTTGGAATGAATCGTCTGGGATTCCGTAGAAATCCATCGCGTTTGGCAATCCCACTGCGGCGGCGGTCCGTCGAACTGTTGCTCGCAAGCCGGAGGTCGGGTTCGCCTGCCATCCGAAATTTCCGGCATAGGTTCCGTTGTGAAAGGAATTGTTAGGCAGGCTGTTCTGAGTATCGAAGCGCGAGAAATCGGAAAAGTAATCGAATTGCCGGAAAGCACCCGCCAGGGATCCTTGCTGTCGATAAGTACGGAAATTTCCCCCATCGCCCGAGTAGATGAACTCCGGGATGATCGAGCCGCCGCGACGCGTCGTAATGTTGATTACACTTCCCAGTGCATCGGCGCCATATAGGACGCTGTTCGGACCGCGAAGAATTTCCACGCGATCCACGGCTCCCGTAGAAAGGGTGGCAAACGTGAAATCCCCGCCGATATCGTTTGCCGGAATGCCGTCGATGAGCACCTTGTTGAAATCCGCATTTCCGCCGCCCACGAAGACCGAGGTGGTCCCGCCTCGTTGACCTGTTTGCACCACCTGGACACCAGGCACCAAGCGGAGCGATTCAAAGACGTCCGGCTTGTTCAGCGCTTGAAGTTGTTCTCGGTCAATTACGCTGACCGAGGCTCCAACCTGGGATTTTGGCAAGTCCGTGCCGGTGGCCGATACGACGATCTGTTGCTGCAAAGGACCAATCTGCAACAACACTTCGAGGTTGGCCGTCTTTCCTCGCGCCAGGAAGACGGAAGGAGTGTCCTTTTTGGTGAAGCCTGTCGCCTCGACACGAACGTAGTACCAGCCCGTATCCAGCGCGGAAAACGCGAATGTCCCGTTTTCACTCGTCCTCGCGGTCGAGACAGTGTTCGTCCCTTGGAGCAGGGTAACTTTCGCGTTGGAGACAACAGCTCCTTGCGGATCTAGGACTCTGCCCTGAAGGGCACTCTGGGGGATTGCGAGTAGGGGAAGACTTCGAATGAAAGGGGAAAGAACCAGAAGCAAGTAAAAACAGATTCGGTAAAGCCTGCGAGCCTGCATAGTGTCCTCCTTCGCCCTCGGAAGAGCGGACTGGAAATGCTGACAAGACCGGCCTCCTGACTCGCGACACAATCCAAAACCGTCTGCACCTTCCCACCCAGATGGGCAGTGGCTTATCGCAGACTTTTACCGTCGCTTACAGTTGCGGGGCAGTGGCGGGCTTTCACCGCGCTTCCCGTTCATCTCGCCAGCGGTTATAGTTTCAGGTACCTGGTACCTCCAAAGTTAAAACTCGATGCCCTTCTGAGCCGAAATTCCCTGCTGAAAAGGGTGTTTGACCTCTCGCATTTCCGTTACGAGATCTGCAATCTCCACGATCTCGGGTTTAGCATCCCGTCCCGTCAGGATCACGTGAAGCATCTGAGGTTTATTTCTCAAAAAGTCCACCACATCCTCAACGGGCAAGAAGTCGTAGCTAAGCGCGTAGTTGATTTCATCCAGAATAACAATGTCATATTTTCCCGACAGTATCTTCTCTTTGGCCGCCTGCCAGGCGTCGCGAACCATGGCCTTATCGATTCGGATATCCTTGCTCTCCCACGTAAAGCCCTGTCCCATGGGATGGATTTCAAAAGTTTCCAGCTTGGGTGCGCTGCGCAGCTCTCCGTACTTCCACTTTCCCTTGAAGAACTGAAGCATGATCACCTTCATTCCATATCCGCAGGCACGTAGAGCAACGCCCAGGGCCGCCGTAGTTTTACCTTTTCCGTCGCCTGTATTGACAATGACCAGCCCTTTTTTCTTCTTAGCTGTAGCGCCGGCACGGGTGATCGTAGGCTTCATTGCGTCTTCTCACCTGGCCCGAGAACCTTCGGGATGTAGTTTCGTGGCTAAGTCCTCAAGCGCATCGAATATGACAGGGCTGGGGTGTTCCATTCGTTCATCCATGTAGATGGCTCGGCTCCGGCGGACAGCCTCCAGCCGGCTCCAGCCCTCGCGTCTCTGGAGCTCCTCCAGGGTCATTGCCCCGTGTGATCCCCGAAACAAGAGAAGAAAATCTGGCGCGCGCCGGACTACTTCCTCCAAGCTGATTTGCGGCCACGCTTGAGGCATATCGGCCGTTGCTGATTCTCCGCCCCCAGCCGAGATGACCTCTGTAATAAATGCCTTGTCCCCAACCGTGATCACGGGTTCGTGCCAGATAACTACGAACACCTTCGGCCGCCGCAGCCCCTGAACACGCGTGGCGATGGCTTTCCATTTTGCTTCCAGCCGATTCACCAGTTCTCTGGCCTGGCCGCTGCGGTTTAAGGCCTCCCTGATATGCTGAATTGATGCCAAGATGCCCTGGAGTCCCTGTGGGTGCACGATGAAAACGGGTATCGCGTAGCGTTCCAACTGTTCGACCGTCTCGCGCCGGTTGATCTCCCACGTAGCGAGGACCAGATCGGGATGGAGGGAAACGATTTTCTCCATCGAGGGGTCAACCAACCCACTCACACTGCGCTTGTTGCGCGCTTCCGGTGGAAAGGTCGTGTAATCCGTTACCGCAACGACCGCGTCTCCGAGACCTAGCGCATAAACCGTCTCCGTTATGCTCGGAGCAAGGCAGACGATCCGACGTGGCTGGTCCGAGGCAGCTACATGCCGACCGAGTTCATCTGTGACCTCGCGAGTAGCCAGTACGGCTGTGTTCATCAGCAGCAGGCCGACGAAAATCAACTGTTTCATGAGAGTCAGCATGGGTTCTTCGCTCTCGACGGTAATTCAGCCCGTGTGCGCTGTACGTTCTGCACAAACCTTGCAGCCATCCCCGGGTCGGATAAAAAATGCAAGTGGATATAACTTGCCAAGACATTCCCGACGCGCAGACCCTCTAGTTCTTCACGGCCCGTCAGCCAATTGCGCAGGCGGTAGACATGTTCAACCGAGCCTTGGTCGATGATTGTCGAACAGTGGAAACTATGGCCCCGTGCCCGGCCGCCCCCGCACTCAACCAGGCAATCTGCCGTAAACGAAACCTCCGTGTAGCCGAAATTGACAAGCCGGTCTGTCATCTGCACGCGCAGCGGTAGAACCCCCACCATCGCAAAAGCGTTTCCGTCTCGGCTCACAATTTCCTGGGCCAAATACATCAGGCCGCCGCATTCAGCGTAGATTGGTAAATCCCGGCTTGCGAATGTCCTTAGGGAAGCGAGCATTTCCTGGTTGGCTGCCAGTTGGGCGGCGAACAACTCGGGATATCCGCCCCCGAAGTAAAGTGCATCGATTCCTGCCGGCAGGCATCGATCTTCCAAGGGACTGAATTCCACTATCTCCGCACCGACTGTCCGCAACGCATCGAGGTTGTCCTCGTAGTAGAAGCAGAAAGCTGGATCTCGCGCGACCCCGAGGCGGATGGTGTTGCTGATGGTGCTCGAAAACTTCATCGCTGGGAGTTGGAACGAGGAAGCAGACGCGAAAACCTCTTCGAGGTTAACGTTGCTTTCTGCCAACTCGCCGAGCAACGCAAATGCGGAATCCGATAAGAGGTCTTCGCCGGCCGTAAACAATCCCAGATAGCGCTCGGGTATGTGAATTCGCTCGTCCCGCGGCAGGTATCCAAGTAGTGCGCCACGACAGCCGCTTACCACTGCATCCTGTAATAGGCGGTAGTGTGCTTGCCCAGCCACCTTGTTAAAGATCACACCGGCCAGTCTCAGCTCTGGGTCGAAGGTCTCAAACCCATGGATGAGGGCCGCTACGCTCCGCGCTACCGAAGCGGCATCAACCACCAGGAACACGGGAAGATTTAACCACTTGGCAATTTCGGCGGTACTGCCTGCCTCCGAACCGCCCTTGACCCCGTCGAACAATCCCATCACGCCTTCGACCACGCAAACATCCGCACCCGCAGCGGCACGATAAAAGATTTCGCGGTTCGCATCGGCAGGCAACATCCACCCATCCAAATTGCGCGAGGAACGTCCGCAAACACGTGTATGGTAGCCGCTGTCAATGAAATCGGGTCCGCACTTAAACGGTTGCACGGTCAGCCCGCGCTTTCGGAGCGCAGCCATGAGAGCCAGCGCGACCGTGGTTTTGCCCACCCCACTGGCTGGCCCTGCAACAACGAAACCTTTAGTCAACTTAGCCATTGATACACCGAGCATGCCGTCCCGAGAATGGTCGATCACCTTTATCAGTTGGCGGGCTAGAACCGCACTTCCCGAGCACCCGGAACACCTCAGAACTTCTGTGAAAATCCCCTCTGCAAGGGACGAAGGCAAAACCTTTCGGGGGCTTGTCCTTTTTCCGACGCCCTGGAAAGAAGGCGTCCCAGTGAATCATGAAAAGCTCGCTCCATTTCGCTGCTTGATCAAGACCGGGATACCTGCAACCATCTGGTAGACCGTTTGAGCCTTGCCGGCGACCCGCTGATTTACAATTCCTTGCAGATCGCGAAACCTCCGTCCCAAAGCAGACTCAGGAACAATGCCACAGCCCACTTCGTCGCTTACGGCAATCAAATGTGACTTCCGGGTTGCCGCTGACAACCGTTCGATCTCCTCCAGCACTGACAGTTCTAGCTGCTCAGGTGAATGGCTGCGGTACTCCCGGCACCAATTGCTCAGCCAAAGCGTGAGACAGTCGAGGATGAGGACATTAAAGAACGGAGCATGCTGGTCCACAACCTTGGCAATGCCCACCGGCTCTTCAAGAGTAGTCCATGCAGAAGGCCGGTCTAGACGATGGCGGGCAATGCGAGCGCGCACCTCCTCATCTTCAGCCGTGGCAGTGGCCAAATAGGCTACCCGCCGAGCTGGGTCGCAAAGTGATTGGGCAAACCGGCTTTTGCCGCTACGCGCACCGCCCAGAACGAATGTCAACATCGATGACGCTCCCTTAACCAGGCCATGCAAGAGCTTCTTTTTGAAAGCTGAGAGAGAGGCAGCTAGCGGGATGGAACAGAAGCAGGTAGAAAGGAAAGAGTGCCAACCAACCGCTCTCATGCGAAGCGTGGCATGTGCCCTACGTCCGAGGCAGGTCTCCTGACTTACAGGTCATTGCGCGCTGGCAGCCTTCCCGTTTTCACAAAACCAACAGTGGCTAATCAGTGCCGCGCGCTCGCTGCTTACAGTGGCGCGACCGTGCGGGATTTGCACCCGCTTCCCTTTTCACTCGCCGGTTTAAGACGAGCACCTCAAACTAAACGTTGCGAACGTGGCATAACGGAGATGATAAGTCAACGCATTTTTTATTTTTGTCAACCCAAAATAGAAATGTCCGCTTCTTACCAAAATAGAAATGTCCGGTTCTTTTTATCTTTTTTTTGTGTCTTGCCACCCTATGCTTCACCAAAACTTCCACAACGTGGTATCGAAGTCAAACATTCAAGATTAGTCCCGATAAACGCCGGAGGGTTTAGCTTTGGGGGAATCGCTCCGATAGGGGAGTGATCCGAATAAATTCCGCATGGCCGCTCCGGCCCGTCTGCTACTATGGACTTCATGCCGAGCCCGTGGCTTAATATCCCGCTTCAAGATTACGAGGGTCACATGAACGCCCCACGTGTCGCCCAGTTGGACGCGCTCGCGGACTTGTTCGAGGAAACACTCTGGAGATGTATTCCGGATTCTGTCGCGATCCTCGGAATTGCTGGTGGCAACGGGCTCAGCCGAATCGACCCGGCTGTGACGACTCGTATCGTAGGCGTCGATATTAACCCAGCTTACTTGGAGGCCGTCCGTAACCGCTTCCAGGCGAGACTGCCACTGATATTGCATTGCCTCGACCTCGCGATGGAGGTTGTGCCCGAAGTGCCCGTTGACCTTGTTCACGCCGCGCTGATTTTCGAACATGCCGGGACCGAGGGCTGTCTGGACAGTGCGGTGAGGCTTGTCGCGCCAGATGGATATCTTTCGACGGTGCTACAGCTACGACCCAGCAACGCGGAATCGAACGTCGCGCCAAGCCAGTATCCCGCCATGCAGATGCTAAGTGAACACTTCCGCCTGGTCGAACCCGATAATCTGCGTCAAAGGATGAAGCTCCGTGGATTTGAGCTGCAATATGAAACCCGGCGCGCGCTGCCTGCGGGAAAGGGTTTCTGGCTGGGTATTTTCCGGCGGCTGCTGTAACCACGATGGGTCGATAACCCAACAAAAACGCCGTAGCAATTACCGATTCTAGGATTACTCGCTCCTAGGCGACTAGGCAGGATCTATTGGCTCCTTCGGGTCGGTAAGGATGGATGAGCAAGCTGTGTCATTCATACCGCAACGCGGCCATCGGATCGATGCGCAGGGCACGGCAGGCAGGGATGAAACTCGCAGCTAACGCCACCATTACGAAGACCAG
>Ga0066710_100003694_pt1 | contig 13179 bp, 14 predicted proteins | sample GraSoiAngelo_159_FD_79666 | JGI IMG/M metagenome (GOLD analysis project Ga0066710, IMG submission 79666) | Grasslands soil microbial communities from the Angelo Coastal Reserve, California, USA - 14_1009_16_40cm | ecosystem: Environmental > Terrestrial > Soil > Grasslands | place: USA...
CGAGCTAACGAGTCTCGAGCTCGCCGAGGCACGCGTCACTCGATCTGACGTTGAAGGCGCGGTGAACGACCGCGACGAGCTGCTCGCCGCGGTCGCGGCATCACTGCAATCGGCCGCCGGCGCAGACGAGCTCAAAGGCTTGGGCGCGGCCCTGGCCGAGTTCAAGCGCCTGGAAGCGGGCGAGGTGAGGCTGTTCCGTCAATCAGCCGACATGGTGGATGTCGTGCACGCGGCGTGTGACGCCGCACGCAGCCGAGCGGCCGGACGCCGACTGCTGGTTTACGTACCGCCCACCGCGCCCGCCACGTGCGACGTCGACAGGACGCGAGAGGTGCTGGATACCGTACTCGCCAGCGCGCTTGCTCACGCGCCCGTCGATTCCAGGATCATGGTTTCCCTCGAGGTGCTGGTAACCCAAACAGTGCAGCTCACGGTGCAGGCTGAGGGCGGCACCGAACCACAAACCCAACCGCTGGCGAACGTCGCCCTGTACGTCGGCCGAAGCCTGATGCGCCGTCAGGCAGGAAACCTGTCAATCACGATCTCTTCGGGCGGCAGCTTGCAGGTCGTTATGACTCTGCCCGGGAGCCCGCAACCGCCACGACGCAGACTGGCCCGTCCCCGTAGTGCCAGTCGCGCCATGACGGTCTCCTAGCAAAACTGCCGCAGCTCAGTCCTGTCGCCGCGGGCTGGCCCCCGCGGCGGCAGGCGTCACTTCGGTCGACTCCGACACTGACTCGCTGACGAACGCCGGCCCGCACTCGTCGTCGCTGCAGCCCAGCGCACGTCGGTGACGGAACTCGATCCGCATACGCCCGACCACGGCCCCAGTCGTCCGAAACGTCGCGCGGAAGGGGCCGATCGCTCCGCGATCCATGGTCGGGATCTCCCACACCGAGGTCGCGTTCTGACGTTTCGGCCGAGGGTCGGCGCTCGAGAACGTTGCGCCCGGTGGATCGCTCAGCACCATGCGCACCCGCTCCAGCAGATAGTCCGAGCGATTGCGGGCGCTGAGCGCGAAGGTGACCTCGCCCGGGCGGGGTCCCGGCTGCCCCACGGTGAACGCGACCAGCGGCGGCCAGCCACCCCAGCGAACTTGCAACGCGGTGACGGCGGCGCCACCCTGCGTATCCTCCGCGGAGAGCGGCTGGATACCGAACGATACGTTGGGTGGAACGCGCGTCTCGGCATCGAAGTCACCGTAGACATTCGTTTCGACCGTGGTCAGATTCACCTGGTCGTCGCCCATGGTCACCTTCACCAGGCACTTTTCGGCGAAGCCCTTGCCGACGATCTCGAGCTTCTCGCCGGTATCGGCCGTCGCGCGCGACACTTGCAGCCTGGGTTGCGCCATCGACTCATCCTGGAGCGTGAAGTCCTGCTCGCCGTCAGCCGCCGCGGCCGAGCGGGCGTCGACCGCGTGCCAGTGAAGGCGGTACGTGCCCCGCGCCGCCTCGAGCAGACGGACCTGCGCATGCCGGGGATTCTGCGGGTCTACGTCGGTTTCCGTAGCCATGGTCGCGCCGTCGTCCTCGCGCCACACCGATATCCAGGTTGCGCTGGCCGAGAGTCGGCGATTGAACATCAGATCGAACGTCTGGCGTTCGACGGGTAGGCTCACGCCGTCCACCGGCGAGGCCGCGACCAGGTGCGGCGGCGCCGAGAATACGGGCGCGCAGCTCATCGCTGCCAGGCCAGTCAGCGCGGCCACGATCCGTATCAGCGTGCGGCGCATTTCGGGCTCTTGAAGGGTACTCTCCACTTTGAGTAACGGTGCGCCTCCTGGCCCTCGCCCTCTGCGGACTGATCCTGGAGATCGGATGGCTCGCGCTTTCGCCGATCAGCGTGGCGCTGTCGCATAGCCCGCTGTTTACGGCTGCCTTGTTTGAGGCTCACCCGCTGCTTCGTCTCATGCCTGATCTCGCACGCGGGACGCTGCCATGGCTGACTGAAGTGCCACTCGCCGAGCCGCTCGGTGCGCCCGCTTATCTCGCGCCGGCCGCGGCGATGGCCGCGGTCATGCTGGGGCTCGCCGCGGGCTATGCGGCGGCTCTGATCCTGCTCCAGGGCGACACCGGTGCACGACCGGCCGCGCTGTGGATCGTCGTGGGCGGCGCGCTGCTGTTTCAGGCGACTTGCTTTTTTCTGCCAGGCCTGTTCTCTCAGGACGTCTTCAGCTACATCGCCTACGGACGACTGGCTTCGGTTTATGACCTGAACCCCTACGTCTGGCCACCGAGCGTGATTCCGAAGGACGCGGTCTTCCCCTGGGTGGCCGAGGTCTGGCGCACCTACGCCAGCCCATACGGTCCCCTGTGGGTCGACGTCCAGGCGGCTATGGCTCGCGCGACAGGTGGCCTGTCCATCGCCGACCAGGCGCTTGCCTATCGTGCCCTGGCCAACGCGTTGCTGGCGGCCAACCTCGGCTTGCTGTGGGCGCTGCTGGGGCGCTTGACTCCGCTCGACCGCGCCCAGCGCACGGCATCGCTGGCGGCGCTGGCCTGGAACCCGCTGGTGCTGTTCGAGGTCGCCGCCAATGCCCACAACGACGTGCTCATGGTCACCTTCACGCTCCTGGCGTTCGTCCTGCTCGCCCGTTTGAGCAACGCTGTGCTCTCGAGTGCGAGCTTCACGCTCGGGGTGCTGGTGAAATATCTGTCGGGCCTGGGACTCGTCTGGGTGTACGTGGCCGCCGCGGCGCGGACCACTTCGTGGCGATCTCGGGTGTTCCGAACGGCGGCGATGGTGGTCGTCAGCGTCCTTCTGGTGCTGGCCGTGGCCGCGCCCTGGCTCGAGCTGCCTGACTCGCTCGGCCCGCTGCTGGACGAAACCGCCGGGGTCGGCTACGTCAATTCGATTCCCGACAGTGTGGCGCTCGCCGTGGCCGACCGCCTGTCGGCACCTGTCGAACTGACGCGAACACTCGAACGACTGCTCGCGCTGGGCTCGTTCATCGTCTACCTGGTCTGGGAGTGGCGGCGTGTCTGGTCAGAGGCCACGCCCGCGGCCGTTGCCCGTGCCCTCGCACGCTCGAGCCTGATCTACATCGTCGCCGTGTCGACCTCCGTTCAGACCTGGTACTACTGCTTGCCGGTGGCTGTGGCGGTGGCCCTGGGCTGCCGCTGGCGAGTTACGCAGCTGACACTCGCGTACAGCGTGCTGGCGCTGCCGGCGCTGTATCTAAGCTACTACCTGCGCGACGGCACGCCCCTCTGGGTGAATCTGGTTTACGGCCTCGCGCCGCTGGTGTTGCTGGTGCCGGATCTAGCCGCCCGGGCACGTGCCAGGCCCCATGTACCAGCCACCGAAACTGTCGGCGACGACGAACAGCGTGCCCGGCGGCACGGCGCGACCCCCGCAGTCGTGGAAGAGTCCAGCCGGTAAGATCGCCGCCAGGCTCGCGCTGACGTATGTCTGCGCCGGTTCGCCGAGGTCGGTGGTGAACGGGTCGCCGGCGACGGCATCGGTAGGCAGGTACTGAGCCGCTTCGGCCAGCCGCTGGTCCGCCGCGGGCGTCGACAACTCGCATGAGGCGCGCTGGATGGTCCACACCTGATCGTTTGGCGCCATCAGCACGAACTGGTCGACCTGGGTTCCCGCGCATCGCTGGAAGTGCAGCAGCGCGCCTATGCTCGCGTCATTGGGCCCGCCGAGCACCTGCTCGAAGGCCGCCGCGGGCGCACCCAGCGTGGGCGACAGCATGACCTGGCTCACCAACACGAGCGCCAGCAGAAAGATCACAGCACCGCCGCAACGGCAATGGCCGCAACCCCTGTTGCGCCCAGCGTCAGCACCCACACCAGCTCGGTCAGCAGCTTGATCTGCGCTTCGCGTTCCTCGACCAGGCGCAGCGAGCGTCCGGCCTGCACTGCCCCGTACACCACCGCGCTGACACCCGTGACCGCGACCGCGATGGGTAGCCACAGCACACATGCCCGTCGAACAACCGAGGTCACCGGAGCCAGTGTCTCATCCGCGACGGTATCGGCCAATACGCGGTAGCGATGATCGCTCTGCGCAGGTAGCGCGTGTACCGCGCCGGAAGAAAGCGGGGGTATCGTCCATGTAGGCGATGTCCGCGCGAGCGATGGGCCTGGGAGGGCTGTATGAGGCTGATGTTCTTCGATGATTTCCGGCTGGGCGTGCTGCGAGACGAACTGGTAGTCGACGTGACCGCTGCGGTCAGGGACGTACCGCATCTCGATCCGCAGCAGCTGATGCGCGGCGTGATCGAGCGCTTTGACCAGCTCCGCGCGCCGCTCGAGCAGGCGGCGGCGGACGGCCAGGGCCGGCCGCTGGATAGCGTGCGCGTGCGGCCCCCGCTTCCGCACCCCGCCAACATCATCTGCATGGCCGTCAACTACATGGAAGACGGCACACGGACCGAACCCGCGCCGATCAATGCCTTCATCAAGTCGCCCAGCGCGATCATCGGGCCTGATGACACCATGGTGCTGCCGGACATCGCGGCGACGATCTTCGAAGGTGAGGCCGAGCTCGCGGTGGTGATCGGCAAGCGTGCCACGTCCGTGCCCGCGGCGCGAGCCATGGAGTACGTCTTCGGCTACACCAACTTCATCGACGGGTCGGCGCGCGGCATGCAGCCGGCGGCGCAGAGCTTCTACCAGATGAAGTCGCGCGACACGTTCGCGCCGATCGGGCCGTACCTGGTGACGGCCGACGAGATTCGCGATCCGCACAAGGTGGCCATCAAATTGTGGAACAACGGCACGCTCTACCAGGACTTCAACACCGACGACATGGCCCACCAGATCCCACGCTGTATCGAATGGGTGACGTCGATCCACACGCTCGAGCCGGGCGACATCCTGGCCACCGGCACCAACCACGGCGGCCTGAATCCATTCATGGACGGCGACGCGATCGAGCTGGAGACGGCGGGTCTGGGCCGTCTGCGCATCCGCGTGCGCGACGAGCTTGGCCGCACGTGGGCGCGCGAAACGCGCCGCGAGCGCCAGCAGAAGGGCCTCGACGGCACCACCCCCCAGCTCAGCGGCAAATACGCCGCCGCCACCGTCGCCTGACCACGCCGGAGCCCGACGTCACGCTTCGGAGTCGTCAGGCATGATCTCGAAGCCCGCCGCGTAGAGCGCCTCGTCCAGGCGCTCGATCGTGCGCGGCTCACCAGGGTCGACAAACTCCGGGTGATCGATCGTCCAGATCGCCCGGCCGTGATACTCGGCTGTTACCGAGCCGACCCGCTCGCCGTGCCGGGTGACCTGATAGCGGTACTCGTAGGGCATGCCGCTGGTCGTATTCTTGCATCCTGCGCTTGTGTCCCATGCGCGGTGCGGAGCCCATGCCGTTGTTCCGAGCACTGGCGCTGGTGGCGGGCGCGTTCCTGTTGCTCGTTCATGCCGCGCACGCGCAAGGGGCCAGCCCGGGCGCGGTCGTGAACAGCTTTGAGCACGCCTGGGGTCAGCACGACCTCGACGTGGCCCTGGCTCAGCTCGCGGACGACGCGGTGATCACCCTGCAGGACGCGCGAACGCGCCGCTTGACGGGCCGGCCGCAGATCCGCGATTTCCTGGAACGCGCCGGCCTGCACTCCGCGCCAACGCTCACCTCCGCGCGTCACCTGAAAGGGAACGTCCTGACGTGGAGCGAGCGGACCGAGGGCCAGGGTCAGGTGCTGAGCAGCTCAGAGCTCACCGTCCAGGCCGTCGTGCAGGACGGCAAGATCCAGTCGATGGTGTATCGGCCAGGCACCCTGGTTCGCGGCCTGGATCTTTCGGCCACCGAGGTCACGCCCGAGTCGGCCGTGACGGCCGTGGCTGGCCTGCTGCTGTTCGGACTCGGCTTGTTGTCGCTGGCCACGGCGCGGCCCCACGTACGCTCCGGCTCGCGCCAGCGGGGTCGGCTGCTGAGCCACCTCCGCGACTGGCGCCCGCCTTCCGCCGCACGACCAGCTACGTCGGGGCCGTCGGCCCGCCGATGACGCGCTCGGCGGCGGAGCGGAAGCGCGCCGCGCTGTCGGGCGTGCGGCCCAGCTCGCGGCTGACCTGGTGCTCGCGCTCGAGCGCCTGATCGACCGGCAGCGCAAGATCGATGATCTCTTTGAGCGCCGCGATCGCCGGCGGTGAATTGGCCGCGATCCGCGCCGCCATGGCCACGGCGGTCTCGACAACCCTATCGGCTGGCACCAGTTGATTGAGCAAACCGATCCTGAGCGCTTCGTCGGCCGAAACCTCATCGCCCGTGAAGAGCAGCTGTTTGGCTTTGGCCTCGCCGACGATACGTGGCAGCACCGCCGCCCCCGGTGCGCGGCCGTAGCTGGCGCCATGGAACTTCAGCCGCGCGTCATCGCCGCCGATGCGGATGTCGCAGTGGATGGCCAGAAGGGCGCCGCCGCCGAAGCAGTAGCCGCGAATCGCGGCGATGGTCGGCTTCTTGACCGCGTGGACGACGGCGGAGGCGTTGACGCGCGGAAAGGCTCTGGATTCATCCAACGCCGCGACCTGCTCGGCCATGTCACCGCCAGCTGAAAATGCGCGCTCGCCGGCGCCGGTGATGACGATGGCGCCGATCTCGTCGTCGCCGTCTAGCGTCTTCATGGCCAGCTCGAGCTGATTGACCAGCGCCGAGTTGAGCGCATTCAGCTTCTCCGGCCGGTTGAGCGTCACCAGCCCGACCCGCCCGCGCCGTTCGACCAGTACCGGTTCCACGCGTCTGTCGCTCCCTCCTCAGCTCATCAAAGCGTCACACCACACCGTCGCGCCGAAACCGCGTGATGTCCTCCGCGCTATAGCCCAGCTCCGCGAGGATTTCATCCGTGTGCTGCCCGTGCTCGGGCGCCGCCGAGCAGATTCCAGGCTGCGTCCGCTGCATATTCACCCCCGGCCCGAGCAGCCGCTCATGGCCCAGCAGCGGGTGATCGACCTCGGCGATAACCGGCAGCGTCCGCACCTGCTCATTCGCAAAACACTGCTCGACGTCGAGCACCGGTCCGGCCGGGACGCCGAAGTCGGTCAGTCTCGCGACCCACTCCGCCGCGGTGCGGCTGGCCAGTCGCCGCTCGATCTCCACCGTCAACTCGGGCCGATGCTTCAAACGCGCAGGGCCATTTGTGAAACGCGGATCCGTAACCAACTCCGGCCCTTCGAGCGCATCGCACAGTCGGCGAAACATCACCTGCCCACCCGCCTGGATGATCAGGCTGCCGTCGCTGGCCTGGTATACGCCCGTCGGTTCCGAGATCGGATGATAGTTACCAGCCTGCCGCGGCACTTCTCCGGCGAGCAGATAGCGCGCCGCCTGGAACTCCATCAGCCGGATGTTGGCCTGCAGCAGCGACGTGTGGACCCACTGGCCTTTGCCCGAGCGCTCGCGTTCGAGCAGCGCGCACACGATGCCATGCGCGAGCATGAAACCAGCGGTCAGGTCGGCCACCGGTAAGCCGACGCGCATCGGACCCCGCCCGGGCTCGCCGTTGACGGTCATCAATCCCGACAGACCCTGCGCGATCTGGTCGAGACCAGGACGTTCCCGATACGGCCCGGTCTGGCCGAAGCCCGAGATGCTGCCGTAAACCAGACGTGGATTGATCTGCGAGAGCGTCTCGTAGTCGATGGCCAGGCGGTGCTTGACATCGGGACGGAAATTCTCCACCACCACGTCAGAACCCTCGACCATCCGCAGCAGCACCCCACGCCCGTCGGGATGTTTGAGGTTCAGCGTCATGCTGCGCTTGTTCGGGTGGACGTTCTGGAAGTCGACCCCGTGGCGCTCGCCGGTGCCGTCGTCGAACGCATCGAGCGCTTCGACTTTGATGACCTGCGCGCCCATCTCGCTCAGCTGACGAACAGCGGTCGGCCCCGAGCGGGCGCGCGCGAGGTCGATGACCTTGATGTGTGACAGGGCGCGGTCAGGCTGCGACATGTCCACGAGTACGTTACCAGCGCCCTAGGAAGGCGGCCGAAAACCTCGATTAGGAAATTGTGTGCCTGCCGCCTTCCTAGGGCCAGTCTGTCACAGAAGTTCGGCCGACTGCGACTTGTGCCGAAAAGCGACTTGTCGGCCGAACTTCTAGCACCTGGTCGACACGTGACCGCCGCCAGCCGAGTTACCTGAACGGCCGCTTGAGCTTGCTGACGTGGTCCTCCCTACAAATCCCCCCGAAGATGCCAACGGGCTGGGTTTCGACTTACGTGGAAGCACGCGATTACGACGACTGGATCGGTCTCGATGATAAAGAACAGACCGTACGGAAAGCCGCGCACTCGCGCCCGGCGAATGTTCCTGTGGAGCACGGCGAACTGGAGTGGATTATCGGCCATGGCATCCAGAGTCTGGCCGACCGCCCCGACGAAACGACCACCCAGTCCTGCCCAACGCTCCTCCTACCAGAGCCGCGCTTCGCGGAGATCGGCCCGGGCTTCGGGTGTCCACAAGATCGGGAGGCTCACTCCTCGGCGAGTTCAGCCCGCACCTGATCCCAAGGAATGACCGCGGAACGGTTTGGCTCGAACGCCGCAAGGCGGATATCAAGTTCGGATCGTTCCGCCTCGGTTAAGACTGACGTCTCGGCGTCGATGCTCTCCCAGAGCGCCTCGAGCAGCTCGACGCGGTCATTAAGTGAGAGCTTCTCGATTTCCTCGAGCAAATCAGACATTCGTGCCACGACCATAGCAGGCCAACACAGGCACGAACAGACTCAGCGGAAGACGCGGCGGGCGCCGGCGAAGTCTTGCGCCCTCCCTTTTACAACCGTTGTGACAGGCCAGCTCCTACGTCCGCGCAAGCTGGTGTGCATACAGCGGCCGACGCCCCGCGGGCCAGCCGGTCGAAAGCCTGGCGCTCGTACAGCTTGATTTGTGCGTACGGATTCGCTTCAGTAACTGTCACATCCACTAGCGTAAGAGCAGGAGGTTCGCACCGTGGCCCGTCCGATCGTCGTCTTGAACTGTGCTCGCAACTACACACCGGGTTGGCTCGAACAGGAGATGCCGCGCCTCGTCGCCGAGTGCGAGGTCCGCCTCACCGAGGCGAAGGATGGACCCGATCTCGCTCGTGAGCTTGCGGACGCCGACGCGCTGGTTGCGCGGCGAGACTACGTCGGACGCGCCACGCTCGAGCTGACGCCCCGTCTGCGCGGCATCGTCACCCCCGGCGTCGGGGTTGAAAAGGTGGATGTGGCAGCCGCGACCGAGCTGGGCATTGTCGTCGCCAACTCGCCTGGCAACTCGGTCACCGTCGCGGAGTCCGCAATCCTGCTCATGCTCGCCCTGGCCAAGCAGCTGCCGACGTGGATCGCGGCGGCTCGATCGAGCACCGAGCCGACCAGCGCGATGCGCGGCATGGAGCTGCGCGGCAAGACGCTCGGCATCGTCGGCCTGGGGCGCATCGGACGACTGACCGCGGAGCTCGGCCGCGCGTTCGGCATGCGCGTGCTGGCGTACGACCCGTACGTGCCGACGAGCGAGCTGGCTGAGCTGCTTTCGCTCGAGGATGTCTTGCGCGAGTCGGATTTCGTCTCGCTGCACCCGGTGCTCACGCCCGAAACGTCCCACCTCATCAACGCGTCGCGCCTGGCGCTCATGAAGTCGACCGCGTATCTGATCAACACGTCACGTGGAGGCGTTATCGACGAGCCGGCGCTGATCGAAGCCTTGCGTCAGCAGCGCCTGGCCGGAGCCGGCCTCGACGTGTTCGAGACCGAACCACCCGCGATCGACAATCCGCTGCTGCACATGGACAACGTCATCGGGACGCCGCACGGTTTGTCGCACGCTGATGAGTCTCTGCGTCGCTGCGCCAGCATGACCGAGGACAATGTGCTGGCGATCGTCGCCGGCCGCGAGCCGCCGTACATCGTGAACGGGCGGGTCCGCTGGCGCGTCCTTCAGGAGGCCTGAGTCCAGGCTGCCAGCTTGAGGTTCGCCCGTGACTAGGCTGCCAGCTTGAGGTTCGCCCCGAGCAGACGCGCCGAGCGCAGCTCGGCAGCCAGCGAAGACACGTCGAGGCCGAGAATGGCGGTCGCCAGCCGGCGGTATGCAGCGCTACGTGCCGGATGCGCCGAGTTGGTGGTCGAGCGATCCAGGCGGTACGTTCGCGGAAGACCCATGCTCGACCGCCCGACAATCGCCAGATGTGGTTGGGTGGTCATGCCTGTAGCGTGCACCACCGCGGTTCGCAAGTAATCATACGTCTGGCGAGTTTCCGACCTGGCCATGTGGACGGGTGTGCAGTGGGCCTTTTGGCCCATCGCCGAAGCCGTCCTTTTGGCGGATACCCGTACACCAGTCAGGTCCCGACCTGGACCGAGGAGCCCGCGCAGCATTCGGTGAGGAAAGAGTCGCCAGGGTCGACCCGTTCGGCCACTCGGCGCAGCTCCTCCGCGAGGCGGATCCTCAGCGGGCGCCGCGCCGCCAGAGCCTGGGCGGCCAATCGCTCCATGGCCGCCTGACGGTACAGCTCGGCACGGTAGGCTTCCGCCTGCAAGCCGAGGGCGTCGAAGCTGATCACCGCGGCCACCAGCCACGCGGATCGCGCGGGTCGAGCACTCGCGAGTCATGGCCAAATCTCGCGGCAAGCACGTCCAAGACCAACAGGGTTATGACGATCAGGATGATTTCCATGCACCCAGCGTCTCTCTGCACGAGATATTTGTCCAACGCTGATGTATCATGAGAAATAGTTTGCAACTGCATGATTGGGCCGGGCTCGAGCTGCGTCACCTGATCGCCCTCCAGGCGGTCGCCGAGGAACGCTCGTTCGTTCGTGCCGCCGAGCGTCTGGGCTACACGCAGTCGGCGGTGAGCCATCAGATTGCCGCGCTGGAAGCGCTCGTCGGCCAGCGCGTGGTCGAGCGCGCCCGCGGCCAGCGCACGGTGGTGCTCACGCAGGCTGGCGCGCTGCTGGCGCGCCACGCCGACGCCATCGTCGCCAGACTGCGCGCCGCGCAAGCGGACTACGCCGTGTTCTCAGAGGGGGCTGCGGGCATCCTGCGCGTCGGCATCTACCAGAGCGTCGGTACGCGCATCCTGCCGACAGTGCTGCGCGACTTCGCCAGCGCGTGGCCGCGCGTCGAGGTCCGATTGACCGAATCCGCCGAGGATGGCCAACTGCTGTCGCTGGTCGAACGCGGCGAACTCGAGCTGTCGTTCACCGTATTTCCATTGCCAGCCGGACCGTTCGAGGCGGTCGAGCTACTGCGCGACCCGTACCTGCTGCTGGTCAGCGCCGATTCGCCGCTGTGTCGTGAGCGTCAGCCCCTGTCACCCCGTTCGCTCGTCGACGTCCCGCTGATCGGCCCGCGCATGTGTATGAGCGGTGAGCAGCTGGAGACTCGGCTTCGGGGTTACGGCATCGAGCCACGCGTGATCTTTCGTTCAGACGACAACGGGACTGTACAGGGCATGGTCGGAGTAGGCGTTGGCGCGGCCCTGCTGCCGCGGTTGGCCATCGACCTCACGGACCCGAGCACACGGGCGCTAGCGCTCGATGACGAACTCCCGCCGCGGATCATCTGTCTGGCGTGGCATCGCGACCGTTACCGCACACCCGCGGCGCGCGCGTTTGTCGAGGCCGCGCGGGCGGTCTGCGCCGAGCTACAGCTCGAGCTTGGCGAGTCCGACTCCGCCGCGGCCGCCCGTCGTCCGCTCGCCAGCCCCGCCTGACGGCTCGCGCCCGCGCGCGCGCAGACCCCACCACCCCCCGCCACCGCCCGCAGTGTACGCGCCGACCGTCACGCCTGCGTCACGACGACCGTCACACCGAGGCGACACGCCGACCGTCACGCCAGCGTCACGCCGACCGTCACGCCGCCCGTCACACCAAGGCGACACGCCGACCGTCACGCCGACCGTCACACCAAGGCGACACGCCGACCGTCACGCCGCCCGGGAGCCGACTTCACACCGATGGCGCAGCCGCTGGGGGTACAATCGCCGCCGATCGGGGGCCGACCGCGCGAGTCCTGCACGTTCCACTCGTCGCCGCATCACATCGTCGGCTAGCGCCAGGTGAGGAGGCGCTGGTCAGCGCGTTTCGGCCCTGGGAGCGCCAGCTCCTGCTGGAAGCGATCCGCCGCTGGTCGATCCGCGGGGCGATCGGCGCGCTGACCCTCGCCAGCCTGGCGCTCGTGGTCGGCTGGATTGCCCCCGTACCCGAGGCCGAGCTACGACCCTGGGCGGCGGAGGTCGCCCTGCCCGCGGCGCTGGCCGGACTGGGGGTAGGGCTGTGGCCGTCTGCACACCGACGCCGCGCGGCCGAGCTGGACACGCGGCTTGGCTCGGGCGATCGCCTTGCCACCGCCTGGGCCTACCGCGCAGCGAACCAGACCGTGGTGCGGCTGCAACGCCGCGACGCCATCGCTCGGCTGTCAAACCGATCGCCGTCGCTGGATCTCAAGTGGCGGCCTGCACGTGCTGAGTTGTGGGCACTGGGTGCGACGGCACTCATCGCGGCGGTTCTGCTCGTCATTCCGAGCCCACAACAGGCAGTCCTCGACCGCCAAGCGGCCGAGCAGCTGGCGGTCGAGCAGGCCAGTCAGCGGCTCGAGAGCCTGCGCCAGGAGGTGGTAAACGTCAACAGCCTGACTCCTGAGCAGTCCCGCCAGCTCGACGAGCTGCTGCAGCAGGCGCAGGCCGAGCTGAAGCGAACGCGCACCCAGCAAGAGGCAACCGCGGTCCTGGCACGTACGCAAGATCAGCTGAGCCAGACGTTGGCCGATCCAAACGCGAACCTGCGCGACGAGGCGCTGGCGGCCATGAGCGAGACGCTCGCCGCCGAGCCGCGCACGCAAGCGCTCGGCGACGCGCTGCAGCGAGAAGACGCCCAGGCCGCAAGTGACGCGCTCAAAGAAATCGCCGCCCAGGCGGATCAGCTATCGGACGTCGAGCGCCAGGCGCTCAGCCGCGCTTTGCAACGCGCCGCCAATGTCGGCCGCTCCGATCCGCGAAGCGCCACCGCGCTGCGGGATGCCGCTCAAGCAATCGCCGGGTCACGCTCTGCTGACGCTGCCCTGTCGACGGCCGACACCGCGTTGCGGGATGCCATCCAGGCCTCGCAGGCACAGGCAGCCCTGAACGCGACGGCGCAACGTCTGCGGGACTTGCAAACGCAGCTCGCATCGGGCGCATCGCTTCGACCGGACGCTCCCCAAGCGCTTCGGGGCCAACCGGGCTCGCAAGAGGGGGAATCGCTCGCAGCCGGCAC
>Ga0066710_100003695_pt1 | contig 13176 bp, 11 predicted proteins | sample GraSoiAngelo_159_FD_79666 | JGI IMG/M metagenome (GOLD analysis project Ga0066710, IMG submission 79666) | Grasslands soil microbial communities from the Angelo Coastal Reserve, California, USA - 14_1009_16_40cm | ecosystem: Environmental > Terrestrial > Soil > Grasslands | place: USA...
GTCGCGTCGCATAATTGATATTATGTCAAATAACCGAAACAGGCATGGGGAAGCGAAAGACTTGCCATCTAGGCTCGGCATGAACCCGATGACCGCTCTGCTATTCGCTCTTTGGGCCGAGGGGTACGCCCGCGAAGACCGCATCGGGCGCAATCGATCGATCCACGCGGCTTTCCTTCGGGATTTCTTACACTTCGTTGTGCGCTACTCGCGGTGAGCCACATGTATTTCCGCTAACCCGATGAAGCGATTGAAAAATAGGACATCAACTATTCCCGGCACGCTCATTGCTGACTGAAAATCAACGGTCCGGGACGAGTTGCCGGCGAGACGAAGAGGAAGCGTTTCGTATCCCGGACCTTTTTTTTCGACATTGCAGAAGGCGTAGCAATCCGTGGCGCAAGGTGCGAGATTCAACCCGCGCCCGGAGTTCGGGAGTGGCAAAGGGGGAGCGACGCAGGAGGTCGGTTGACGTTTCGTGGGTGAACTGGCTGACCGGAAAAAAGGCCTCGTCTCAAGACGCGGCCTTTTTTCTTGGCTGCTCCCCGATCACGCATTCATTCCATGCCGGCGAGCGCGAAGTCCGCCAACACGTCAAGCACGTTGGGCGCCTCTCCCGCCGCCTCGACGATTTCGAATTTGACCTGAGGCAGCGCGGCCTGAACGGCCTTCATCTGCCGCGGAAAATCCTCTCGCAGGTGTCCGCCACGACCGAAAAACAATGGCACGATTCGGATTGCACTTATTCCTTGTGCAGCAAGGGCTTGAGCTGCCGACTTGAGATCCGGCTGGAGGTAATCTAGATAGGCCAGGGCCGTGGGTAGTTCGGGCCGCTTCTCGCGGAGTCGCGCCAATAACCGCTCGAAAGGCTCCGCCCAACGAGGGTCGCGGGCTCCATGCGCATAAAGAATCAAGGCGCGTCGATCCATCGCCGTCATGATATGTCTGGTGGAAATAACCGGATAGCCATTGATTCCTTTCCCTTATTTTCATGCTCTTCTATCGTAGCGTCATGTATCGCTATGACAGCTTCGATCAGCGTCTTGTCGACGAGCGCGTCGCCCAATATCGCGACCAGATGCGGCGATACCTCGCCGGCGACCTCACGGAAGACGATTTCCGACCGCTCCGTCTGCAGAATGGCCTGTACATCCAGAAGTACGCGCCGATGCTGCGGATTTCGATTCCGTATGGGCTTTTGTCCACGCTGCAACTGCGCACGCTGGCGCGTATCGGCCGCAAATACGATCGCAGCTACGGACACTTCACGACACGCCAGAACATTCAGTTCAATTGGCCGAAGCTCGAGGACGTTCCCGATATTCTCGCCGAGCTCGCCGCGGTTGAGATGCATGCAATCCAGACGTCAGGCAACTGCATTCGCAACATTACCAGTGACCACTTTGCCGGAGTCGCGGGTGACGAAGTTGCCGACCCGCGGCCCTATTCCGAGCTCGTCCGCCAGTGGGCTGCATTGCATCCCGAGTTCGCGTATTTACCGCGCAAGTTCAAGATCGCGATCACCGCCGCGACCACCGATCGCACCGCCCTCCTCGTCCATGACATCGGCTTGCAGATCGTGCGCAATGACGCAGGAGAGATCGGTTTTCGCGTCATCGTCGGCGGCGGTATGGGTCGTACGCCGATCATCGGCCACGTGATCCGCGAATTTCTGCCCCGCGCCGAAATTCTCAACTATCTCGACGCGATCCTTCGCGTCTACAACCGCTATGGCCGTCGCGACAACAAATACAAGGCGCGCGTCAAGATCCTCGTCAAGGACAGAACACCCGAAGTGTTCGCGCGGGATGTCGAAGAGGAGTGGTCGCATCAGCGCGGCGGACCGGCAACGGTGCCCGACGAAGAGATCGAGCGTCTTGCTGCGCATTTTCCGGCGCCATCGTACGACGTTCTGGCCGGCGACGATCCGACGTATAAGTCCGAGCTCGCGGACAACCGAGCGTTCTCGAACTGGGCGAAGCGCAACGTTCATTCGCACAAGGTCGCCGGCTATGCAATCGTCACGCTGTCGTTGAAGAAGACCGGCGTGCCGCCGGGCGATGTCACGTCCGATCAAATGGACGCGATCGCGGATCTCGCCGACCATTACAGCTTCGGCGAGCTCCGTGTCTCGCATGAGCAAAACCTGATCTTTGCTGACGTGCGTCAGGCGGATCTCTTTGCGCTGTGGACCGAGCTCAAAGCGCTCGGCGTTGCGACACCGAATATCGGATTGCTGACGAACATCGTCTGCTGCCCGGGCGGCGACTTCTGTTCGTTGGCGAACGCCAAATCGATCCCGATCGCCGAAGCGATCCAGCGTCGTTTCGACGATCTCGATTATTTGCACGACATCGGCGAGCTCGACCTCAATATCTCGGGTTGCATGAACGCCTGCGGCCACCATCATGTGGGACATATCGGCATTCTCGGCGTCGACAAAAACGGCGCGGAGTGGTATCAAGTGTCGATCGGCGGCTCACAGGGCAATGACGCAGCGCTCGGCAAGGTGATCGGTCCTTCCTTCGCCGCGCACCAAATGCCCGACGTCATCTCGCGTTTGATCGATACATACATCGACAATCGTAACGAGGACGAGGCCTTTGTCGATACGGTTCACAGAATCGGCATCGAGCCTTTCAAGGAACGCGTCTATGCCGCAGCAGCTCATTAAGGATCGCACCGTCGTCGACGACCGCTGGACACTTCTGCGCGATGTGACTTCGGAGCCCATTCCGCCGGGTCCCATCATTGTGTCGCTGCCGGTTTGGAAGGCTCGCCGTGACGAGCTCGCCGCGCGCGGCGATGTCGGCGTTTGGCTTGCGGCGGCCGACGACCCTGCCGAGCTCGCCGCCGACACAGCGACATTGCCGCTGATCGCCGTCGATTTCCCGCAATTCACCGATGGGCGCGGCTACTCGATCGGCCGGCTCTTGCGCGAGCGCTACGGCTTTGCGGGAGAGCTCCGTGCGATCGGCGACGTGCAGCGTGACCAACTCTACTATCTCGCGCAATGCGGTTTCAACGCGTTCGCAATTCGCGCCGATCACAGCGCCGGTGACGCGCTCGCAGGTTTGGCGGCATTCAGCGACGGTTACCAACTGACGAACGCCCGCACGCCATGGTTCCGCCGTCGCGCGGAGCCTGGCGCGACCGACGTTCGATGAGCGGCGTTGTCTATCTGATCGGCGCGGGTCCCGGCGCGGCCGACCTTCTCACACTGCGCGCAGCGCGGCTGCTCGAATCCGCCGACATCGTGTTTCACGACGCGCTCGTGCCGCGCGAGCTGTTGGCTTTTGCGCGGCGCGCAGAGCTCGTGGCCGTCGGCAAACGCTGCGGTCGTCACAGCACCGCGCAAAGATTCATCAACAAACGTCTGATCGATGCCACTCGTCGTTTTGCGATCGTCGTGCGGCTCAAGGGCGGCGACCCGCTGTTATTCGGGCGAGCGCAAGAAGAGATCGCCGCGCTCGAGTCGGCTGGTATCGCCTATGAAATCGTACCCGGCATTACGGCAGCGCTCGCCGCGGCTGCGGCCGTGGGAACCTCCCTCTCGCAACGCGGTGTGGTCCGCAGCGTGGCATTTGCGACGCCGCGCGTCGGCAGCGGCGAAGACGTAAGCGATTGGCTGCGCGGATTCTGTGCGGCCGACGCAGGGGCGATCTACATGGGCATCGGCGAAGCGCCGGCGATCGCCGCAGCGTTGCTCGCCAAAGGCAAGCCACTGTCGCTACCGGTCGCAGTCGTAGAAAATGCGTCGCTCCCCAGCGAGCGAATCATCCACACGACACTCGCGGCGCTTCCCGCGCTGGCCAAGCTCCAATTCACCGGCCCTACTCTACTGCTCGTCGGTCCGCAATTTGCTGCGCGCGTCACGGCAACGAATCGTGCCAAGAACGCGCTGGATACACCTGCCGCAGCGCGACGCGCCTAACCTCGCGGAGACACGCGGAGACGCACAGGCCGTTCTGACGCGGGCGCTATCATCGAGTCCATAGCGCCAAGCCGGCGCTCCGCACTCGGGTCGCCATGCGTCTTCCATTGTTCGATCTTCCGCCTGCCGCTCAGCGTGCCTGGCTGATCGAGCGCTTGTCGCAACCAGCCCCGCCGAGCGCGCTCGGCTTGAGCGACGGTTTCCGCCTGCCGGGCCGTGAAGGTGCACCGACGCCGGCCGCCGTGCTCGTGCCGCTCGTCAATCGCCCCGACGGATTGCACGTGCTGCTGACGCAACGTAGCGCGCAACTCCCCGACCATGCGGGCCAGATCAGCTTTCCCGGCGGACGCGTTGAACCACAAGACCCCGATCACGCCGCCGCGGCATTGCGCGAAGCGACCGAAGAAATCGGCCTTGATCGCGAGCGCGTCGAAGTCTTAGGCGAGCTCGCGCACTATGAGACCGTGACGGGCTACCGCGTCGCGCCGATCGTCGGCTGGATCGAGCCGCCGCTCTCGCTCACGCCCGATCCACTCGAAGTGTCGGATGTGTTCGAAGTGCCGCTCGTATTTTTGCTCGATCCGGCGCATCAGAAACGCCACTTCCGGATGCTGGGCGCGCTGCGCCGCGATTACTGGGCGATTCCGTACGGTGACCGCTACATCTGGGGCGCGACCGCGGCAATGTTGCTCATCCTTGATCGCACGCTACGCGCGGATCGGTAAGCAGGCCCAGCGTCGATGAAATCCCGCTTGGACTCGGGGCTGGTGTTGTCCGGCGGCGGCGCGCGTGCGGCTTATCAGGCCGGTGCGCTGTGTGCGATCGCTGCGACCCTCGGCAAGCACCGACGACGTCCGTTTTCGGTGATCAGCGGCACATCGGCCGGCGCGATCAACGCGGCCACGTTGGCGGTCCATGCCGACGACTTTCGACGCGGTGTCGCGCGCTTGATGCGCTGGTGGCGAAACGTCGACGTTGCCGACGTCTATCGCGCTGACTTCGCAACGTTGTCGAGCCATGGCATGCGCTTCCTCGCAGCCATGGTCGGCGCCGGTCGTGCTCCCGAAGATGCTGCCTCGATGCTCGACAACACGCCGCTTGCTGTGCTGCTGGAGCGCGCGCTCGATGTGGAACGTATCGCCGAACATTGCGCCAGTGGCGCGTTGTCCGCGCTCGCGATCAACGCGACAAGCTATGCGACCGGTCAGGCAGTGACGTTTTTCGAAGGGACGAACGGTCATGCAGCGTGGAAGCGCACGCGCCGCCGCGGCGAGAGCGCGCGAATCACGATCGCGCATCTGATGGCGTCGACGGCGATTCCGTTCATTTTTCCTGCCGCGCGCATCGGCGATGATTTCTACATGGACGGCTCGGTTCGCCAGATCACACCGCTGTCGCCGGCGCTGCACCTCGGTGCGAGGCGTCTTGTCGGGATTGCAGTTGGACAATTCTTCGGCCAGCGTGCCGATGCGACACCGATCGAGCCGCAGTACCCGTCGTTTGCGCAAATCGCGGGCCATGCATTGTCGTCGATCTTCCTCGACAATCTGGGCGCGGATCTCGAGCGGCTCACGCAGATGAATCGCCTTCTTGCGCTGCTACCCGCCGCGCGGCTCGAGCGCAGCGGCCTCGTGCTCCGCCACGCCGATGCGATGGTGCTGGCGCCGTCGATCGATATCGGAACGCTGGCGCTCAAGTACGCGGATCGATTGCCTGCAGGCGTACGAACGCTGCTGCGCGGCTTCGGCAGCACACGCGGCACTGGCGCCAATCTGTTGTCGTATCTGTTGTTCGACCGCGACTTCTGCCGGGTGCTGCTGCGGCTCGGCTACCAGGACACGTTTCTGCGGCGCGATGAGGTTGCCGCATTTCTTGACACGCGTCGCACGAACTTCATTCCGTTCGGGTGGCCCGAGTTCCGGTAAATGTACGCTCTTGTTCGCGTACAATCCGCGCACCGATGCTGACCCGAACCACTCCGCGCGAAAGCCACTTGCTCGGCCTGTCGCCGCATGGCTTCCACCGGGTCGTCTATTACGAATGGGGTGCGAGCGAAAACCCGAACGTAGTCGTATGCGTGCATGGCGTCGGCCGCAACGCCCGCGACTTCGACGTGCTGGCCGAGACGCTCGCGCCCACACATCGCGTGCTTGCGGTCGACATGCCGGGCCGCGGCAACAGCGATTGGCTCGCCGATCCCAACGATTATGTGTTTCCCGTTTATCTGTCGACATTGACGGCGCTCGTCGCGCGGAGCGGCGCCGAAACGGTTTCGTGGGTCGGAACGTCGATGGGCGGTTTGCTCGGGATCGTCATGGCGGCGCAGCCGCGCTCACCCGTCGCGCGACTCGTCGTCAACGATGTCGGTCCGGTGATCGAGCCTGTGGCGCTCGCGCGGATCGCCGACTACTTCGGCAAGGATCCCACCTTCGCGAGCTTTGCCGAGATCGAGCGCTACCTGCGCGAAATTTCGGCGCCCTTCGGTCCGCTCAGCGACGCGCAATGGACCTATCTGACACAAACCAACGTGCGGCAGCGGGCGGATGGGCGCTGGGGGCTCGCATACGACCCCGGCATCGCGGTCCCGTTTCGGCAGCAGGCTGCGCCGCCGGCGTTATGGCAGGTGTGGGACGCGATCAAATGTCCGACGCTGGTTGTCCGAGGCGCGCAATCCGACATGCTGCTGCGCGCAACGGTTGACGAAATGGCGGCGCGCGGACCGCGACCGCGGGTGCTCGAGATCGAGGGTGTCGGTCACGCGCCGATGTTCCTGACGCCCGATCAGGTCGATCCGGTTGTGGCGTTTCTGCGCGAGAGCATGCTGTCTTAGAGAACGCGAAGCGTTTCGAGTGGCGCGATGACATACAATCGGGAGCGCCGCCACTGCAGTGCGTCGCATCACCCGTTGCGTCCCCGATGAAGCTTGGCCTGACCTTCCCATCGCTGGAAACCGATTACGATCGCAAGCCGGAAACGCGTCCCGCACGCGTGGCGACATGGCTGGAACATGCCGGTAAGCGTGACGCCAGGACTGCGGCGCGATTGATCGGCGACGCGCTCGCCGCGATCAATCGCGTCTCGATCAGCAACTCGCGCCGCTTCGAGCTCGTCGCGCAATACTGGAAGGCGGCGCAAGCGTTGTGGTCGCCTCTCAGCCGCGAATTCATGCGTGCGCCGCAGCCGCTGCGGGACGATGCGCAAGATGCCGCTCGCGCCGGCATCACGCTTGCGTCCGAGCTGTCGAACGCCTACAAACGCATGCTCGAGGGCGAGGCGGAGAAACGCATCTCACTCGGTGGAGCGCGGCTGATGACCGCGCTCGTGCGGCGCTCGCTGCAATCGGGCGCGCGGGTGCTGATCAACAGCTATCAATCGTATTCGCCGGTGCCGCAACAGACGTGGCAAGATCTGCACGCGATTTATGTGTTCGCGCGTTCGCGCAATCTGCATCAGGTGCCGCGCGGCTCCGATCCGGGCGACTCGACACCCGAGGATATCTACATCCAGTCGCTACTGCTGGCACTCGCGAATCCGTATGCATTTTTCCCGGGCCAGATCGACATCGTCATTCGTTATCTGGCCGAATACGCGCACACGGCGAAGCTGACGGACGTCGCGCCTGTCCATCGGATGGCGAAGGCCGTCGCGATCGTACCGGTCGGTCACGACTTTCCACCGTTTTCCGCGAACAAGGGCGGATCGATGAACGGATCCAAGCTTTTTCTGCTGACGTTCGATCTCGCGTTCACGCTTCAGGAACAGCTTCGCAGTCTCGACGCCGGCGGCGATGCGCCCGCAGGCCTTCGCAATGATGCTGCGCATCGCCCGCGCAACATCGCATTTTTGCGCCGGTTGCTGCGGCAATGGGCGATTCCGCCGGCGCGTCAGTTCAGCCGCCTGCCTTCACGGGGACGGGTCGTCGCACTCGCCGGATTCCTCAACGCATGGCACGGCAGCCGTACCGACGACACGCGGATGATTGCGGGGCATCCCGACCTGCCGCCGCCGACCACGTGCCAGATTCTCAATCAGACGCCGGGCGGTTACGCACTTCGACAGATCGCCGCGACGCCGTCATCCCTGCGGATCGGCGACCTGATCACGCTGCGGGTCGAGGGTAAGCCGGGGCTGCAAGTCGCGATCGTTCGCTGGTTTCGCAACGCCCCCACAGGAACCGCGTTGGAATTCGGCTGCGAGCTCGTGTCGGATTCGCCGCGCACCGCAACCGCTGCCGCGGAAGACGCAATGGACCACTCGCCCACACCCATCGTCGTTTTGCCGGGCGATCGAACGGGCACCGAAGTGTCGCCCGATCAGGTAGTCGTCCCCATGGGCGCTTTCGGACTCGAGCACGCGATTGGCATGTGGCACGACAAGGGCAAGCACGTCGCCGTCTTGACGAAGCTCGTCGACCAAGGCCCCGACTTCGAAATCTACGAATTCGCCGCGGTGGGTTGAGTGCGCGTCGCAGTGACGCTTGCGTGGATGGCGGAAAATAGGGTCAGACTCGACTTCTGTGATTCGCTGAACGGCAGCGTCGCGATTGCGCCAAAAGTCGAGTCTGACCCTATTTTCCGCCGGTCAATCCTTTTGGCAGCGGAAAGACGATTCGCTCGACGACGCCGGAAATCTCGCGTACGTCGCCCGCCCCCATTTCGCGCAATCGCTCGATGACCGCGCGGACCAGTACTTCGGGCGCGGACGCACCCGCGGTCAGTCCGATCCGGCGCTTGCCCATGATCCATGCTGCGCGCAATTCGTCGGCGCCATCGACCATGTACGCCGGCACTCCCCGGTGCGTCGCAACTTCGCGCAATCGATTCGAATTTGAGCTGTTCGGACTGCCGACGACGATCACCACGTCGACATCCGGCGCCAGAAACTTGACGGCGTCCTGGCGGTTTTGTGTCGCGTAGCAAATGTCGTCTTTTTTCGGGCCGACGATTTGGGGAAAGCGCGCCTTGAGCGCGGTGACGATCGCAGCCGCATCGTCGACCGAGAGCGTCGTCTGCGTGACATACGCGAGGCGGCCCGGGTCACGAACCTGCAATGTCGCGACGTCCGTCACGGATTCCACGAGATAGACGCCGCCGTCGCACTGTCCCATCGTGCCTTCGACCTCGGGATGCCCACGATGCCCGATCATGACGATCTCGCGGCCGCGATCGCGCATCTTGGCGATTTCGACGTGCACTTTGGTGACCAAGGGACACGTCGCGTCGAATACGGTCAGACCGCGGGCTTGCGCTTCCGCGCGCACCGCCTTCGAGACGCCGTGCGCGCTGAAGACCACAGTTGAGCCGCGCGGAACGGCGTCAAGCTCTTCGACAAATACCGCGCCTTTGCGTTTCAGATCATCGACGACAAAGCGGTTGTGGACGACCTCGTGGCGCACATAGATCGGCGCGCCGAACTGGGCGAGCGCATGCTCGACGATCGCGATTGCGCGGTCGACGCCGGCACAGAATCCACGCGGGTTGGCGAGCAGAATCTCCATTCACGCGTCCTTGGCGGCGGGCTCGTCGCGGCGTTGGCGGAAGCTCTCGAGGATCAGCGCGGCTGCACCGACGGTGATCGCGCTGTCCGCCACATTGAAGGCCGGATAGTGCCAATCATGGTAGTGAAACAGCAGGAAATCGACGACGCGCCCGATGACGACGCGGTCGTAGAGATTGCCCAACGCTCCACCGATGATGAGAGCGATTGCCGCGCAAAAGAGTTTCGTCCCGCCGCGTTTCAGTAGCCACAGCATGATCCCGCAGGCGATGAACGCGATTGCCATGAAGAGCCACCGTTGCCAGCCATCGGCGCCGGCGAGGAAGCTGAAGGCGGCACCCGCATTGAACGCCAGGACGAGACTGAAGAACGACGTCACCGGTAGCTCTTCGCCGGGCCTGAACGCTGCAAGGATCACATACTTCGTCAGCTGATCGAACGCGATCACCGCGGCGCTCAACCAGAGCCATCGTGTCCAGTCCACTCGCACATCGATCGACGCGGGAGAGCTCACGCAGCCCTCCTGGGCTCGCCGTCGCCGAACAGATTCGCCACGCAACGTCCACACAGCGCCGAATGATGCGGGTCGCTCCCGACATCGGCGCGCCAATGCCAGCAGCGCTCGCATTTGGGATTCGCGCTCGGCTTGACCACAATCGCTAGCGACTCGCCGGATCGCACTTTCGCCGCAGACGTGATCAACACGAAGCGAAGGTCGTCGCCAAGCGATGCCAGCGCCTCGTAAGGGTCCGGCGGCGCGACGATTTCCACTTCGGCTTGCAGCGGCGAGCCGATGCCACCGTCCTGGCGCAATTCTTCAAGCTCTTTTTGCACCAGAGTGCGCACCGCGACGATGCGCTCCCATTTGGTGAACAGCGTCGCGGCATCGGGAATGTCGGGCAGCGACCGATCCCAAACGTGAACAAAGATCGTCGACTCGTGCGGATGGACGACCTTCCACGCTTCCTCGGCTGTGAATGACAGAATCGGCGCCATCAATTTCAGCAACGCATCGCGGATCAGCGCGAGCGCCGTCTGCGCCGAGCGACGCGGGCGGCTGTCTTTTGCACACGTGTAGAGCCGGTCTTTGAGAATGTCGAGATAAAAGCCGCCCAGCTCTTCGGAGCAATACGTCTGCAGCCGTTGCACGACGAGATGGAAATCGTAATTCGCATAGTCGGCCGCAACACTTGCCGACAGCGCGCGCGCCTGCAATAGCGCGTAGCGATCGATCTCGATCAGCTCGCCGATCGGAACCGCATCCCGCACAGCGTTGAAGTCCGCGGTATTGGCGAGAAGAAAGCGCAGGGTGTTGCGGATCCGCCGATAGGCCTCGACGACGCGCTTCAATATCTCGTCGCCGATCGCCATATCGCCCGAGAAATCCGTCGCGCCCACCCAGAGCCGCAGGATCTCCGCGCCAAGACTGTCGGCGACTTTCTGCGGCGCGACCACGTTGCCTTTCGATTTCGACATCTTGCGGCCGTCACCGTCGACCACGAAGCCGTGCGTCAACAGGGCCTTGTACGGCGGCACACCGTTCAGCATGCACGATACGAGCAGCGACGAATGGAACCAGCCACGGTGCTGATCCGATCCCTCGAGGTAGAGGTCGGCGGGAAAGCCGGTATCGAGCGGCCGCGACCCGGCGCCGGTGCGCCGCCCGTCGGGACCGCCCATCACGGTTTGATGGGTGGAGCCTGAATCGAACCAGACGTCGAGCGTATCGGAGAGCTTGCGATATTTCGTCGCGTCGACGCCGAAGTCCTCGTGCGTCGCCTCGAACCAAGCCTCAATGCCGCCTTCCTGCACCTTGGCTGCGGCGAGCTCGAGCAACGCGGGTGTATCGGGATGCAGCTCTTCAGTTTCCTTGTCGACGAAGAACGGCAATGGCACGCCCCACTGCCGTTGGCGCGACAGCGTCCAATCGGGCCGGTGCGCGATCATTCCATAGAGGCGCGACTTGCCCCAGCTCGGGAAAAATTCCGTCGCATCGATGCCGCGCAACGCGGTCTCCCGTAGCGTCTCCTTCGGCTTATGCCCGCGCCAGCCAGGAGCATCGTCCATGCCGGCGAACCATTGCGTCGTCGCGCGATAGATGATCGGCGTCTTGTGGCGCCAGCAATGCATGTAGCTGTGCGGAAATTTTTCGGCGTGAAACAGCGCGCCGACGTCACGGATCTTGTCAACGATCTTCGGATTGGCATCCCAGATCTTCATGCCGCCAAAAAATGGCAGGTCCGCCGCGAAACGTCCGTCGCCCTGCACCGGATTCAGGATGTCGTCGTCGTGCATGCCGTAGCGGCGGCACGACTCGAAGTCCTCGATGCCGTACGCGGGCGAGCTGTGCACGATACCGGTGCCGTGCTCGAGCGTGACGTAATCGCCGAGATAAACGGGCGATGTACGGTCGTAGAATGGATGCGAGAACACGATCCCTTCGAGCGCAGCTCCATTCGCCGTCGCTACGCTGGCGCCTTCCATCGCGTAGCGTTTCAGGCACGCGTCCACCAGCTCTTCCGCGATGATCAGATGCCCGCGCGGCGTGCGCACCAATGCATAGGTGAATTCCGGGTGCACGTTCAACGCCTGGTTCGCCGGTATCGTCCACGCCGTGGTCGTCCAGATCACGGCGTAAAGCGGACCGTCCGGCGGCGTATCGAGCGCGAAGGCACGCGCGAGTTTTTCGCGCTCGCTTGTGAGCACCAGCGGGAATCCGACGTCGATCGCCGTGTCGACGCGATCTTCGTATTCGACTTCCGCTTCGGCGAGCGCACTGTGACAATCAAAGCACCAATTGACCGGCTTCAGACCGCGATACAGATAACCGCGCTCGAGGAGCTTGCCGAGGGTGCGAATCTCGTCGGCCTCGCTCTTGTACTCCATCGTCGTGTACGGATGATCCCAATCGCCGAGCACGCCGAGGCGCTGAAACTGCGTCCGCTGCCGCGCGATCTGCTCGGTCGCATACGCGCGGCAGAGCCGTTGCGTCTCCGCCGTCGACAGGTTCTTGCCGTACGTCTTTTCGATCTGCACTTCGATCGGCATGCCGTGACAGTCCCAACCCGGGACGTAGGGCGCATCGAAGCCCGCCATCGTTTTGCTCTTGACGACGAAGTCTTTCAGGATCTTGTTGAACGCCGTACCGATATGGATGTCGCTGTTCGCGTACGGCGGCCCGTCGTGCAGGACGAAACGCGGCCGGCCCTTCGACGCGGCGCGTACAGCCTCGTAGACGCGGTTGTCGTGCCACTCGCGCACCCACACGGCCTCGCGCTTCGCGAGATCGCCGCGCATCGGGAACGGCGTGTCCGGCAGGTTCAGCGTGGACTTGTAGTCGCTTTTGGGATCGTCGGGCATGCTTCTTCGTGGGCAAAGAACGCGCGCGCCTGCTCGGCGTCGGCGTGAATCTGGCGGGTCAGCGCGGACACGTCCGCGTAGCGTTCCTCGTCGCGGAGCTTGTGCAGAAACTCAACGGTGATGCGCTTGCCGTAGATCGCGTCGTCGAAATCGAAAATGAACACTTCGAGCAATGGCCGCGCATCCGCCTTGATCGTGGGCCGCACACCAAGGCTCGCAACGCCCGTGCGCGGCGTTGGCCCGAGCCCGTGAACGCGCACGGCGAATATGCCGGTCAGCGGCGGTTTGCGGCTGAGCGGAATGTTCGCCGTGGGAAAGCCCAGATGCCGGCCAAGCTTGTCGCCATGTGCAACGCGGCCCGACATCGCGAACGGCCGGCCGAGCAA
>Ga0066710_100003698_pt1 | contig 13172 bp, 8 predicted proteins | sample GraSoiAngelo_159_FD_79666 | JGI IMG/M metagenome (GOLD analysis project Ga0066710, IMG submission 79666) | Grasslands soil microbial communities from the Angelo Coastal Reserve, California, USA - 14_1009_16_40cm | ecosystem: Environmental > Terrestrial > Soil > Grasslands | place: USA...
ATGGCATTGTGAAGCAGAGTGGTGGCTTTGTATGGGTGTATAGCGAGCTGGGGTTAGGAGCCACCTTCAAAATCTATCTGCCAACAGTAGAGCAGCAGGCCGATGAGATACCAGTTCCCAAGGCGGTGGCAAAAAGCATCGGCGGCCGCGAAACATTACTGCTGGTCGAAGATGAAGCGGCGCTACGGCAGCCGGCGCGGGAATTCCTGGTTTCGAAAGGTTATGCGGTCATCGAAGCCACTGACGGTGATGACGCACTGCGGATCGCGAAAAATCATACAGGTCGAATCGACCTAATGATCACTGACGTGATCATGCCGCACATGGGTGGGGCACAGCTCGCGGAAACTCTGGCGGCAGAGCGGCCGGAAATGAAGGTTCTATTTGTGTCGGGTTATGCCGAGAATACGATCCTGGGGCATGGTCCCATCGACGTTATGACCCAATTTTTGCAGAAGCCTTTCAGCTTGGAAGAATTGGCCCGGAAGATTCGTAAGGTTCTTGATCCCCACGCATCCGCGGCTACGGCCTCGGGCAAGGCCAGCTAGAACCAGTTCCCTCACGTATAATTGTTTGTTAACCTTTGCATGAATCAGTCTGCTGCGTTGCAGAATCCAAGCCAACCTCCTGCTTTTTCCTCGCACTCCAGCCAGAAGAACTATTCCATTTGCTCAATCGCGGTTATCGGTCTGCTGTGGGCGGCAATCTATCTGGCAGGAATGTTCACTCCTGCGCTACTGGATGATGCGGATTCAGTGCACGCTGAAGCGGCGCGCGAGATGGTCTTACGGCACGACTGGGTCACCTTGCACGTGAATGGAATTCGCTATCTGGAGAAAGCTCCGCTCATGTACTGGGGTGTCGCCGGCAGCTACTCGCTTTTTGGAGTATCGGACTGGTCGACCCGGCTGCCCTTGATGCTAGGGGTACTCGCCTTGCTGGTCGCGACCTATGTTCTGGGATCTCAGTCGTATGGCGAGAGAGGCGGATTCTATTCCGCACTGGTTCTGGGCACGGCGTTAGGTCCGTATCTTTTTACCCGCTTTCTGATTCCTGACATCCTCGTCGGACTTTGGCTGGCGCTGAGTTTTTATTTTTTTCTGCGGACATTGAAGGAATTTCCGCCTTCACGGTTGTCCTGCTGGGGACTGGCTGTAGCATGCGCATTGAACGTACTCACCAAAGGCCTGATTGGGCTGGTTTTTCCCGTCGCCGTGATCGGACTGTATCTAATTCTTGCTGGGAACCTGCGTCACCTATTGCGCATGCGGCTTTTCTCCAGCACCCTTATTTTTTTTGCGGTTGCTGCCCCGTGGCATATTCTGGCCACTCTGCGTAACCCGGATCAAGGAGCAGTGCACGGATTCCTCTGGTTCTATTTCGTCAATGAACATTTCTTGCGTTATCTGAACAAGCGCATGCCACGCGATTACGATACCGTCCCACTGATGATTTTCTGGGGGCTGCTGTTGTTATGGCTTCTTCCGTGGATTGTGTTTTTGCCACAAGCCTTGAAAAAAGTGCCAGTTCGCTGGCGCGAACTGCGCTCTGGCCTGAATGCCCGGAAGCAAGCTTGCTTGCTTTTTCTGCTTTGGGCGATCGTGATCCTGCTGTTTTTTAGTTTTTCCACCCGGCAGGAGTACTACACCATTCCTGCTCTTCCAGCATTGGCGCTGCTGGTCGGAAGTTGGCTGGCGCAAGAGTCAGATTCTGAGATGAGGAGCCCTGAGCGGCGGGCGGGGAAAATCTCCTCTATTGGTCTGCTTGTAGCTGGAGTGGCGGAATTCGTTATCGGCATTTTACTTCTTCGCGTTGCAAAGACTCCCGCACCAGGAGTGGATTTAGCGGAATTGTTGAAGAAGAACCCTGATGCCTACGCGCTTTCATTCGGACACTTTTTCGATCTGACTCCGCAGGCGCTGGGAGCATTCCGCGGCCCGCAGCTGTTATTCATTCTCGCTTTTCTGTTGGGAACAGGCTTGAATTGGATCTTCCGGCGGAATAGTCGTCCGGGCCGAGGCAACCTCGCTCTTGCCGGCATGATGGTGGTGATGCTCGCCTGTGTTCACTCAGCCTTTGTGACGTTTTCACCTATTATTTCTTCCCAGCAACTTGCTCTGGCTATCAAGAAGGACTATCGCCCAGGGGATACCATTGTGGTCGCTGGAGAATACGAGGATGGGTCAACCCTGAATTTCTACACTGGCATTCCGTTACGCATTCTGCATGACCCTAGCGGAAATCTGTGGTACGGGTCACAATTCCCTGACGCTCCCCGGGTATTCGAGACTCGGGACTCGTTTCTGAGATTGTGGTCTGGGTCGGGCAGGGTATTCCTTTGGACCGAGCAGGAGGATCCCAAGGAATTATCGGGATTGCCTCGTCTTGTGCTGGCCCGTAGCGGGGGCAAATCGATTCTCACCAATCGGTAGCCAGCGCTGTCCTATAATTTCTCCAGCTCTTATGAGCATGATCACGCCCAGTCTGCTAGCGACTGCCGTAATCTGGCGGGTCCTTTTGGGCATGGCCCTGCTCGGCAGCCTAAGTTCAACAATTTTCCTTATCATGGTGCTGGTTGCTTCGCGACGCTATGTCCGCCTGGCGCGAACCGCCCGCGAACGGGCTGCATCAGTCGCTCCATCGTCGCTGCCAGCTGTAACCATTCTGAAACCAGTGCATGGAATGGAACCTCGCCTGAGAGAGAATCTTGCGAGTTTCTTTCTGCAAGACTACCCGGATTATGAAATCATCTTGGGGGCCCGGGAGGCGGACAATGCCGCTCTCCTGGCAGCTGAAGAGGTACGCCAGCGCCACCCTCAGGTGAAATGCCGAGTTGTTATTTCCGGTCCTCCCACCTGGCCCAATGCCAAGGTTTTCTCCTTGGATCGGATGATCGCATCCTCATCCAATGATTACTTCGTAATCAGCGACAGCGATGTTGTGGTAGCACCGGATTTTCTGCGAAATGTGATCCCACCTCTGCTTGACCACAGAGTGGGCCTGGTGACTTGTCCTTATCGAGGAGTTCCCGCTGCGGACTTTTGGTCCTCGCTCGAGGCGCTGGGCATGTCAGTGGAAATGCCTTCAGGCGTAATGGTCGCTGACATGATGGAAGGCATGCGCTTCGCCATGGGCGCGGTCATGGCTACCAGGCGGGACGCGCTGACAAAAATTGGTGGGATCGCCGCCACGGCGGACTTTTATTCAGACGACTTTGTGTTGGGCAATGAAGTCTGGGGAGCGGGATACAAGGTGGTCTTGTCGCATCACGTAGTGGGTCACGTGCTGGTCTCGCGATCTTTCCAGCAGACCTTTGGCGATCAATTGCGTTGGATGAAGAGCACTCGCTATTCGCGCCCCAAAGGGCATGTCGGTTCAGTTCTCACTTTTGCCATGCCGTTTGGCGTTCTCGGACTTGCATCGGCGGCGGCTCTCGGTCATTTGCGACTGGGGATAGCTTTGCTCGTCTTGGCCTTCTTCAATCGCGTCATCCAATGCGTCGCAGTGGGATGGGGAGTGATTCGGGACCCCCGCGCTCTGAGCTTGTGCTGGCTTTACCCTTTGCGCGATTTCCAAGGTTTCCTTACATGGGTGGGCAGCTTTACCAGCCGAAATTTCTTCTGGAGGGGGGAAATCTATCGTTTCAGCGAGGGTGGCAGGATCATTCCCCAGCACCGGCGCGCAGAGAATGCGGTTGCGCCTCGGCTGTAACCGGCAAACCGACTGACTCTTCGACTTGCTCTCGCCTGCTCTCAATTATGCGAGCGACAATCTCGCGCAATCTTAAGCTCGGTTTAAATCCTACCAGTTCGGAAATCTTTCCGATGTTGGGCACGCGCCGATCCATATCTTCGAAACCGGGCTGATAAGCCTGGTCGTAAGGAATGAGGCGAATTTCTGAGTCGCTTCCGGTCAGCTTCTTTACCAGTCTTGCCAGTTCAAGGATCGAAACTTCTTCAGGGTTGCCCACGTTGAAGACTTGTCCAATCGCTGCCGGACGATCCACCAGTAAAAGTAAGGCCCGGACTACGTCGCTCACGTCGGCGAAGCAGCGCGTCTGGTGGCCATTCCCGAATACCGTAATTGGCTCGCCACGAAGTGCCTGGTCAACGAAACGCGGCAGCACCATTCCATAGCGTCCTGTCTGACGCGGGCCCGTAGTGTTGAACAGGCGGGCGATGATTACCTGCAGGTCCTGGGCATTATGGTAAGCAAGCGCGAGGAACTCATCGATCGCTTTGGAGCAGGCATAACTCCAACGACTTTTGGTGGTGGGACCATAAACTGCGTCATCATCTTCGGTGAAGGGATGTTTGGTACTTTTTCCGTAGATCTCGGAAGTCGACGCCAGCAGGCATGGCTTACGATAGCGTGCGGCCAGGTTCAGGACATTGTGGCTGCCCAAAACATTGATTTCGATTGTATCGACCGGCACTTCAATGATTTTCTGCACCCCGACGACAGCCGCCAAATGAAAGATCAAGTCCGTTTTCTTTATGAGCGACTCGAGTAGCGGAAAATCGAGAATGGAGCCGAGCGTGAAATGGAAGGCCTTGCGATTCCTGAGGTGTGCGATATTTTCAATCTGGCCGGTGGACAAATCGTCGAGAACGAATACTTCATCTCCGCGTTGAAGCAGAGCCTCACATAAATGGCTGCCGATGAAGCCGGCGCCACCGGTAACCAGAACTTTCCTCATTCGCATGGCCTTTCTACACTGCCTGGGGATGGTGTCGTACTAACTCCTTTTATTGTAAATGGAAAGGTGAATTACGGGCTAATCCGGGCCAATTTGCCGTCCTTCAGCCTAAAAGCAACTCCCCGCCACGCGACCGTGTGGCCTGTAAAGCTGGCGATCCAGAGGAGCGCCGCAATCAAGTCTCGGAAAGGGATGAGCCACAGTAAGCGGAGTAGGTGATGATCACTCAACACCAGCTCACCAACCACAATCGCTACTAAGATACGCGTAGCCAGGGTGGCGTCCAGCAATGTCCATGCCCAAGGGGCGGCGTGAGCAGAAGCCAGAGTGAGCAATCCCCAAGCCAGTCCGAAAGTCAGGCCTAGCCCCACGTACCCCCAAGGGCGTGAGTCGCGCACGCTACGTGCCCACCGCAACTGGTGGAGCAAAAATTCGCGCACCGAATACGCAGGCACGAATGTTTCCACCACCGTTTCGGACAACTTTACCTCCAGGCCCTGCGCAGCGATGCGGCGTCCGATCTCATAGTCATCAGCCAGGTAGTCCACGAAGGCTGGGAAACCGCCGATCGTTTCTAAATCGTGCCGGCGAAAAGCGAGTGTGGAACCTAATCCGAAACGGATGCCTCGCTCAACTTGGCGCGCCACCAGCACTCCGGCCGAGAAATCTGTGCTGATCCCCAGCGACTCCAGCCTCGATCCCAAAGTGCGAGCGGGCACACCACGGTAAAGGCACGTAACCATTCCTACCTTAGGATCGGTCAGCGGCGCTATCACCCGCCGCAAATAGTCCGGTTCGACGCGGATATCACTGTCATTCACGATGAGGAATTCACATCGCGCGCCGGGCAACATTTGGGCAAGGTTGCTGACCTTCGTATTTGCGCCGAGATTTTCTGGGCATACCACCAGCCGGATAGTACGTTCCGGAAACTCCGCCTTTAAGCGATTCACCATTTCTGCTGCGGGATCATTTGGATCTTTGACGCCGAACAAGATTTCGTACTCTGGATACTCCTGCAGACAATGGCTGCGAAGGCATTCGTACATTTCCCGGTCGGTCCCCTTGAGAGGCTTGAGGATGGAAACCGGAGGGGTAGTTTCACCAGAGCCGCCCGCAGTCGAGGTCTTGCGCTCCCGCAGAAATTTTGCGGCGGAGAGCATGCACATCAGGTAATAACCAATGCTCGAGAACGTGCCCAGAACTGCGATGGTTTGGATGAATTTGGCAGTGTGCTGAAGCATCAGGTACGAAGATTCTATTCGTAACGCAAAGACTCGATGGGATCCAGGTTCGCGGCTTTCCAGGCCGGATAAATTCCGAACAGCAAACCCTCCACGGCGGCGGCCCCGAAACCGAAGCTGGCCCAGAACAACGACATCCGCGCTGGCAGTGAACTCCAAATGGCAGGAATCGTCCAAGTGATAATCGCGCCCAGCAGCACCCCGAGGATTCCGCCCATGGCAGTCAGGGTAATCGCTTCTAAAGTGAACTGCAGCAGGATGTCGCGTTTGCGCGCCCCGATGGCCTTGCGTACGCCGATCTCACGGGTTCGCTCCGTGACTGAAACCAGCATGATGTTCATTACTCCAACCCCGCCCACGATCAGGCCAACACTGGACACGGCGAACATGAAGACAAAGACGGCGCCCGTAACCTGGTTCCACACATCGGAAAGTGAGTCCTGAGTAAATACGGCGAAGTTGTCGGCTTTACTCGGCGGTACTTTGCGGCGTCGGCGCAATAGCTCACGGATCTCGTCAATGGCCTTGGGCATGTCGTCGTGCGAGGTGGCCTTGACGCTGATCCAGTACTGTTTCAATTCCGGATGTAATTTACGGAATGTGGCCAGAGGGAAGTACACGATATTGTCATCTGGATTTTTGCCGCCGGCAAAGACGCTCTTGCGTTTGGCGGCGACGCCAATCACCGAGAACAATTGGCCGTCAATATTGATTTCTTTGCCTAATGCTCCTTGGTTGGGGAACAGTTCTTCCGCGGTATCTGAGCCCAGGACAATCACGGGCGAATGATGTTCTTCATCAGTCTCATTCATCCAGCGCCCGGATGTGATGTCCAAATCAAAGACGTCCTTCCAGGTACCTGTGTCCCCCTCGAGGATGGTGTTCTTCACTTTGCGGTTGCCGTATTTGACTTCGTAAGTGCCAGTGCCGAATTCCTGACGAAAGTAACGCAGACCCGTGGTCGCCGTTTTTACGTGCGGCAGGTCCTTCACCGCTTCAAAATCTTCGAAAGTCAGCTCTTTGCGAGTACGAATCTCTTCTGTGGGTCTGCCGAAAGTCAGGGGCTGGTGATAAGCGAAAATTATGTTCGAGCCTAGACTGCTGATGACCTGGCTAACATTGTCGTTAAGTCCGCGCACGACGGAAGAAATGCCGATGACCACAGCGACACCGATGACGATACCGAGCACCGTAAGCGCCGAGCGCATTTTGTTGGTGCGAATGGTGTCCAACGCCATCCGGACGATCTCGCCGTAATCGCGTTTTTTTATCATGACACGGCTTTCTAGGCTTGTGCAGTTCCACTACATCTCAAAGCGTAAGGCAGCGATGGGATCCAGCCGAGCTGCACGACGCGCCGGATACACGCCAAAAAACAGACCCACGCTAGCGGAAACCAGCAGGCCGGCTGCTACTGCCCACAACTTGATTGCTGAAGGCATTCCAATAATTGCGGTGATTCCTTTGGCAAAGCCGATTCCAAACAGCACGCCTAGCAGTCCACCGACGAATGCCATCGTCCCCGATTCGATAAGGAACTGCATTAGCACGTCGTGACGCCGCGCGCCCATTGCCTTGCGGATGCCGATCTCACGAGTACGTTCGGTGACGGACACCAGCATGATGTTCATGATCACGATTCCGCCCACGATCAGCGAAATGGCTGCGATTGCGATCATGGCAATAAAGAACGTACCGCTCAGGTTCGACCAGAGGCTCAGAAAACTTGCGTTGGTTTCGGCGGCGAAGCTGTCGGGCCGGCCCGGAAGATCGTGGCGGCGGGCTCGCAAGATAGCACGAGCTTCGTCAATGGCAGAGTCCAACTGTGCACCCACGCCGTTAGCCTTGCCTGAGATTCGGATGCTGGTATGCGAACCGAACTGTTTCAGATAAGCAGTGATGGGGATGGCAACATAGTTATCACGGCTCTGCCCCAGAGTTGTACCCTGCTTCTTGCCAATGCCAACCACGCGGTAGATCTGCCCCTCGACACGAATCTCTTTATCCAGGGGATCGGTGCCGGGAAAAAGATTGTCCACAACGTCAGTCCCAATCACGGCCACGTTGGACCGGTTGTTCTGATCGTTGTCGTTAAGCATGCGGCCGGAAGTAAGATCCAGATCGAGAATTGGCGCCATGGCCGGCGTCATTCCTCGTATCCAGGAGTCGCTGACAGACTGCTCTCCATATTTGACATGACCGTTGGGATTGAAGGTAGAGGCACCTAGCATTACGCAATGCCGGCACTCCGCGAGCACCGCCTGGTAATCGTCCATCGTCAGATCTTTTCGTTTTTGGCCTTCGAGAAGCTGGTCGATGTTGGTAATGACCGGCGTGACTTTACTGATGATGAAAACATCGGCGCCCAGATTGAAGATCTTCTCTGCCACGTATCCATTGATGCCGTTGACGAACGTGACCACGGCGATTACCGCGGCTACGCCGATGACCACGCCGAGCAGCGTCAGCACGGACCTCAATTTATTTGCCCATAGCGATTGCAGGGCGATGCGGATGGCTTCTGCGATATTCATAAATCAGAGTTCAAAACCGCAGTTCGAGGCACCAGACCTTAGTTTTCTGCCGTGATGAGGCACGATTTAGAGTCTAACAGGAGGCGTGCAATTGTCGGGATGGAGGGGAGTCCTCAGGGTAGAGCCCGCATTCGCATATAATGAACTAGTTGGCAGCCGGACCGGACGGTCGCTCTCGCCGCGTCAAGTGGTGGGAGAGGAAAGTCCGAACTCCGCAGAGCAGTGTGCCGGATAACGTCCGGGAAGCCGGGTTCAAGCCCGGTTGACGGAAAGTGCCACAGAAAACATACCGCCTTGGTGGCAACATCAGGGTAAGGGTGAAAAGGTGCGGTAAGAGCGCACCGCTGCCGCAGTAATGCGACAGGCAAGGCAAACCCCACACGGAGCAAGACCAAATAGGGAGGGAGCCTCAAGTTCGCTTGAGCGCGTGCCGGCTCGGCGCGTTTCACCTCCGGGTAGGTCGCTTGAGCTTCGCAGCGATGCGTGGCCCAGAGGAATGACCGTCCTGTGGGAGCAATCCCGCGGACAGAATTCGGCTTATAGGCCCGGCTGCCATACACTTTTTAGTACCAACTACTTGCAAGAGTTCCAAATGTCATTGTGACGCCTGTGTGACGCGCTCGGGTCGCGTTGCATCCGAGACGCGATCAGCAGGGAAATTTAGGAATTGCCTTGGAGAGTTTTTTCAACGAACCAAGATTTTGTCGTCTAAAATGCAACGGCCTTCAAAGAACTCTTGCCTCTCAAGAATCTCGCAACTCTCCCATCGCTGGTATTGGGCTATCAGCTCAGCCACCTGACTGGCCGAAAGTCAGTGCCGGGGTTGTAGCTGCACAATCGGCTAAATCCCTTGAAACGAAGCCTTAGCTCCGGACCGTTTTCGCGACCATCGTAAAATGGACTGGACTATTTTACGATATGCGCGGTAGTGGTCTTCCATGAAGGAGCGCCCGCGTTTCTATACCGCCGTCTTGACGGACCACCTGGAGAAACATCGTCAGATGGCCTTGGTTTCAGGACCGCGCCAAGTCGGAAAGACCACCGCCTGCAGGTCGCTCAGCGACCAGTATCTCAACTGGGACAATGCCGACGACCGGCGACGCCTCTTGCGCGGTCCAGCCGCGCTGGCGGAAACCCTACAGTTGGATCGCCTTGTGGCGAAACCTCCCGTCGCCGTACTCGACGAATTGCACAAATACAGCAAATGGAAATCTCTGCTGAAGGGCTTTTTCGACACCTACGGTGATCGAGTCCATCTGATCGTAACCGGAAGCTCGCGACTGGACGTATTTCGCCGGGGCAGTGACAGTCTGATGGGACGCTATCTGCTCTACCGCATGCATCCATGGAGCGTGGGCGAAAGCCTGCGGACAGACTTGCCTCCGCGAGAGATTCAGCCACCGGCTGAGCTCACATCCGCCGAGTGGGATGCGCTGTGGGAGCACGGAGGATTCCCCGAGCCCTTTCTCCGCCGCGACAGTCGTTTCACGCGCCGGTGGCGTTCCTTGCGGCAAGAGCAACTTTCACGGGAGGACCTGCGTGAAGTCGCACAGGTCGGCGACCTGGGAACCATAGAAACACTGATGCAACTTCTTGCCGAACAAAGCGCGCAGCAACTGATCTACTCCAATCTTGCCCGGGAAATCCAAGTCTCTGTTGACACGGTGAAGCGCTGGGTTGATCTGCTGGCCCGTCTGCACTACGGCTTCATGGTTCGCCCGTGGTTTAGGAACGTGGCCAAGGCTCTGCGCAAAGAACCGAAGTGGTTCCAGCGGGACTGGAGCGGCTTGGCGGACGACGGGGCGCGCGCGGAAACCTTGGTCGCTTGCCATTTGCTCAAGGCAGTCGAAGGCTGGACGGACCTTGGGTTTGGCGACTTCGAGCTGCGCTACCTGCGCGACAAGCAGAAACGCGAAGTGGACTTTCTGGTGGTCAAAGACCACAAGCCATGGTTCCTCGTGGAGGTCAAGCTGAGTGAAACAAGCCTATCCCCGTCCCTCGCCCACTTTCAGGCGCAGACAAAGGCAGCCCACGCCTTTCAATTGGTCGTAAACCTCGGGTATCAACCCGCCGACTGTTTTCGCGTCCATCGGCCGGTTGTAGTTCCGGCAAGGACTCTCCTGAGCCAACTCCTCTGAGTAAGCACGAGGTACTAACGAGAACTACGGAGCGAAAAGACACCGGGCGGGGGATCCTGTCAATTTGGTTCCATGCCGGAACTGACAGGGTGCTCCTGTGGCCTGTGGCTGCTCGCTATTCATTCCCTTCTTTGATCGCGATTAGAGGATTCCTATCACAGTCGGAGATCTGGAAGTTAATCGCAAGAGTATGTTCCGGGCAGCAGAGCAAGAAGCGATGCGGCCATCTTCGGTGATGGGACACAGGGATGATCTGAAAGGAGCACGTTCGAAGCTGTAGCAAAGGCCAGCTTCTGCTCGTTGAGAGTTTACAAGGAGCGACCGTGATGCGTGTCGGGCCGCCACGATCTTCACTCGCATACTGGAAACTCACAAAATCAAGCCCACAAGACTCCCCACCTGACCCGACAGGCTGCTCGCCCTTCACATCTTCTTTTTCTTTGCGCGCTTGCTCTTGCCTGCGGTACTTGGAGACAACTTGGCTGTGGGCAGGCGGCTTTGAGCGAGATCCAATCCGAACAGCTCAGCGAGGTCATCGCTGCGGAGGACATTCCCAGGAGCTGCTCCTTTTCTTGCTAGAGGAAGGCCCGCACGAGCCTTGGTGATGAGTTCGTTTTCATCCAGTTGGTGAAGCCGGAAGAGGAGTTCGGGCCTTGTCGAGGCGCGCACCAATGCCGTAGAGTACGGCGGCGATGTGCTTGCACATGAAAGCCCAGTCTGGACAACTGCACGAAAGTTGAATCTCCTTCGGCGAGGGGAACAATCCGGTCTTTTCTCTGCAAATCCGCTCCATGACTGCTGATCAATTGCGCCCGCGCAGTCTTTGCAGATGGATTTCCAGCGCGCTTTGCTCACCGGCATGATTTTCACCGCGACTTGGTAGACTGACGAGCCGCAAACCAGCGCTTTTACTTCGCCCGAGGCAATCTGAAGATCGATGACCGAACCGTTGCGCAGGTAGGTGCGCCCGCGCGGCAGTCGGTTTTGAAAATCACTGTAACGTTCCAGGTTCTCGCACCAGGCCTCTATCGCCTTCGGTACCTGCATCGTGGCAATCATCTCGTGCGCTCGGCCGAGCAGCTGTGCCGCTTGTCCTGGCTCAGTCTCTCGCGTCCACTGGCTCCCAACTCCAGTTGAAACCGCCGGGTTCGTCGGGTTGCCTTCCGCTTCGCAGACCGCTCGCCCATCTTCGCTTCACTCACCCCGGGCCGGGGACGGAAAACTATTCCCCGCCGATAGCTCTGCCATTTCGAAGTCCACTCTGACCCTTATCTCCACCGTTTTGGGCCACGCCCGCACATTCTCCACATCAAAAGTTCCGAAATCGCTGGGGGTGAGGGCTGCGCCTTGCCCGGCAGTAAGGCCGTCGGTATAGTGAGTGCCTGGTGGAGGCTGAGACCGGTCGTCCCTCTGTCGCACTCAACGCGTCGAATTCCTTGTCACCATGGCGAAGATAAGCACAATTAAGTCGAAGGAATCAGAAAGTGGCAAATTGCGGATCGGCGATGATTGGAATGCGATCCGTATCATCGCTCTTTCGCAAAGCAATCCGCTCAAGGCCATCGCAGAGTTCGTCGAGAACTGCATCGATGCGCACGCCAAGACCATTGCCATCACACGTGGCCGCGAGCACGGAGAGCACTATCTGATGGTGAAAGACGATGGCGACGGCGTCCCCCGCGATCCGCACGGGCTGCCCGACTTCAAGTACGTCGCGACTCATATCTGCGACTCGATCAAGCGACGCATGAAGGCAGACGGCTCTGGAGGCGGCTTGCAAGGGGAATTTGGCATCGGACTGTTGAGCTTTTGGACCGTGGGCGAGAGGCTCACGATGACTTCTGGCGGTGCCGATCAACGCCTCTATCAGATGGCTATGAACAAAGGGGATCCGCGCTACACCGTGAACCCACGACGCGTGCTCTTTGCCGACCCCGGCACCGAGCTCAAGATCAGCCCCCTGCTCAACGGCATCCGTAGCTTGAGCGGCGAGAAGATCCAGTGGTACCTGGCCTCGGAGCTGCGCGACCGGATCCGTGCTACCCAGGTTCGTATAACGGTGGTCGACAAGCTTGCACGCAAGCAGTACCAGGTCGAGCCGCGGCAGTTCGAAGGGCGCTTGCTCCACCAACTGCCGGCAGTTCGCTCCCGATTCGGCGAGGCGTATGCCGAACTGTATTTCACGGAACCCGCCGAGAACGGCCGGGTCTCCCTTACCCGAGGTGGCACGCGGGTGATCGAGGATATCGGTACGGTGCCCGGTCTGGAGCGCGGGCCCTGGACTTCTCGTTACTTGCAGGGTCTGATCGACGTGCCTTACCTGAATCTGACACCCAGCACCCGTTCCGGGGTCATCCACGATGAACGCTATGGGGCATTTGCGGAAGCTCTCGTACCACTTGAGGCTCACCTCAATGGCCTCATCGACGCGCAGCGGCGCGCCGAGGAAGAACAGGCGAACCGGGAGTCCTTGCGTGCCATCCAGCGTGCGTTTCGCGAGGCCATGCTGGTCTTGCCGCCCGAGGAATACGATTGGTTTGACATCCAGTCACGCTCG
>Ga0066710_100003699_pt1 | contig 13170 bp, 10 predicted proteins | sample GraSoiAngelo_159_FD_79666 | JGI IMG/M metagenome (GOLD analysis project Ga0066710, IMG submission 79666) | Grasslands soil microbial communities from the Angelo Coastal Reserve, California, USA - 14_1009_16_40cm | ecosystem: Environmental > Terrestrial > Soil > Grasslands | place: USA...
GGTCGCCTCGAACGGCAGATAGCAATAATCGAGATCGAGCGCGCGGAGCGCGGCGTTGTGGACGCGCGGCGACAGCGAATGTCCGACCGGCGAGCCCAGGACGCCCAGCAGGCGCGTCGAGGGCGACAGGCGATCGACGTGGTAGGTCTCGAACAGGTCCTCGAGTGCGACCTGGCCCGGAGCGCTCTTCACGGCACCCCGCCGCGGCGCGTAGACGGCGGCCGACCCCCACAAGGGCGCCAGGATCCGGCTGGCGGCTCCCTTCGTTCCCATGCAGAAGCCCGCCAGAGTACCCGGCTCCGCGGATCTGAGAAGGTCGCGCATCCTCAGGATGTCGCCCGCCGTGTCGGCAAGCGTGGCGATCTTGAGGAGCGCGTCGCCCCCCGCGACGCGCATGTCCCGGTGGAGCGCCTGGAGGTCGGCCGGCGTGCCCTGGAAATCGTGGTGCGACAGGATGCGCCGCGAGCGCCCCGGCCCCTTCAGGAGCAGATGGTCCCGGCTGCCGAACTCGAGGTCGAGGTAATCCACTCCGGAGGCCAGGGCCTTCCTCAGGAGAGGCTCGCGATCCCCGGGCATAGCACCGCCTCCCTGCTGGCGGCTGCGCACGGTGACGAGCTTCGGCTTGCCCGGCAGGCCGAGCAGCCGATCGGGCCGCAGGTCCCTGACCTGGTCGAAGCGCAGCTCGACGACGTCGGCCCGCGGATCGGCGGCAAGATACGCGCGCCGCATCGCCTCGGTGGTGTTGCAGGCGATGACCTCGATGATGAGAGTGCGGGGCGGCACGGGCACCCTCCGCGTGATGCGGGCTCAGGACGGGTCGGGGCCGCGTGGGTACAGGGCGGTGCTCAGGTACTTCTCGCCGCGGTCCGGCAGGAGCGTGACGATATGCCCGGTCTTGATCCGCCGGGCGATCAGGAGGGCCGCGAACATCACCGTGCCGGAGGAAATCCCTGCGAAGATCCCCTCCTTCAGCGCCAGATCGCGGGCGGTCCGATAGGCGTCCCCGTCCTCGACGGTCAGGCGTTCGTCCACGAGAGCCCAGTCCATGATCTCAGGGACGCGCGACTCGGTCATGTTCCTGAGGCCCTGCTGCGTGTGCGCCGACTGCGGCTCCACCGAAACGACCCGGAGCCGCGGGTTCCTCTCCTTGAGGCGGCGCGCCATGCCGACGAGGGTCCCGCAGGTCCCGAGTGTCAGCACCAGCCAGTCGATCCGCCCCTGCGTCTGCCGCCACACTTCCTCCGCAGTCCCCTCGTAGTGCGCGCGTACGTTGTCCGGATTGACGTACTGACCGATCCGGAAGTACTTCGCAGGGTTCTCGGCGTGCAGCCGGTCCGCCAGGTCCCACGCCTCGTCGGATCCGCCCTCCGCCGAGGTGAACACGATGGCGGCGCCCAGCGCTTTCAGGATTTGGCGCCTCTCGACGGATACTCTCTGTGCCATGGTGATCACCACCGGGTAGCCTTTCACCGCTCCAACCATGGCCACGCCGATCCCGGTGTTGCCGCTGGAGGACTCGAGAAGCGTCATGCCCGGCTTCAACTCACCGCGCTTTTCCGCCTCCTCCACGATGCGCAGGGCGATCCGCTCCTTCACGCTGCCCATTGGGTTGAACCCTTCGACCTTGGCGTAGAGAACGACGCCCGGCTCGGGATTCATCCGGCGGATGCGCACGAGCGGCGTCTCGCCGATCGTCTCGAGGATGCTGTCGCAGGCGGCACGGACGTCCATGGCGGCGGCATTATAATGCAGCGCCCGCGCACCCAGTCCCGGCGCCCCCGTGCGCGGCCCGCGGGAGAAGCGGTCAGGTCGTGGTGGTGGCCGCCGCCGATCGGAGCGCCAGGCCAGCTGGAACCAGCGCCAGATAGCACAGAGCACCCAGTGTGAGCGTTACGTGGATGCCGAAGGCGATGCTCAAGGCCACGCCCAGGGCCGACGAGAGCACGCCGGCACCCCCGTTGATGCCCCAGAACCACGGAGTAGGCCGTCTGTCGACCGCTTGCACGAGACGCATTCCTGTGGGAAATCCAAAGCCCATCAGGAAGCCTGCAGGAGCGATGACGGCGACCGACAGGCCTGCGCGCGCAATCGTCGAGGAGGTCTGGAAGCCGGCGACGGCGACCGGCAGCCACCGGGGTAGGCTGAGGAGGTACCCTCCGAGAAGCACCGACCACGTGACGAGTCTCAGTCGGCTGGCCTCGAGGCGCACGCGTTCGGAAAGAAAGCTCCCCGCGCCGGTGAATAAGATCAGGCTGAAGAGAACGACGCTGAGCGAATACATCGGATGCCCGAGAAAGACACTCAGTCGCTGCAGAAGACCGAGCTCCACCAGCATGAAACCGAAACCCAGGAGTGCGAAGTAGGCGGTTCCCCCCACCACGAGGACCCGTCCGACCTGATCCAGCGCGGAGCGTAGCGGCACGACGATGGTGACCACCACGAGGCCGAGCGACACGAGGAGAATCGTGGCCAGTGTCAAGGTCGCGACCAGGTTGCCTGTCCCGACGCCCGCGTACTCATTCAGGAACCGAAAAATAAGATGGGGCTTGTTGAAGGCGAGTACGTTAAAAAAGAAAGGCCGATCGTCCGTGGGCGGCGTCAGGTCAAGGTCGAGTCCAGACGTGTATCGCTCGAGCGCCTCCCGACTCTCCGAATTTCGAATGCGCGCCAGCACCTCCGAGATCGCCTCGCCACCCGGCGTCAGCAGAATCTTGTACCCATAGCGATCGCATGTCTTTTCAAGCGTCGCTACGTCCCCGGCCGACAGAGGAGACCGTGAGACGATCAGCGTCGCCACCTGACCCGAAGCCGCTAGAAAAATGTGCTCCTCGGGGTGGGAGACCCCGGATTCGATGAGCATCGCGACGGCCAGGCTCACCATGCGCCCCGTCTCGTTGACCGAACCGGGACTGTACCAGCGGCTGACCGTGAAAAGACCCCTCTCGGTCAGCCTGCTCCGGAAGCGCGACCATGCCTCCACGGTATAGAGACCGTTTTCGGTCAGCGTGAAGGCGCCCGCGCCCGTGGCGGCCCAAGTGTCGATCATGCTCATCTGGAGCATATCGAAGGTTTCAGGAGTGCGCGTGATCCAGCTGCGCGCCTCGTCCACGATCAGGCGGACACCAGGCAGCGATGACAACCCCGCGAACCGCGCGAAAAGATCATCGTGCGTCAGCAGACGGACAAGGATCGGGTTGATCTCGACCCCGGTGATGTCGCGGAAACCAAATCTCCAGGCCGAGAGAACATCACGACCGCAACCCACACCGATGATCGCGGCCCGGCCGGAATGTCTTATGAAGTAGGCGAGGTTGGTCACGTCATATGCGAGGAAATCGATCGCGGCCGCGTCGCCGTCGAATCGCACCATCTGGGTCCCTGCCGCCCCGTCGATGGTCGCGAACTTGGCCTCGATTTTCATGTCCGACGGCAGCTTCGGGGAAGGGCCCCATAGAGCAGGGCGCTGAAGCTCACCCGGCGCACCCGACCGCACGGTCACTCTGGAGAAGCTGTTCCATTTCTCGTAGACGAGGCTTCGATCCCTCCCTTCGACAGCGACCTTGACGACGATCGGCTGAATGCCATGAAGTGTCGAGCCGTTGGCTGCGCCGAGAGCCGCCATCACCAGGAAAATCATCCGGGGTCTCGAGAGCACCGCCCCGAATCCCTGCGGAATCCAGTTGCCATGGCCCCTTCCCGATCCCGCGAATAGAGCGGCGGCCGCCGCGGCAACGGCGCCCGTCAGGAGGATTGCGGAAGGAGCGTCCACGATGTCGAGAAAACCGATCACGCCCAGGCAGCCCAGGGCCGCGCCGGCGAGATCAACCCCATAGACACGCCCCACGGAAAGGGGGCTGCGCGTCAGGGCCAGCGTGATGGCCACCCCCGAGAAGAAGAAGGGCGTCGCCATGACCAGAGCCATTTCGGTGAAGACGATGGCCGTCGAGGCGGAGAGAACCATGGCCGGAGCCAGGGTGACCTGGGCGCACAATGAGAGGCTGATGCTGACCGCAAAGGCCGCCGCCGAGCTCGCCAGATCGGCGGAAAGCGTATCGGCAGTGAAACGATCCCCGCGTACGTAGACCAGAACCGCCCCCGCCGTCATGCCGAACATCGCGGCGCTGATGACGAAGAACGCCAGGTGATACCAGCTGACGACCGACAGGAGACGAGTCTCGAGGATCTCGAGCGTGAGGGTGCTGAACGAAAGAAGGAAAAGCCCCGCGTAGAACCTGGCGGAATTCAGATGCTCCCCCGGGATGCTGCCCTCTCGGGCGTGGGTGCGCGGCGCACTTTACACCAGAAGCCCTCTGGACGCCTACTGGGTCGGGCCGTGCCCCGAGATCCTGGACTCAGGCCGGTTCGAGCGCAGTCGGAGCGGATTTGACAAGGCCGGCGCGAGGACGATAGCATTCGTTCCGGCTGTCATCAGCGATTCACGGGCGCGGAATGAGCGAAGCAACTGCGGCGAAACTGACGAGTCACGCCCGATCCGGCGGTTGAGCGGCCAAGCTCAGTCCGGTGGACTTGAGCGAAATCGTCAAGGAATTCGCCGGGGCGGCCAAGACCGATCCCAACCTGCTCGTCGGCTTCGAGACCGGCGACGATGCGGGGGTTTACCGTCTGACCGACGAGCTGGCCCTGGTGCAGACGGTCGACTACATCACTCCCGTGGTCGACGATCCCTTCCTGTTCGGCCAGGTGGCGGCGGCCAACTCGATCTCCGACGTCTACGCCATGGGCGGCCGGCCGCTGACGGCCATGAACCTGTGCAACTTCCCCGCGAAAAACATCGACAAGGGCTCGCTGCGCAGGATCCTCGAGGGTGGTTTCAGCAAGATCAAGGAAGCGGGCGCGACACTGGTCGGTGGGCACACGGTCCGCGATGACGAGCTCAAGTACGGGCTGTCCGTCACCGGGCTCATCAACCCCAGGCGGATCCTGACCAACACCGCGGCCCGCCCGGGGGACCGCCTGGTCCTGACCAAGCCGATCGGCACCGGCGTCATCATCACCGGCTACCGGCGGGGACAGGCGTCCGACGATCTTCTGATGCGCGCGGTGACCTGGATGGCGATGCTGAACAAGGTCTCCTGCGAGACCATGCTCGAGTTCGACCCGCATTCCTGCACCGACATCACCGGCTTCGGTTTGAGCGGTCACGCCCTGGGAATGGCCAGAGGGAGCAACGTGCGGATGCGGATGCGCTTCGAGGACATTCCAAAGTATGACGAGAGCCTGGCACTGATCGGCCAGGGTGTCGCCACCTCGGTGACCGCCTCCAACCTGCAAGTGGTCCAGGACTACCTGACCTTCTCCGGCTCCTTCAACGACGACGAGAAGGGGCTCATCGTCGACCCGCAGACGTCCGGTGGGCTGTTCATTTCGCTGCCGGCAGAACAGGCGCCGCGGCTCGTCGCCCGCCTGCGCGAGCGCGGCAATCCGATTGCCGCGGTGATCGGCGAAGTCGTCCCGGCTGACGGCCGGCCCGGCCTCGAGTTCCTGAAGTAGGCCGCCGCCGGAGACCTAGTCTAGAGCGTCGACGCAGGATCGACGTCGATGACGAGGTTCTCCACCCGCACGCCCTTCCTGTCAAGCTCCAGGAGCATTTCCGCCAGCGCCGCCTGCATGTCCGAGCGGTTCGGCGCCTTCACCAGAAGCTGCACACGGTACTGGCCGCGCAATCGCTCGAGGGGAGCGGGCGCCGGTCCCAGGATTTGAAGACGCTTGCCGGCGACGTGGCGCAGCGCTTGCGCGACGTCCACCGCCCGCGCCCGGGCCCGGTCGAAGATACGATCCCTCACGAGCAGGACGGCGAGGGCTGTGTAGGGCGGGTAGTTCATGGCGCGGCGGTACGTGAGCTCGCGCTCGGCGAAGCCGGCATAGTCGTGGTCGCCGGCGAACCGGATGGCGTGGTGATCGGGGTCGTAGGCCTGCACGATGACCTCGCCGGCTCGCTCGCCCCGGCCGCTGCGCCCGGCGACCTGTGCCAGGAGCTGAAAGGCCCTCTCGCCCGCCCGGAAGTCGGGAAGACCGAGAAGTGAGTCGGCGGCGAGGACCCCGACGAGCGTGACGTTCGGGAAGTCGTGCCCCTTGGCGATCATCTGCGTGCCCAGGAGGACGTCCACCTCGCCGCGCTCGACCCGGGTCAGAAGATCTTCCACGGATCCTCGGCCGCGCGTCGTGTCCCGGTCCAGCCGCTCGACGCGCGCCCCCGGCAGCGCCGTCTTAAGGACCTCCTCGAGGCGCTCGGTGCCCGTTCCGCCAAAGTGCAGGTGCCTGCTCCTACAGGCCGGGCAGGTCTCCGGGACCGGGCGGGCAGCGTCGCAGTAGTGGCAGCGCAGACGTCTCTGGCGCAGGTGCAGCGTCGTCGGGATGCTGCAGTGCCGGCAGTGGATCTGCTCGCCGCAGGCGCGGCACAGGACGAACGTGGAGAACCCCCGGCGGTTGAGCAGGACCAGGCTCTGCTCTCCGCGCCTCAGACGCTCCTGGAGCGCCGCAAGCAGCCTGCGCGACAGGACCGACTCGCGTCCGACCTCCTTGAACTCCGAACGCATGTCGACCCGTTCGACCGGCGGCAGGCCGGCGCTACCGATGCGGCCGGGAAGGGCAAGCAGACGGTAGCGGCCGTGCTGCGCCTGGGTATAGGACTCCATGGACGGCGTGGCCGACCCGAGGACCACGACCGCCCCCGCCTGCTTGCCGCGCATGATGGCCAGGTCGCGGGCGCTGTAGCGCGGGTGCTCCTCCTGCTTGTAGGAGGCGTCGTGCTCCTCGTCCACGACGATCAGCCCCAGGCCGGGAATAGGAGCGAACACCGCCGAGCGCGCCCCCAGGACCACGTCGACCTTGCCGTCCCGGATGCGCCGCCACTCGTCGTACCGCTCTCCGTCCGACAGGCCGGAGTGCAGGAGCGCCAGGACCTCCCCGAACCTCGAACGCATGCGGCGGGCCAGAAGAGGCGTCAGGCCAATCTCCGGCACCAGGTAGAGCGCCCTTCGGCCCGAGGCCACTGCCGCCTCGATCGCCCTGAGGTACACCTCGGTCTTGCCGCTGCCGGTGACGCCATGCAGAAGGAAGGTGGCGAACTTTCCCGCCTCGAGGGCAACCCGGACCGCCTCGATCGACTCTGCCTGCGCCGGCGTGGGAGTGACTCCCGGCACGGGCAGGAGAGGCAGATCGAAAGAGACCGGCCGGCGTGCAGATTCCAGACTCTCGACCTCGACCAGGCCGCATCTCTCGAGGCTCCTCAGGGTGGCGCGTGCCGCCCCCGCCCGGCGCAGGAGCTCGGGGACGGGCAGGCGGCCGCCGGCCCCGCGCAGGACTTCGAGCAGGCGCTTCTGGCGCGCGCCGCACGCTGCGAGGCCCGAGGGTCGGGCCCTCTCGTCGGTCGGCCCGGAAGCGATTCCTGACGCCGGTCCCTGTCTCAGCGCGGCCTGCTCCTCCAGACGCGGTCGCGGCCCGGGCGATGCCGCGATCTCCACCACTTCGAGGAGTCGGGCCTCCCGCAGGCGCTCCAGGATGCGAGCCTTGAACCGCGGCCCGATGCGGCGCTTCAGATCCGGCAGCCGGATCGCCGCGCCGCGCGCCGACGAGAACTCCGAGACGGTTTCCAGGATCTCCCGCGCCAGCGCATCGGCGGCGACCCGCGGCAAGGAGGCGCCCGGGAGGACGCCGCCGGCCGCGCTCAACACCGCGCGGCCGGCCTCGGTGATCGACACGACCTTCTCGAGATGCGCCTGCATCCCGGGGAGCGCGGAACGGATCATCTCGCCCAGTGAGGCGACGTAATAGTCGGCCGCGAAGCGCGCCAGATCCAGGACCTCTGCGTCCACGACAGGCTCCGAATCGAGGACGTCCTCGACCGGCTTGAGGGGAAATGCCGTATCGCCGGCCCCCTCGGTCAGGCGCACGTCGAGAACATAGCCGGTCAGCTTGCGCCCGCCGAACGGCACGATGACGCGTACGCCCGAGAGGCACCGCGGGGCCAGGGCTTCGGGGACCGAATAGGAGAACAGGCGCCGTACCGGCCGCGGGACGGCCACCGACGCGACGAGGAGGCTCACTCCGCCTTCTTCAGCTCGGCCATGACTTTCTTCATGTCGTCCCAGACGTCCCTCTTGGCGGCCGGGTTGCGCAGCAGGTAGGCCGGGTGGAAGGTTGGCATGACGCGGATGCCGTTGATCTCGTGAAACGTTCCCCGGAGCCGCGTGATCGTGTCGCGCGTGCCGAGCACCGTCTGCGTGGCCGGTGTCCCGAGGCAGACGACCACCCGCGGCCGAATCGCCAGGATCTGCTGGAACAAGAAGGGAGAGCAGGTGGCGATCTCGTCGGGCAGGGGCGTGCGGTTCTCGGGCGGCCGGCACTTCACGACGTTGGCGATGTAGACGTCTTCCCTCTCCATCCCCATCGATTCGATGATCTTCGTCAGGAGCTGGCCGGCCCTCCCGACGAACGGCTCACCCTTGAGGTCCTCGTCGGCCCCCGGACCCTCGCCCACGAACATCAGCCGGGCGATCGGGTTGCCGACGCCGAACACGACGTTCGTGCGGTTGCGGCACAGCCCGCAGCGCGTGCAGTCACCGATGTCCTCCCGGATGAACCGCAGCGCGGTGGCGGCGTCCGGCGCCTCGGGGACGCGGACGGCGGCGAGCGGGGACGCCCCCCGCTCCGGACCGCGGGCCCGCCGCCCCGCGCCCGGCGGGACGGCACTCTCGACTTCATCGAAGCCTCCGAACAATCCCGCCTGCACGACGGGGCGGCGATCCTTGCCCATGGCCGCCGATTCAGTCTCCGCCGGAGACCGAACCTGTGAGCTCCCCGCCTGCGCGGCCGCGATCCGGTGCGGCGGCCGGACAGGCAGGTCCTCCACCCCCAGGAGACGCAGCCATTCCAGGCGGGCGCGCAGCGCTTCGCGTTCGCTCCGCCCCTCCGTCACGGCGCACCCTCTTCCGGCCTCGTGGCGCGCCTTCGCGTCCGCGTGGTCCCGTCCCGGAGAAGCGGCTCCGCAAGATCGAGGATCCGCGCGGCCATCGCCTCCTTCGTCATGATTGAAAGTTCGCTCCTGCGCCCGTCGCGATCGATCACGAGGGCGCGGTTGGTCTCCGCCTCGAACCCCTCTCCTTCTCGGCCGATGCGGTTCGCGACCACGAGGTCGAGGTTCTTTTTCCGGAGCTTCCTGAGGGCGTTCGACGCGAGGTCGCCGGTCTCGGCCGCGAAGCCCACCAGGACCTGTCCCGGCTTCTTGCGACGCCCGAGCTCCTCCAGGATATCGGGCGTCGGCTGGAGGCGCAGGAGGATCGCGCGGTCCGCGCTTCCCTGCTTCAGGGCGGCCTTGCGCAGAGTCTCCTTCTTGATCTTGACGCGGGCGCGCGCCTCGGGACGGTAGTCCGCGACGGCCGCCGCTTTGAGGACGAGGTCGACGCCCGGAGCCTGGTTCAGCGCGGCGCGGAACATCTCGTCCGCCGTCGTCACGCGCACCAGGTGCACCCCGGGCGGCGGCGGAAGGTGTGTCGGACCGGAGAGCAGGGTGACTTCTGCGCCGCGCGCCCGGGCCTCGGCGGCGAGGGCGTACCCCATTCTGCCTGTGGACGGGTTGCTGAGGAAGCGGGCCGGGTCGAGCGCTTCGCGCGTCGGGCCCGCCGTCACGAGGACGCGGCGGCCTTCAAGCGATCGCGAAGTTTTTTTTTAGCAACCGACAGCGCCGCTTCGACAATGCCGTCCGGTTCCGCCATGCGGCCAATCCCTTCGTCGCCGCAGGCGAGGTCACCGACCCCCGGGTCGATGATGTGCACACCGCGTGATTTCAGGAGGGCGAGATTGGCCTGCGTCGCGGGGTGCTCCCACATCCACACGTTCATCGCGGGCGCCACCGCGACGGGAGCCGTGACCGCCAGGTAGAATGTGCTCAGGAAGTCGTCCGCGATGCCGTGCGCGAGTCTGGCGAGGACGTCGGCGGTCGCCGGGGCGACCAGGAACAGGTCGATCTCGCGCGCCAGGGAGATGTGCTCCACGTCGGCGCCGCGCGACAGGTCCCACTGGCCTGTGATCACCGGCTGGCCGCTAAGCGTCTGGAGAGTGAGCGGCGTGATGAACCGCTGGCCGGCCGTCGTCATGATGACGTGGACTTCGGCGCCCGCCTTGACCAGACTGCGCACGACCTCCGCCGCCTTGTAGGCGGCGATCCCGCCGGTCACTCCGAGCACGATGCGCGGTCCGCCGCGCCTCCCCCCGGACGCAGCGACCGCGGGGTCGGGCGGGCGGTCGCGCCGGGCCTTGGACTCTCCGACCTTCAGATCGTCTCGTCCGTCAGGTTCCCGGCTCACGGTTGTCCATCCCCGCTCCGTCGGCGGGGTACGTCTCGGTCGTCACTTCGGCGACCTCCTCGACCGGGTACTCTTCCGGGAAGGGACCGTAGCTGTAAGGGATCACGCCGGAAAGCACTTCCTGCATGGCGACGGTCACCGGCTTGTGGGCCGTCGTCTCGACGCGCGGCCGGGCCCCGCGCTGCAGCTGCTTGCAGCGCTCCCCCGCCACGGAGATGAACTCGAACTTATTGCCGATAGTCTCGGTCGATATCATGGAACCTCCGCAACTCTCAAGAGTTTGACGCCCACCATCCCATTCTAGACGAAAAGGGTCCGCCGGATCGATCCGCACGCGCCGCCGGAGACCGATCCCACCCTGGACCGGATAGGCCCCTAGGTGTCGACGGAAAACTCGCGCAGGATGGCTTCCAGGCGCGGTCTCTGCCGCTCGGTCCGGCAACGCGCGGCCTCCAGCACCGCTCGCAGCTGCCGGTAGGCCGTGTCGAAGTCGTCGTTGATGATCACGTAGTCGTAGGCGGGGCTCTTCTCGACCTCGCCTCGGGCCAGCCCGAGCCTTCGGGCCACATCCTCGGGTCCGTCGCTGCCGCGCTTCTCGAGACGCTCCTTGAGCGCCATCCTGCCGGGAGGCAGGATGAAAATGAGCACCGCCCCCGGGATGAGCCGGCGGATGTTCAGGGCACCCTGCGTGTCGAGGTCGAGCAGAATGTCGCGGCCGCGCGCCGCACCCTCCTTCACCGCCGTCGCCGACGTCCCATACAGGTGGCCGCCGACCAGGGCCCATTCCACGAACTCCCCACGCTCGCGCCGGCGCTCGAAATCCGCGCGGTCCACGAAGTGATAGTCCACGCCCTCCCGTTCTCCCGCGCGCGCCGGCCGGGTGGTGAACGATACGGAGAATTCGACGGCCCGGTCCTCCTGCAAGAGACGCTTGCAGAGCGTGGTCTTGCCCGCACCGGAAGGGGCCGAGATCACGAAGACCGACCCCCGCAAAGCTCCCGCCGATACGACGAAGCTCCCGTCGGCGGCGGCTGTCATGCGGCCCCCTTGCTGGCGTGCCTCGTCAAGCGTCCCGCTCCGCCGGGTGGCCTTTCTTCATTCAAGGTTTTGCACCTGTTCGCGGATCTTCTCCACCTCGGCCTTGATCACGAGCGCCTCCTGGCAGATCGGCAGGGCCTCCGCCTTCGAGGAGATGGTGTTCGCCTCGCGGTTCATTTCCTGCATGATGAAGTCGAGTGTCTTGCCGATCGGTCCCTGGGGGCGGGCGAGGGTTTCTTCGGCCTGGGCCAGGTAGCCTTGGAGCCGGACCAGCTCCTCGGTGATGTCGGCGCGGCCCGCCAGAAGGGCGACCTCCTGCGCCAGGCGGCCCTCTTCCAGGACCCTGCCCCCGTCCATCAGCGTCGCCACCCGCTCCTTGATCCGGCGCGCGTACGTCTCCGGAAGTCCGCGGGCATCCTCCTCAATCCGCCGCGCGGCGCTGCGAATCGCCTGCAGACGGACCTCGAGATCCTCCGCCAGCCTCAGTCCTTCCGAGGTCCGCATGGCGTCGTATGCGTCGAGCGCCTTGCGCAGGGCCCCGGTCAGGAGAGTCGCCGCGGCGCCGTCGGTCGACGCCGGCGCCGCCTGGACCATGACCACTCCGGGCAGCGTCAGAACCGTCTCCAGCCCCACGATCCCCTTCAGACCGAACTCCTTTTTGAGGGCGGCCACGGACCTCAGGTATTCGCCGACAAGAGTCTCGTTGATCACCACCTGCGCGGGCGCCGGGCGGGACGAAACGATGGTCACCGCGATGTCGATGCGCGCGCGCGTCACACGCTCCTGCACTTCGGCGCGCAGGCGGGGCTCCAGGAGGGCGACCTCGCCCGGCAGCTTCATCTTCACGTCCAGGAACCGGTGGTTGACCCCTTTCAGCTCCACCTGCGCGCGGACGCCGTCGCGCTCGGCGGTCCCCTGGCCGAAGCCCGTCATGCTTTTGACCTGGAAACGATCCCGATCGGCGCTCATCCCGCCTCCATCCGGAGCGGTCCCCGCCTCACGCCACGTGCTTCCGGCCGCGGGCGCCGATCATATCCCAGGCGGCCGCGGCGACTCTGTCGATGGCACCCGGACGGCCCAGCTTCGAACGCACGCCGGAAAGGGCACGGCGCATCGTCTCCGCTGCGGCGGGATTGGTGAGGATTCGTCGAATCTCCCCGGCGATGCGCTCCGGTGTGCATTCCCCCTGTACCAGCTCGGGCACGATTCGGGAGCCCGCGATCAGGTTCGGCATCCCGACGTGCGGCACGTCGGAGATCAGCCGCGCCAACGCGAATGTCAGCGGATTCATTCGATAGACGATCACCATCGGGACACCGAGGAGGGCAGTCTCGAGAGTCGCCGTCCCGGAGGCCACCACGGCCGCATCGCAGGCGGCCAGGGCGGCGTAACGCCCGTCCCGCACCAGCACACAGCCGAGCTCGGCGGCCGGCATGCCCGCCGCGGCCGAGCCGTCGCGCTCCTCGCGCAGAATTCTTTCCACGTCGGCCGAGTCGAGGGTCGGGGCGACGGGAACCAGAAACTGCAGATCGCGGAACTCTCCGCGCAGCCGCCGCGCCGCACCCAGCATGATCGCAAGGTGGGCGCCGAGCTCGTTACGGCGGCTCCCTGGCATGAGCGCGACGGTCGGGCTGTTCGGATCGAGACCCAGGGGCCGGAGCGCCTGCTGGCGGGTGCCTTCTTTCTGGACGAGATCGAGGAGCGGATGGCCGACGAACTCGACCGGGACGCCGGCCCGCCTGTAGATCTCCTCCTCGAACGGCAGGATCACGAGCATGCGATCGACGACCCCGGCGATCTGCCGCAC
>Ga0066710_100003700_pt1 | contig 13169 bp, 10 predicted proteins | sample GraSoiAngelo_159_FD_79666 | JGI IMG/M metagenome (GOLD analysis project Ga0066710, IMG submission 79666) | Grasslands soil microbial communities from the Angelo Coastal Reserve, California, USA - 14_1009_16_40cm | ecosystem: Environmental > Terrestrial > Soil > Grasslands | place: USA...
GCCGCGCCCCGCTGCGCTCCGGGATTCTAGGTCGCTCCGCGGGGCGCTCTGGTGCGTCGTCTTCCCTCCTCGCTGCGCTCGTCAGTCCAGACGACGCCGCGCCCCGCTGCGCTCCGGGATTCTGACGGCGCCTCGTCACAGCTCCGTGTAGGTCCAGCTCACCGGGCGGCCGGCGGACCACGGCATGACGCCGTGGAACTGCCGCGGCCGGTCGGCGAACACCAGCGGCAGGAAGTGCCGGTCGCCGGCCCACATGGGTACCTTGCCGTCGAGCACGTCCGCGACCGGCGTCCAGACCAGAGTGCCCTCGTCGGTGCGTTCCAGCGGGGTACCGGTCCACTGCGGTACCCGGAACACGAAGCCGAACCAGGCCTCGTCGTCGCGACCGAAGCCGGGCCAGGAGATCGTGCCGGCCAGTTCGAGTCGGGTGCACTCCAGCCCCGACTCCTCGCGGATCTCGCGGCGCATACCGGTGCAGACCTCCTCGTCGGGTTCCAGCTTGCCGCCGAGGCCGTTGTACTTGCCGAGGTGGAAGTCGTCCGGCCGGCCCTCGCGCCGGATCATCAGCACGTTCCGCCGGTCCGGCGACAGCACGTAGCCGAGCGTGGCCAGGACGGCAATCACTGGACGCCCAGCACTAGACGCCCAGCGCGGCGGCGACCTCGGTGCGCAACGCGACGAGGCAGGCGGCGGCGCGCTCCCGGGCGGCCGGAAGGTCCTCGGCCGGCGGCTCGACGACTTCGAGGTACGCCTTGAGCTTCGGCTCGGTGCCGGACGGGCGTACCACGACCCGGGCGGCCGGGGTACGCAGGATCACCACGTCGGCGTCGGGCAGCAGGTCCTCGACCGAGGTCACCGGCTCGTCGAGCAGGCTGTCCGGCGGCCGGGCACGCAGCCACGCCATCATGGCGGCGATGTCGCGCAGATCCTCGACCCGGATCGCGAGCTGGTCGGTCGCGTGCACGCCGAACTCGGCGGCGATCTCGTCGAGCCGGTCGGTGAGGGTACGCAGCTCGGCCCGCAGGCCGGCGGCCAGCTCGCACATCAGCAGGGCCGCGCTGATGCCGTCCTTGTCCCGGACCAGCTGCGGTGCGGCGCAGTACCCGAGCGCCTCCTCGTACCCGAACACCAGGTCGGCACCGGCCCGCACGATCCACTTGAACCCGGTCAGCGTCTCGCCGTACGGCAGCCCGCGGGCCGCACACAGCTTGCCGAGCAGCGAGGACGACACGATCGTCGCGGCGTACCGGCCGGTGACGCCGCGCCGCATCAGGTGGTCGGCCAGCAGTACCCCGACCTCGTCGCCGTGCAGCATCCGCCAGCCGCCCCGGTCCGGTACCGCGATGGCGCACCGGTCGCCGTCCGGGTCGTTGGCCAGTACCAGGTCGGCGCCGACGGTGCCGGCCAGCGCGATGGCCTGGTCGATCGCGCCGGGCTCCTCCGGGTTGGGGAACGCGACGGTCGGGAAGTCCGGATCGGGTGCCGCCTGGCTGTCCACAATGGACGGAGCCGGGAACCCGGCCGCCACCATGGCGGCGCGCAGCACCGGCCCGGCGACCCCGTGCAGCGGCGTGTACGCGATCGCCAGCTCCCGGAACGAGTCCCGGTCCACCACCCGGGCGACACTGTCCACATAGGACCTCACGAGGTCGACGGGCAGCACCGAACCCGGCGCCCCGAGGGGTACCGACGACAACGGCCCCACGGCACGGATCGCCGCTTCGATCTGCGCGTCGGCCGGCGGTACGATCTGCGCCCCGGCGCCGACCGCGCCACCGAGGGCTTCGCCCAGATACACCTTGTACCCGTTGTCCTGCGGCGGGTTGTGGCTGGCGGTCACCATCACCCCGGCCACCGCGGCGAGGCGCCGTACCGCGAACGCCAGCACCGGCGTCGGCAGCGGTCCGGGCAGCAGCAGCGCCTCGCGCCCCGCGCCGGTCACCACCCGCGCGGTCTCCTGCGCGAACTCGTGCGACCGGTGCCGCGCGTCGTACCCGATCACCACCGGCCCGGCCGCGCCCGCCGCGGCCAGCCAGCGCACCAGCCCGGCGGCGGCGGCGCGGACCACCGCGCGGTTCATCCCGTTGGGACCGGCCCGCAGCGGCCCGCGCAGCCCGGCCGTCCCGAAGGTCAGCGGTCCGGCGAACCGGTCGGCCAGGTCGGCGGCCGTGTCCGGCAGGCCGTCGAGCACCTTGCGCAGTTCCGCACGGTCACCGTCATCCGGGTCGTCGGCGAGCCACGCCGCCGCCTCCGCCCGTACCGCGCCGAGGTCCATGCCCACGTTGATAGCACGCCGGATAGATCAGCTGGGCTTGTTCAGGTGGTAACTCTCGACGGCGTGGTCGTAGATGACCCGGCTCTCGGCGAACCGGCTGTCCGTGACCATCAGGCGGAACTCGTAGGCCCACCCGTCGAGCACGGTCGCCCGCCACAGCGCGTGCTGCAGCGTGGCGCCGTCGCCGCAGGTGTACTCCAGCTCCGCCGCCGGGCGGTTGGCCAGCTGCACGTCGCGCTCGGCGATCTCGGTGAACGGGGCCGCGCACTTGCTCGAACTGCGCGCCTGCTCGCGGGCGACCGCCCTGATGAAGTCGTCGGCGGTGCCGCCGGCCCGTTCCCGGTTGACCCGCAGCGTCCGGCCGTGGTCGCCCGGGTCGATGAAGTCGTAGTACGAGCCGCCGGTGACCTTGGTCCAGCCGGCCGGGACGTCGAGGCCGAAGCCGCGGGTACCGTCGATGAACGGCTGGACCGGGAACGGCGGACCGCTGGGCGCGGCGCTCCTCGCGGGCGCGGCCTTCGACGCCGGCGAGCCGCTGAACATGCTCGCGGCGGCGATCGTCGCGACCAGGACGACCAACGCGAGGCCGGCGACCGCGCCGACCCGCAGCCGCACCGGCAGCCGGCGGAAGCGCGCGAGCAGCCCGTCCGGGGCGGCGTGCGCGGGCGCCGCCGCCTCCAGCGCCGGTGGCCGCCGGTCGGTGGGCAGCTCGCCGGGGGCGAGCATGGCCCGCCCGCCGATCTGCCCGGTGGGCGCCGCGGTCAGCTGCGGGACCGGGGCAGGAGCCGGGGGTACCACGGCATAGGGATCGGTCACATGATGCGCGGCGTTGTTGGCCAGCGGGCCGGCGAGCAGCTCGCGCAGCACCTGCCGGGCCCGGGTGACGTCCCAGCGCCGGGCCGGGTCCTTCTCCAGCAGGCCGTAGAGCACCGGAGCCAGGGCACCGGCGCGTACCGGCCGGACCGGCGGGTCCTCGACGATCGCGCGCATGGTCTCGAACGGGTCGCCCCGGTCGAACGGCGGCCGCCCCTCGACCGCGGTGAACAGTGACACGCCGAGCGAGAACAGGTCGCTCGGCGGGCCGAACTTGCCGCCGACCGCCCGCTCCGGCGAGATGAAGTGCGGCGAGCCGAGCACCATGCCGGGCGTGGTGAGGTTGCTCTCGGCCGGCATCCGGGCCACGCCGAAGTCGGTCAGCACGCACCGGCCGTCGGTGCAGATCAGCACGTTGGCCGGCTTGACGTCGCGGTGCAGTACCCCCGCGCTGTGCGCGACCTCCAGCGCACCGAGCAGGGCGACCCCGATCTTCGCGACCGCCCGGGGCGCCAGCGGCCCGTCCGAGATGATCAGATCGGCGAGGCTGCGCGCGTGCAGCAGTTCCATCACGATCCACGGCCGGCCGCCTTCGGTGACCACGTCGTAGACCTGGACCACGCTCGGATGCGACAGGGCGGCGGCGGCGCGGGCCTCACGCAGCGTGCGTTCGTACATCGCGGTCCGGTCCGCGGCCGCCATCCCGGCCGGGAGCAGCACCTCCTTCACCGCGACGTCGCGGCGCAGCAGGCTGTCGGCCGCCTGCCAGACGGTACCCATGCCGCCGTGGCCGATGGCCGCACGCAACGTGTAGCGGCCGCCGATGGTGTTACCCGGCACCGCACGCCGGGAAGGGGAGGGAGGGTTGGGTCCGCCGTGCCACGTCGAGGTCGGGGTCGTCACTGGCTTCTAACCGTCGCTAGGGGAACCATCGCCCCCTATCTTGCTTGCTGGTTCCCGGGAGGGAAAGCCGAGGGTCACATAAGGGGCGCGACACCACACTTTGTAGCCACGTTGTTGACCTAGAGTCCCGTGAGCCCGGTCCCACCGGGCGGTCCCTGAGCAGCCGTTCACCTAGGATCTCGCTATGACAGAGCGGCGCGCCGAGTCGGGCTTTCCACTCCAACCGGTCTACCGGACCGAGGACCTGCCGAAGGACCTCGCCGACCGGCTGGGCGAACCGGGGGAGTTCCCGTACACCCGCGGCGTGTACCCGACGATGTACACCCGGCGACCGTGGACGATGCGCCAGTACGCCGGCTTCGGCACCGCCGCGGAGTCCAACGAGCGCTACCACCAGCTGCTCGCCGCAGGTACCCATGGGCTGTCCGTGGCGTTCGACCTGCCCACGCAGATGGGGTACGACTCGGACGACCCGGTCGCGCACGGCGAGGTCGGCAAGGTCGGCGTGGCCATCGACTCGATCGATGACATGCGGCGGCTGTTCGACGGCATCCCGCTGGCCGAGGTCACCACCAGCATGACGATCAACGCGCCGGCCGCGATCCTGCTCCTGCTGTACCAGCTGGTCGCCGAGGAGCAGGGGGTACCCGGGGACAAGCTCGGCGGGACGATCCAGAACGACGTGCTCAAGGAGTACATCGCCCGGGGCACCTACATCTTCCCGCCCAAGCCGTCGTTGCGGCTGGTGGCCGACACGTTCGCCTACTGCCGGGCCGAGATACCGCGGTGGAACACGATCTCCATCTCCGGGTACCACATGGCCGAGGCCGGCGCGACGCCCGTGCAGGAGATCGCGTTCACTCTGGCCAACGGCGTCGACTACGTGCGGGCGGCGCTGGCCGCGGGCCTGGCGGTCGACGACTTCGCGCCCCGCCTGTCGTTCTTCTTCGTGGCGCGCACCACACTGCTGGAGGAGGTCGGGAAGTTCCGCGCGGCGCGGCGGATGTGGGCCCGGCTGATGCGCGAGGAGTTCGGCGCGAAGGACCCGAAGTCCTGGATGCTGCGGTTCCACACACAGACGGCCGGGGTGCAGCTGACCGCACAGCAACCGGAGGCGAACCTGATCCGGGTGGCGGTGCAGGCGCTGGGCGCGGTACTCGGCGGTACCCAGTCGTTGCACACGAACGCGTACGATGAAGCGATCGCTCTCCCGAGCGAGAAGGCCGCCCGGCTGGCCCTGCGCACCCAGCAGGTGCTCGCCCACGAGACCGACCTGACCGCGATCGTCGACCCGTTCGCCGGTTCCTATGCGGTCGAGACGCTGACTGACCGGATCGAACACGAGGCCACCGAGCTGATGGCCCGGGTGTTCGAACACGGTTCGTCGGTCGACGCCATCGAGGCGGGCTTCCAGAAGCGGGAGATCGAGGCCAGCGCCTACCGGGTGGCCCAGGAGATCGACGCGGGGGACCGGGTCGTGGTCGGGGTGAACCGGTACCGGCTGGCCGAGGAGGAGCCGTACCAGCCGCTGCGCGTCGACCCGGCGATCGAGGCGGCGCAGGTGCAGCGCCTGGCGAAACTGCGCGCCGAGCGGGACGCTCCCGCGGTCGAGCAGGCACTGTCTCGTTTGCGCCAAGCTGCGGCGGGTACCCCCAACGTGCTGTACCCCTTGAGGGAGGCGCTGCGGCTGCGGGCCAGCGTCGGCGAGGTCTGCCACTCGCTGCGCGAGGTCTGGGGGCGCTACCAGCCGGTCGAGCGGTTCTGACCGAACGGCGCACGGGCTGTGCGGCACCCGACACCGGGTTCGGGTAAAGCTGGCCGCCGGTCTGCCGATCGGCGGTGGAAAGTTTGCTGTACGTGACCATGCGGGTCGTTACCCGTTGTAGGAGGTGTGAGATCGGTGCCGGGGATGAATGCGGATTCACGCCCCGCATTGCCGGTCTCTGACCGCCCCTACCAGGCAATTCGTAACGCTCCGCAGTCTGCTAGGCACAGGAATGAGATTGCGCAGCGTCACCACCCTGGGTCTAGGCTGTCCCAGTTGTTACCCGCTGACCGAGATCAAGTAGAGACCGTGACTGGTGCACTGAGCGTTTCCGCGAAAAACCCGAGGCCCACGGCGGTCTCGGGCCGCTCGGTGGCCTTCGACGACGATCCGGCGTCCGCGACACTGGACGCCGCCGGCCGGATCGACGTCGCCTGGCCGGAGCCCCCGCCGGGGGCCGACCCGCTACCGGGGCAGCTCGACCGGTGGCTCGCCGCCCGGGGGGCCGAGCTCGTCGCGGTACGCCGGCACATCCACGCCCACCCCGAGCTGTCCGGCCAGGAGTTCGAGACCGCCGCCATGGTCGCGCGGGAGCTGGCCGTGGCCGGCCTGTCGCCGCGGTTCCTGCCCAAGGGCAACGGGGTCATCTGCGACATCGGCGTCGGCGACCGGGTCGTCGCGCTGCGTGCCGACCTCGACGCGCTGCCGTTGCCGGACACCAAGGACGTGCCGTACCGGTCGGTGATCGACGGCGCCTGCCACGCCTGCGGGCACGACGTGCACACCACGATCCTGCTCGGCACCGGCCTGGCACTGGCCCAGCTGGCCGAGCGCGGCGAGCTGCCGGGACGGGTACGGCTGCTGTTCCAGCCGTCAGAGGAGCGCTTCCCGTCCGGTTCGCCCGAGGTCATCGCGGCCGGCGGGCTCAAGGACGTCAGCTCGGTCTTCGGGCTGCACTGCGCGCCGCAGCTGCCGACCGGGCTGGTCGGGGTACGCGCCGGTGCGCTGACCGCCGCGGCCGACGTGGTGGAGATCCGGGTCAGCGGCCCCGGCGGGCACACCGCCCGGCCACACATGACCGCCGACCTGGTGTACGCGCTGAGCCGGGCGGTCGTCGAGGTACCGTCGCTGCTCGCCCGCCGGGTCGACCCGCGCGCCGGTGTCTCGCTGATGTTCGGCGCGCTCAACGCCGGCACCGCCGCCAACGCGATCCCGATCGAGGGCATCGCCAAGGGCACCGTCCGGGTACTCAGCAAGGACGCCTGGCAGGAGCTGCCCGACCTGGTACCCACGCTGATCCGCGACGTCATCTCGGGCAGCGGCGCCGACGTCGACATCACCTACACCCGCGGGGTACCGCCGGTCATCAACGACCGGATGGCCACCGCCGTCGTCGCGGGTGCCGCGGCCGCGGCGCTGGGTTCGGACCGGGTCGTCGAGGCCGATGTGAGCATGGGCGGCGAGGACTTCGCCTTCTACCTGGAGCAGGTACCCGGTGCGATGATCCGCCTGGGCACCGGCATCCAGGGTTCGGTGGAGAACTTCGACATCCATCAGTCCCGCTTCGACGTGGACGAGCGGGCGATCGGATACGGCATCCGGGTGATGGTGCACACCGCGCTGGCCGCCCTGGGCACCGTTTCGCTCTAGTTTCCCGAGCGGCCGGCACCCGTACCGTGTGCGCATGGCGACCGAGTTGCGCGTGCACGGGGTCAGTGGATCACCGGTCGAGAGCCTGCTCGACCGGCCGTTGCTCGGACAGGTGGCCGGCGATGCGGACGCCGGGTTCTTCCGGCCGCTGCCGGCGTACGGCAACACCACCGGCCCCGGCGGTGCCACGCTGGAGGGGTACCGCTGGGGCAACCTGACCGCCGGCGCCGCCGCGCGCGCCCTGTGGCTGCTGCTGTTGCCGTTCATGCTCGCCAACGTGGCGCTCTGGCTGCGCCCGCCCGGCCCCGGACGGGCCCTGTACCGCACGCTGTGCCGGCTGTTCGCGGCCTCGGTCACCGTCACCTTCGTGCTCGCCGCGATCGGCGTCTCCGTCGACCTGGTCGCCTGGCAGTGCGCCACACCGGGCAACCCGTGCGGCAGTACCCGCACGTACCTCGCGTTCCTCACGCACGGCTTCTTCGCGCCGACCGGCCGCCGGCTCGCGGTGCTGTCCCTGGTGCCGATCGCCGCGCTGGCCGTGCTGTGGTACCTCGGCCGGCGCACCTGGTCCCGGTACGAGAAGTACGAGCGCGAGTCCGATGTGGACGGTGACGGGCTGGCCGATCCCGGCTTCTGGCGCGGGCAGCCGCTCGTCGGCCGGTTGCGCGCGCTGCACGTCGCGCTCGGCTTCGGCGCGCTCGACGCGGTGCTGCTCGGGGTGCTCGCGCCGCACGACGGCTGGGTCGCCGGCTGGCTGCTGCTCGCGCTCGCCGTGCTGGCCGTGCTGCTCCCGCTGGTCGCGCTCACGCTGCCGGCGATGGTCGTCCGGCAGGACGCGCCGTCGTGGACCGAGCGCACCGCGGCGGCCCTGCGGACCGCCGCGCTCGGGCTGACCGCGGTGGTCTGGATCTACGCGATGTGGCCGCGGCCGGCCTGGCCCACCAGCGGGGGGCTGCCGGGGTACGGCATGACGATCACCGTGCTGTTCGCGGCGCAACTGCTGCTGTTGCTGGTACTGGCGGCGGTCGCGCTCCGGCAGCACACGCCCGGCCAGTACCTCGCCGGACTCGCCGGTCCGGTGTGCGGCTCGCTCGGGCTGGCCGTGGCTGCCGCGTTCACCGCCGGCACCTCGTTCCAGGTGGCCGACTTCCTCGACCGGTCGGCGAGCCCCGTCGGCCGTACCGACTCCGCCCGGCTGCAACCGCCCGCCGTGCTGCAGTGGTCGGCGCTGGGCATGACCGTCGCGGTGCTCGTGGTACTGGTGGTCGGGCTCGTCGCGTGGCGGTACCTGCTGCCCCGGCTGCACGCCGCCGCCCGCACGGTGACGGATGAGGACTTCACAGGCGGCCGGGCCGGTGACCCGGATCGCGCGACGGCCATCGACAACGCCGTCGCCGACGCGCGCCTGACCGACCACAGTGGACAGTTGCTGCTGTGGGGGTACCTGCCGCTCGCGGTGGCCGCGCTCGTGGTGACGGTACTGGCGCTGCTCGGCAAGGGACCCGTCGACCTCGCGCCGCGGGGAAGCTGGGTCGCTTCGGTGGTCGCGTTCGCGACCGGCCTCGGTACCTACCTGATCGGCCTCGCCGCCGTCGGGTTGATGACGCTCGGCTACCGGGCGTACCGCGACCAGTCGGTGCGCCGCTCGGTCGGGGTGCTGTGGGACCTGGGCACCTTCTGGCCGCGCGCCGCGCATCCGCTGGCCCCGCCGTGCTACGCCGAGCGCGCGGTGCCGGAACTGGCGACCCGGACGAGGTACCTGGCCCAGCAGGGCCGGGTCATCCTGTCCGGGCACAGCCAGGGCTCGGTGCTCGTGGCGGCGACGGTACTCCAGCTACCACCGTCCACAGTGGACAACGTGGCGCTGCTCACCTTCGGCAGCCCGATCCGCCGGCTGTACGCCCGGCTGTTCCCGGCCTACGTCAACCAGGACGTCCTCACCGCCGTCGCCACCGGTGTCGGCGGCCGGTGGACGAACCTGTGGCGGGACACCGACCCGATCGGCGGTCCGGTCGGGGAGCCGGCCCACGACTGGCGCTTCCGCGACCCGGCCGGCTTCCCGATCCCCCCGTCGGACACCGCGTACCCCTTGGTACGCGGGCACTCCGGCTACCCTTCCGATCCCGCCTTCGGCGTCGCGGTGACGGAACTGAGCTGAGCCGCCCCACCGGTCGTGGTGCGGCGGCGGCGCAGCCACCAGAGCACCAGCCAGACCGGTACCCCGAGGACGACCGCGAACGGCAGCAGCGCGCCGAGCACGGTGAGGATCACCTTGATCGAGGCGGTGAACGCCTTCCAGCCGCTCTTCAGCCCGGCGAGGAACCCGCCCTGCGCCGCCTGCGGCGGTGCCGGCTTCGCCGCCGCCTTACCGAGCAGCGTCACCGCGATCGTGGACAGCGCGGTCAGGTCGTCGAGGCTGCGCTTCTGGCCCTGCAACGACTCCAGGTCCGCCTCCCGCCGGGACAGCTCGCTCTCCACGCTGGTCACCTCGCCGATCGTCTGCGCCTTGGCCAGCAGCGCCCGTACCCGGTCGACGCTGGCCTGCTGCGCCTGGATCCGGGCGGCGAGGTCCACCACGTTGCCGGTCACGTCCTGGGTGGACACCTGGCGCGACTCCTCGGTACCGACGTGGCTGATGTCCTCCAGCGTCTTGCTGAACCGGTCCGCCGGGATCCGCAGGGTGACGGTCGCGGTGGACTGGTCGGCGTTGATGGTGCGCTGGTCGCCGCCGACGAAGCCACCGGCACCCGCGGCGAGACCGACGAGCCGGTCCGCGGCCGCGTTCACGTTGTCCACCCGTACCGTGATGCTGCCGTTGTAGACGATGCTGCGCTGGATGGCCGGCAGCCGTGGGGGTACCTGCGCGGTGCCGCCGGCCCCGGCGATCTGGGTCGGCGCGGGGACCGCGTCGGCCGCGCCCGGCGGCGCCGCGGCCTGGTTCTGGTTCTCCGGCTGCAGCGGCTTCTCCGGCTGCTGCGGCGCCACCGCGGCCCGGCCGCCGCCCGACGACGCGCTTCCCGTGGAGCGGCTGCAGCCGGTGAGCACCAGGCCGGTGCAGACAAGTAACGCGGCGACCCGCCGCGAACGCGAGATCGAGGGTGTCATGCGGGTGGGACGGTGCGCCACCGTCCCCGGTTCCGGCAGACTGGCGACAGTGACGTCACGACTTCGCGGCGGATGGGACACGGGAGGCGACGATGCGGTTGACCAAGTTTTCCCACGCGTGTGTGCGGGCCGAAGGCGACGGGGTCCTGGTCATCGACCCTGGTACCTACTCTGAATGGGCGGCGCTGGACGGGGTCGACGCCGTCCTGATCACCCACGAGCACGCCGACCACATGGACGTCGACGCGCTGACCGACGCGCTCGCGAAGCGGCCGGCGGTGCGTATCTTCGCGCCGGCCGACGTGGTACCGAAGCTGGGCGATCTGGGCTCGGCCACGACGGCCGTCGCCGCGGGCGACGAGTTCACCGCCGCGGGCTTCGCGGTCCGCGCGTGCGGCGGGCAGCACGCGCTCATCCACCCGGACATCCCGCGGATCGCGAACCTCGGGTACCTGCTCGACGGCCGCGTGTACCACCCCGGCGACTCGTTCGACACGCCCGGGGACGCCGAGATCGACACGCTGTTCGTACCCGTCGTCGCGCCCTGGCTCAAGGCCTCCGAGGCGATCGACTTCATCCGCGCGGTCCGGCCCCGCAACGCCTACGCGCTGCACGACGCGCTGCTCAACGACGCCTACGCCAACCTGCTCAACGGGCTGCTGACCGGAATGGCCGGCACCGGGTACCGCCGGCTGGGCGCCGGCGAGTCCCTGTCCGTATGACCGAGCCAGCTGGCACTCGCTCCGCGAGTGCGGGTCATGCGCCCGGTCGGCCGCCCTGTAGCCGACCGTCCGACTCCGGCGCTGCGCGCCTTCGCTCCCGGCCGGCTGCGGGCGGCGGCGCATGACCGAGCCAGCCGACGTCGTCGCGCGGCTGTACGAGCTGCCGCCGGAGCAGTTCATCGCGGCCCGCGACGAGGCCGTCGCGCAGGCGCGGCAGGCCGACGACCGCGCGGCCGCGACCGCGATCGGCAGGCTGCGCCGCCCGACGGTCGCCGCCTGGCTGGTGAACCTGCTCGCGCGCCGCCGCCCGGAGCTGGTCGCCGAACTGCTCGACCTCGGCCGGGCGCTCCGGTCGGCGCAGCACGACCTGCGCGGTGATGAGCTGCGGGAGCTGTCGGTACAGCGGCGGGCGGCGGTCGGGCAGCTCGTGGCGCAGGCACGCAAGCTGGCCCGGGAGGCGGGCCGGTCCGGTCGGGAGAACCTGCCGCTGGCCGAGGTCGAGGCCACGCTGACCGCTGCGCTGGCCGAACCGGAGGTGGCGGAGGCGGTACGGACGGGAACGCTGACCAAGGCCGTCGACTACGCCGGGTTCGGCGAGGCGCCCAAGCCCCGGCTGCGGGTCATCGACGGCGGCAAGCCGCCGGCACCGGCACCGGCACCGGCGGCCGCCCGCTCCGCGGCCGCTGACGCCGCCGTTGAAAGGGCCGCGGAAGCTGCCCGTACCCGTGCCAAGGAAGCCCAGGCGGAGCTGGACCGCGCCACGGTGGCCGAGCAGGAGGCGGCGCGCGTCTTCAGCGAGCTGACCGCGCAGCTGGAAGACGTGCGCGAGCGGCACGCGCAGGCCCAGATGGCGTTGCGGCAGGCGCGGCTGCGGCTCAAGGCCGCGCAGCGGGCGGCTGCCCGAACGGGCGGGTGACGCGACAGGCAGTGACCGGCAGAATGCATTGGCGTGACCCCCGACCTGACCGCCGCCGCGACCCGTGCCGCCGTCCACGAACTCGGCGGCGCGTTCGCCGAGGACCCGAAGACCCTGCGCCAGGCCCGCCAGCTCGGCCTGACCGGCTGGTCGTTCTACGTCGCCGGCCGCGGCGGCGCGCTGGGTGACGTGCGGCCGGACACGGTCGCCGCGGCGCTGGGCTTCATCGCGCCGGACGCGGTCCGCGACGGCTGGGAGACCGCCCGGCGGATCATCCCGCCCAGCGAGGTCGCCGAGCACCACCTCGCCGAGTGCTGCCGGTGGGGCCGCGAGCGGCTGGACGTGTTCCACGGGGTCGACCGCCTCGTCGACCTGGCCGTGCGGGTGGTGCTGGCCGCGGATCCCGCCGGGCTGACGCTGTTCGCGGCCTGGCGCACGATGCCGATGCCCGAGGATGGGCCGGGCGCGCGGGCCGCCGTCGTGGCCAAGCTCCTCCGGGAGTACCGGTCCGGCGCGCACCTGCTGGCCATCCGCGCGGGTGGCCTGACGCCGCTGGAGGCGCTGATCGCGTCGACGGAGGGCGAGGCGGCCGCGGTCGCCTACGGCTGGCAGCCGCCGTTCCCGCCGTTCGAACCGTTGCTGCGCCGGCGGATCCGGGCCGATCTGGTGACCGACCGGATCGTCGGCGAGGCGTACCAGACGCTGGACGTGACCGAGCGCGTCGAGTTGGCGCGGCTTCTCGACGAGGCGGTCGACCACCTGCAGGTGCCGGTGCCGTGAGCTTTTGGTCCTGCTGGCTCCGCGGCCCACAGCCTGGCTCCGCGCCTCACAGCCTGGCTCCGCGCCTCACAGCCTGGCTCCGCGCCTCACAGCCTCGCTCGCGCCCTCTTCGACGCGAGCGCCCCCTGCAAGGGGTGTTCGGGTCCAAGATTCGGATGCTGCCGGGCCGGGTCGGCCGGTGGCGCTTGGCCTTGACCTAGTCCGCCCCGCCGCCTGCCCCCCCCCCGTCCGGCGCCTCCC
>Ga0066710_100003701_pt1 | contig 13168 bp, 12 predicted proteins | sample GraSoiAngelo_159_FD_79666 | JGI IMG/M metagenome (GOLD analysis project Ga0066710, IMG submission 79666) | Grasslands soil microbial communities from the Angelo Coastal Reserve, California, USA - 14_1009_16_40cm | ecosystem: Environmental > Terrestrial > Soil > Grasslands | place: USA...
CAAGGAAGGCAACATCAAGCGGGCGCTCCTGGGAGAACCGATCGGGACGCTCGTCCACGGGGCTGCCTGAGTGGGTAGGCTGTTCGCCGGGCCGGACCATCGGTCGGAGAGGATGGCGGCAGGACCATGACCGTCGAGGGCACGCTTCGCGAAGGGGATCAGAAGATGCGAAGCGCGGTCTCCGTCACGCAGGACGAGCTGTCCTCGATCCGGACGGGGCGGGCCAACCCCAAGCTCCTCGACCGCCTGACCGTGGACTACTACGGTACCCAGGTGGCCCTGAACCAGCTGGCATCGTTCTCGGTGCCCGAGCCGCGGCTCCTGGTGATCCAGCCCTTCGACCGGGCGGCGATGTCGTCGATGGAGAAGGCCATCCTGTCCTCGGACCTCGGGCTGACCCCTTCCAGCGACGGGAACGTCATCCGGCTGTCGTTCCCCCCACTCACCGAGGAGCGCCGGAAGGACCTGATCAAGCTGGCCAGGGACCGGGCGGAGGAGGGGAAGGTCTCCGTCCGCAACGTCCGGCGGCACGCCAAGGACGCGCTGGAGCGCCTCGAGCACGACCACGCCATCTCCGAGGACGACCTCCGCCGGGCCGAGCGGGAGCTCCAGCACCTCACCGACCAGTTCGTCGCGGAGATAGACAAGCTCCTGGAACGCAAGGAGCAGGAGCTCACGGAGGTCTGATGGAGGACGAGGGGCGAGACCGGGGCGAGGGCTTCGAGGATCTCTTCGAGGACCTCGACCGATTCTTCACTCCCGCCGGGAGCGCCGAACGCCGTCGGGCCGCCGAGTCGCGCCGGGCCCAGGACCGGAAAGAGGGGACCGGCGGCGACGAGCCGAGCGAGACCTCCGACGACCTGCTTCCGCCGGGCTGGGAGCCCGACATCGAGGGATTGGACCTTGCCGAAGGACGGGCGGAGGAGTCAGCGGCTCCTCGCCACCCGCAGAACGAGGTGGGGAGCGAGGGCGGGGCCGGTGACCTGGCGGAGGAGCCGATCGAGGATCGATCGGGGGAGCGCGGCGAGGACGTGGTGGATCGCTCGGCAGGGGAGATGACCAGCGAGGAGTGGGCTCGGCTGCGGGACATGCTCGGGGATGGCGAGGCGGAGCGAGAGGGCGAGGCCTACCCCGTCACGGCGGACACCCCCGAGGTTTCCGAGGAGGAGGCGGCCTACGCGGAGTCGGGCGAGGAGCCGGACTGGCTCGAACCCGGGGCGGGCCGGGAGCTGACCCTGGACGACCTGAAGAAGGCGCCACCCGAGTACCGGGATCTCCCCGGCCCGACGGGGCATGACGTGGAAGCCGGGGCGGGGGCACCGACCGGCGAGGACGCCCGTGCGGCATGGGGGAGGGGAGCGGAGGAGGGCGCGGAAGAGTCCGCCACCGAAGAGACCGCCGCGGGGGAGCCGACGATGGCCGAGGTGGAAGCCGCCGCCGACCAGCTGGCCGAAGAGTTCCGGGGGCCGGAGGGAGCCAGGGCCCCGGAGGGCGCCCGCCCGGGCCAGCAGGCCGAGCCGGGCGAGCCGACCGAATACGCCGAGCCGGCGCAGGGCCCGATGGAGCCGGCCGAGGTCGAGAAACAGCTTCTGGCCGACCTGGAGGAGGGCGGCGGTCCCCGCACCGTCCGGGTGGGGGCGGCCGAGTCCCTCACCGGCCCCACGTGGGAGGAGCCCACCTCCCGCCCGGTGATGGCCGAGCCGACCATCCCGCCAGGCCCCGGCCAGGCCCGCGACATGACCGCGGCGGTGATGACCGCGGCCGGGCTCGCTGCCATCGGCCTGATCTCGTTGCTCATCGCCAAGTGGTTGTTCGCCATCGTGGCCACCGGGGTGGTCGTGATCGGGCAGATGGAGCTGTACGGGACCATGCATCGCCGAGGCCACCAGCCGGCGACGGCGCTCGGTCTTGCCGTGGGCGCGCTGGTCATGGCCGCGGCCTACCTCAAGGGCGAGGCGACCATGACGTTCTTCCTGGTCCTCGGGTTGTTCCTCTCCTTCCTGTGGTACATGGCCGCTCCGCTGAAGGCCCGGGAGAACCTGATCCGCAACGTGGGCGCCACCATGCTCGGCGTGCTCTACGTGCCCTTCCTCGCGGGATACGTGCTGCTGCTGTTGTCGCAGAAGAATTCCGGCCGCGCCTTGATGGTCACGGTGATCGCGCTGGCCTTCGTCTACGACATCGCCGCGTACTTCTTCGGTTCGTTCTGGGGGAGCCGCGCGCTCGCTCCGACCATCAGCCCGCGCAAGTCATGGGAGGGCCTGCTCGGGGCGACGGCGGTCACGCTTGCCTTGTCGGTCGCCCTGATCCCGTCGGCCGTCGACTACCTCACCGTCGTCCGGGCCATCGGCCTGGCCGTCGTCATCATCGTATTCGCGCCGCTCGGCGACCTCGTCGAGTCCCTGATCAAGCGCGACCTCGGGGTGAAGGACATGGGCTCGATCCTCCCCGGCCACGGCGGGATCCTGGATCGCATCGATTCCGTCCTTCTGGTGGCCCCGGCGGCTTTCTACTACCTTCGGCTGATCTTCTAGCGGGGTTGCAGCCGAAAGGTGACAGGGCAGGGTAACCTCTAGAGACATGCGGTCGCTTGCAATCCTTGGTTCGACCGGCTCGATCGGCACCCAGGCCCTGGACGTGGTCCGGCACAACCCCGAGCGGTTCCGGGTTGTCGGTTTGGGGGCCGGGAGCAGCCATGAGCTGCTGGTGGGGCAGGTCCGCGAATTCATGCCGCCCCTGGTGGCCATCGCCGACGAGGACGCCGCGGTCGAGCTGAAGGACAAGCTCGGCTCGCTTCGAGAGGTCGACATCCTGTCCGGCCCCGAGGCCATGGAGACGCTGGCCCGGGAGTCGGAGGCCGACATGGTGCTGAACGCCATGGTCGGCGCGGTCGGGCTCTCGCCCTCTCTCGCCACGCTGCAATCGGGAAAGATCCTGGCCCTGGCGAACAAGGAGTCGCTGGTCGTGGGCGGCGAGCTCATCCTCGACCTGGTCAAGGGGGAGCCCGATCGACTGGTGCCGGTGGACTCTGAACACTCGGCCCTGGCTCAGTGCCTCCGGGGCGAGCGCCGGGACGACCTCCGCCGGGTCATCATCACGGCGTCGGGCGGCCCGTTCCGCGGATGGACGAGGGGGGAGCTGTCCCGCGCGTCGGTGAAAGAGGCCCTGGCCCATCCCACGTGGAACATGGGACCGAAGATCACCATCGACTCGGCCACCCTGATGAACAAAGGGCTCGAGGTGATCGAGGCCCATTACCTGTTCGGGCTCGACTACAACAAGATCGACGTGGTGGTCCACCCGGAGTCCCTGATCCACGGCGTCGCCGAGTTCGCGGATGGCAGCATGATCGCCCAGATGGCGGCGGCGGACATGCGCCTTCCCATCCAGCTGGCCCTTGGGTTCCCCGATCGGCTGTGGGCCGGCATCCGCGGGCTCGACCTCGCCGCCCTGGGCCGCCTCTCGTTCGAGGCGCTCGACCGGGAGGCGTTCCCGGCCGTGGACCTGGCCTATCGGGCCGGCCGCCTCGGCGGGACCTATCCCGCCTCGCTGAACGCGTCCAACGAGGTGGCCGTGATGGCTTTCCTCCGCGGAAAGATCCGCCTCGTGCAGATCCCGGAAGTGGTCGCGGCCGTGTTGGACGAGCACATCCCGGCCGCCGTGGTCTCGGAGGTGACGCTCGCACGGGCCGACCGGTGGGCCCGGACCCGGGCTGCCGAGATCATCGAGTCCCTGTAGTCAGTGCACCCGCTCCATCCGTTCACGGGGCACCCTCCGTCGTTCCCCGGCCGGTGATCGACTGAATGTCGCAGGCGGTCGGCGTCGCCTTGTTCGTGGTGGCCATCCTCGTCGTCGTCCTGGTGCACGAGTCAGGTCACTTCGCCTTCGCCAAGGCCTTCGGCATCAAGGTCGAGGAGTTCTTCGTCGGGTTCGGTCCGCGACTGTGGTCGGTGCGACGAGGAGAGACCGAGTACGGGGTCAAGGCGCTGCCCTTCGGCGGCTACGTCCGGATCGCCGGCATGAACCCCTTCCAGGAGCCCACCCCCGAGGAGCTCCCCCGGACCTTCGGGGCCAAGCCCGCATGGCAGCGGGCCACGGTCATCGCCGCCGGGCCGGTCACGCACTTCGTCATGGCCCTGTTGATCCTGGCGGCGTTCCACGCCGCGATCGGCGCCCCGAGCGGCAGGCGGCCGGTGATCGAAGGGGTCGAGGCCACGTTGAACGGGCGGCCCTCGCCGGCGGCCGAGGCCGGGTTCGCCGCGGGCGACCGGATCGTCGCCCTGGACGGCACGCCGGTGGGTTCCACCGATCGGTTCATCGCCTACACGCGCTCGCACGTGGGGCGGCCAATCCGGATCACCGTCGTCCGCGCCGGACGCGAGCTCACGCTGACCGCCACGCCAGTGCTGTCGAAGGTGCCCGGGGAGAAGGAACCGGTCGGACGGTTGGGCGTCACCCTCGGAGAGGGAAGGGAACGGTTGAGCCCCCTCACCGCGGTGGGCCGGGCCGGGGTGGAGACCGCCGACACGGCGACCGCCGTGGTGTCGCACCTCGGGGACGTGTTCGGCCCCGGCGCGCTGAAGCGCATGGGCCAGCTGCTCGTAGGGTCGACGGAACGCCGGGTGAACGACCCCACGAGCATCATCGGTGCCACCCAGCTGGCCGGGGAGGCGGTGAAGGCCGGAGCGTGGGACTTCCTCATCGGCCTGCTCGTGGTGTTCAACATCTTCGTGGGGATCCTGAACCTGGTCCCCCTGCCGCCGCTCGACGGCGGGCATCTGGCCGTCCTGGCCTACGAGAAGGTCCGGCGGCACCGCCCCGACCCGCGAAAGCTCATCCCCCTGACCACGGTGGTGGCCGGGTTCATCATCGTGTACGCCCTGATGGTCTCCTACCTGGACATCGTCAAGCCGCTGCCAAGTCCGTTCCGCTGACCCCGAGCAGGCCCTCCGTTCGACCGGTGCCTCGCCATACCTTCTCCACACCCCCCCCGTCGGGCCTCAAGATGCTCGGTCTACGATTGGGCACAATGACAGCAGGCCGATCCCCGGCGTCCGGCACCGGACGCCCGGCCGCCAGTGATGCCATGACCGGCAAGAGCATCCTCGTGGTCGAAGACGAAGAAGCCATCGCCGAGGCCGTCCGGGCCCGCCTGGTGAGCGAGGGCTTCCGGGTTCGGGTGGTCCATGACGGGCCACAGGCCCTTCGGGCCGCGGACGAGGACCGGCCGGACCTGGTCGTCCTCGACCTCATGCTGCCGGGGATGGACGGGCTCGAGGTCTGCCGGGAGATCCAGAAGACGGACTGGGTCCCCGTCCTCATGCTCACCGCCCGCACCGAGGAGACCGACAAGGTGGCGGGCTTCGCCATCGGGGCCGACGACTACCTGACGAAGCCGTTCAGCCTGCGAGAGCTCACCGCCCGGGTGAAGGCCATCCTCAGGCGGATGGAACGGATGCGTCACTCGGGGTCGAGCGAGCAGGTGATCCGGTTCGATCTCACCGTCGACCCCGCTCGCCGGCGAGTGGCCAGGGGTCAGGAGGAGGTCGGCCTGACCCCCCTGGAGTTCGAGATCCTGTTCACCCTGGCCCGGAGTCCCGGCGTGGTCTTCAGCCGCGACCAGCTCATGGACCGGGTGTGGGGATATCGCGACTATGCCGGCGGCAGGGTCGTGGACTCCCACGTGGCCCGCATCCGCCGGAAGCTGGGCGACGAGGCTGGGGAGCCGCGCTACATCCGAACGGTCCACGGTGTCGGGTACGCGTTTCGGGAGGACGGCCGGGTGAGCGGGCCCGGCCCGGCGAGCGGCGAGAGCGGGAGGGCCACCTGATGGCCATGCGTCCGCTCGACCGCCTGCCGAGCATCCGGGCCAAGCTCGGCTCCGTGATCGTGTTCGCCGTCGCGGTGACCATCCTCATCATGTACGTGGCCGTGGGGTTCGCCCTCCGACAGTCCGAGCGGGACCGGGAGTTCCGCGAGCTGCTCGGAGAGGCCAAGGGCGTCGCGGCGCTGTCTTTCACTCCCGCGGGGACCCCATCGCGGACCCTGACGAAGGTGATCGGTCAGGTGCCCAGCCCTGTCGTGGTGGTGGGCGGCGGCGGACGCCCCCTCGCCGGAGAGCTCGCCGTGCCCTCGAGCTACCGGCGGGCCCTCGACGGGAACATCGACACCGGAACCGTGGGGACGAGGGAGTACCTGGGGGTGCCGGTGGTCCGGAAGGGGGCCGTCGTCGGCGCGGTGTACGTGGCCCACCGGGTGGAGGGCGCGGGGCCCCTGGGAGCCGTGGCGGGAACGGCCCGGTTCTTCCGCAGCGTGTGGTGGCAGTTCCTGCTGGCGGGGGCCATCGCCGCCTTCATCGCCCTGTTCCTCGCTCGCTTCCTGGCCAGGGGCATGACCCAGCCCCTCCGGGACATGGCCGGAGCCGCTCGACGGATGGCCCGCGGCGACTACCGGGCCGGCGTGACGGTCCGATCCCGCGACGAGGTGGGCCAGCTGGCGGAGGCGTTCAACCGGATGGCCGGGGAGATGGAGGGCCTCGAACGCCTTCGCCGCGAGCTCGTGGCGAACGTGTCGCACGAGCTCAAGACCCCCATCTCCGCGCTGCGGGCTCACCTCGAGAACCTGCTCGACGACGTGGAGAAGCCCAACCCCGCCCTCCTCGGCGTGATGCTCCAGCAGGCCGAACGGCTCGGCCGGCTGGTGGATCAGCTCCTGGATCTGTCCCGATTCGAGTCCGGGGACCTTCCCCTGGAGATCGAGCCGGTGTCGCTGGAACCTCTGGTCGCGCAAGTGGTGAGCGAGGTTGTCGCGGCCCGCCCTGACAGGGCTCTGACGATCGAGTTCCAGAACGAGGTCCCAGGGGACATGTCTCCGGTCGAGGCCGATCGCGAGCGGCTCCACCAGGTGCTGTTCAACCTCCTCGACAACGCGTGCCGGTTCACACCGGCGGGTGGGACCGTTCGGGTCCAGGCCCTCCGGGAGAACGGGTCCTGCGAGGTGTCGGTGCAGGACTCGGGCCCGGGCATCCCGGCGGAGCACCTGCCGCTGGTCTTCGAGCGGTTCTACCGGGTCGATCCCGCCCGGTCCCGGGACGACGGCGGCACTGGGATCGGCCTGGCGATCGCCCGTTCGCTGGTCGAGGCGCACGGGGGCCGGATCTGGGCCGAGAGCGAAGAGGGTCGGGGTTGCAGCTTCCGGTTCGTGATCCCCGTGCAGGCCCGACCGGAGACGAGCGCCGTCGCCCGGCGACGGTCGAGCCTGGAGGCCCCGGCCCACTCACGAAGCCTGGCAGGACGAGCGAAGGAGGGAGCGTGAGATCCACCACCATCACCATCGAGGTGCGCCCCGAACGCCGGCATTGCTTCACCGACCTCACCGACGAGCTGCGCCGGGCGATCAAGGACTCGGGGATCACCGACGGGTGCGCGGTGGCCTTCTGCGTCCACACCACGTGCGCCCTCCTGGTCAACGAATGGGAGGACGGCGCCCTGGACGACTTCTGCCGCCGGCTGGAGAGCCTCGTGCCCGGCGACGCGTACTACGCCCACGACGACCTGGAGCGACGGACCCAGAATCTCCAGGAGGGGCACGAGCGGGCCAACGGCCAGGCCCACGTCACCCAGATGCTCCTCGGCTCGACCTCGCACGCCATCCCGGTTGCCGCCGGCGAGCCCATGCTGGGCGTGTGGCAGCGGCTGCTCCTGCTGGAGCTCGACGAGCCCAAGGACCGGTCGGTCCTGTTCCACGTCTTCGGGGACTGACCCACTCCTGAGATACTTGCCCCCGATGGCCGAACGGAGGAAGTCCCGGAAGGTCACGGTCGGCTGGGTGGACGTCGGGGGCGACGCCCCCGTCCGGGTCCAGTCGATGACCACCACCAAGACGGCGGACGTCAACGCCACCCTCCAGCAGATGGCCGCGCTGGTGGCCGCGGGTTGCGAGATCGTTCGCGTGGCCGTTCCGCACTGGGAGGACGCCCAGGCCCTCGAGGCGATCGCCGAGCACGCCACCATTCCGGTCATCGCCGACATCCACTTCCAATGGAAGTACGCCATGGCCGCGCTGGAAGGCGGCATCCACGGCCTCCGGATCAATCCCGGGAACATCAAGTACCAGGACAAGGTCAGGCTGATCGCCCGGGAGGCCAAGGCCCGCAGCGTGCCGATCAGGATCGGGGTGAACGCCGGGTCCCTGGAGAAGGACCTCCTGGAGAAGCACGGTCGGCCCACGGCCGAAGCCCTGGTTGAGAGCGCCCTGGGAGAGGTGCGGATCCTCGAGGACGAGGACTTCACCGACATCAAGATCTCTGTCAAGCACTCCAACCCGAAGGTGATGATCCAGGCCTACCGGATGCTGGCCGAGCGGTGCGACTACCCCCTGCACCTCGGGGTGACCGAGGCCGGCCCCCTCCCGATGGGTGGGGTGAAGTCGGCGGTGGGCATCGGGACGCTGCTCGCCGAGGGGATCGGCGATACCATCCGCGTGTCACTCACCGACGACCCGGTCGAGGAGGTCAAGGTGGGGAACTGGATCCTCCAGTCCCTGGGGTTGAAGCGGCGCGGCCTCGACCTCGTCGCATGCCCGTCGTGCGGCCGGGCTGAGGTCGACGTGCTCGGACTGACCAAGCAGGTGAACGAGGCCCTCGAGCGCGAGGGACTGAAGGCCCCGATCCGCGTGGCGGTCATGGGGTGCGTGGTGAACGGGCCGGGCGAGGCCCGGGAGGCGGACCTCGGCATCGCCGCGGGCAAGGGGTACGGCCAGCTCATCGTGCGGGGCGAGGTGCGGGAGCACCGCATCCCGGAGGAGCGGATCGTCGAGGTCGTGGTGGAAGAGGCGAAGAAGCTCGCCGCGGAGAAGGAGCTCGAGGCGGCCGCCGCACCGGAGTAGGAGGAGTCCAAGAGCGCCGCTCGTGGTATGGTCCGCCGCTATGGCCGGCGCCCACGGGTGAAGGTGGCGCCGCCGCGGCTCTGAAAACAGACGGGGGAAGGGGGATGGGGATGCGCAGTCGTCGTCTGGTCGTGATCGCCCTGAGCCTCGGTCTGGTCGTAGTGTTCGGTTCCGGCCCTTCAGCGCTCGGGCGGCCTTCAGGCAGCGCAGCCGGCAGCCGCGTCGCCACGATCTCCACGTACCGCGTGGAGGGCGTGTCGACCAGGGAGGCCCGAACCGCCGTGACCCGCACCGGAGCCGCCATCGAGGCGGTCGGCGGTGACTTCGTCCTGGTTCGGGCGACCGAGGGCGAGGCGGCGGCGATCAGGGGCCTGGGGTTCGCCGTGACGCCGGCGCGGGTGGAGAACTTCCCGCCCGAGGACAAGCGGTTCCACAACTACCGAGAGATGGTCAACGACATCCAGGCCGTCGCTGCGGCCCATCCCAACATCGTCCAGGTGTTCACCATCGGCCGCTCGTTCGAGGGCAGGAAGATCTGGGCGGCCAAGGTCAGCGACAACGTCGCGATCGACGAAGCCGAGCCGGAGGTCCTGTTCGATGGACTCCACCATGCCCGGGAGCACCTCACCGTGGAGATGACGTTGTTCGTCCTGCACCTGCTGGCGGAGGGCTACGGCAACAACGCGAAGATCACGCACCTGGTCGACAAGCGCGAGGTGTTCATCGTCTTCGAGCTCAACGCGGACGGCGGCGAGTACGACATCGAGGACGACTACTACCACTACTGGCGGAAGAACCGACAGCCCAACGGACCCGACAAGCCCATCGGGACCGACCTCAACCGGAACTACGCGTACAACTGGGGCTGCTGCGGGGGGTCGAGCGGCGATCCCGGCAGCGAGATCTATCGAGGCGCCTCTCCGTTCTCCGCCCCCGAGTCGGCCGCGCTGGCATCATTCGTCGACAGCAGGGTGATCCACCACAAGCAGCAAATCACGGCGGCGGTCAGCTACCACACGTTCGGCCAGCTGATCCTGTGGCCGTACGGCTACACCTACGAGGACGTCCCTCCCGACATGGACCCGGTCGACCATGACGTGTTCGTGAAGATGGGCAGCGATATGGCGGGCCTCACGTGCTCGGACCAGTTCGGGTGCTACACGCCCGAGCAATCCAGCGACCTCTACATCACGGACGGCACCTCGGTCGACTGGCTGTACGGAGAGCACCGGATCTTCACGTTCACCTTCGAGATGTATCCGGACTGCTGCGATTTCTACGTGCCCGACGAGGTGATCCACGAGCAGACCTGGCGGCTCAAGGGAGCCGTCCTGTACCTCCTCAAGCATGCCGACTGTCCCTACGAGGTGATCGGGAAGAGCTGCCCGTAAGCGGCAGGCCTCCTGGGGAGGTGAAGTCGACGGCGTCCACGGGCGGCCGAATCGTCCTTTACGTGAAGCGCCTCCTGCTGCGCGAGCTGACCACCGACGACATCGATGACCTGTACGCGATCCTCGGGGACCCTGAGACCATGCGGTTCTATCCGGAGCCCAAGACCCGCCAGGGGACGGCCGATTGGATCGCGTGGTGTCGCCGGTCGTACGAGCGACACGGCTTCGGGCTCTGGGCGATGATCCTCGAGGAAAACGGCGAGTTCGCCGGCGATTGCGGGCTCACCGTGCAGAACGTCGACGGCGAGGACCTGGTCGAGGTCGGCTACCACGTGAAGCGGTCGCTGTGGCGGCAGGGCCTGGCGACGGAGGCCGCCGCCGCCTGCCGCGACTACGCGTTCGACGCGTGTGGATTGGACCGCCTGATCGCCCTGGTTCGAGTGGAGAACGAACCGTCGGCGGGCGTGGCCCGCAACCTGGGCATGACCGTGTGGAAGGAGACCATGCGGGCCGGCTACCGGCACCTCGTCTTCTCCGTGCGGGCGGCGGACCTCCGACCCTGATCGGTACGCGCCGGTCCATCCCGTATCCTCCATCCCATGCGGATGTCCAAGCTGTTCGCGCGAACGCTCCGGGAGGCTCCGTCCGAGGCCGAGGTGGTCTCGCACAAGCTGCTCATCCGCGCTGCCTACATCCGCAAGCTGATGGCCGGCGTCTACTCCTGGCTGCCGCTGGGATGGCGGACCCTGCGGAAGGTCGAAGCGATCATACGGGAGGAGATGGACGCGTCGGGGGCCCAGGAGGTCCGGCTGCCGATCATCCTGCCCGCCGATCCCTGGAAGGTGACCGGGCGGTGGGAGACCTACGGCGAGCTGATGTTCAAGCTCAAGGACCGACACGAGCGAGAGATGGGGCTGGGGCCCACACACGAGGAGGCGGTGACCCCGCTGGTGGCCGGGGAGTTCACATCGTATCGGGACCTCCCGGTCAACCTCTATCAGATCGAGTGGAAGTACCGCGACGAGTTCCGCCCCCGGTTCGGTCTGCTCCGGGTGCGGGAGTTCCTGATGAAAGATGCCTACTCCTTCGACCGGGACGAGGAGGGGATGCGAGCCAGCTATGCGGCGATGGTCGAGGCCTACCGCCAAATCTTCGGCCGATGCGGGCTCGACTACCGTGTGGTCGAGGCCGATCCGGGCCAGATCGGGGGCGACGTCAACCACGAGTTCATGGCCCTGGCGCCCATCGGCGAGGACGAGTTCGTCTACTGCGAAAACTGCGACTACGCCGCCGACATCGAGGCGGCCACATCTCGCCCGCCGGAGCCGGCGGCCGACGGCGAGCTCGAGCCCGCGACGAAGATCCAGACACCGGGCCGGTCGACGATCCAGGCCGTCTCCGAGCTGCTCGGCCGTCCGGCGTCAGCCTTGATGAAGTGCATCCTGTACGACGCCGGGGGGCGGTCGGTGGCCGTGCTGATCCCCGGCGACCGGGAGGTGAACGACGACAAGGTGGCGCGGGCCATGTGGCCGGCGCCGGTCCGCTTGTTCGAAGACGAGGATTTCGCCGCGCGCGGCTTCGTGAAGGGTTACGTGGGCCCGCAGGGCCTTCCGGCCGATGTCACGATCATCGCTGATCACTCGGTCCGAGCCGGCCGCAACTGGGTGACCGGAGCGAACGAGGTCGACCACCACGTGAGCGGGGCCAACGTGGACCGCGACTTCCGCGTGGATCGGTGGGAGGACGTGGCCCAGGTCCGCCTGGGCGATCCGTGTCCTCGCTGCGAAGGAAGCCTCCGCTTGGCCAAGGGCATCGTGGTCGGACACACCTACCAGCTCGGCACGAGATACTCCAAGGCGCTCAAGGCCACGTTCGTGGACGAGGACGGGACCGAGCAGCCCTACCAGATGGGGTGTTACGGGATCGGGCTACCCCGGACCATCGCCGCTGTGGTCGAGCAGGCGAACGACGAAGCAGGCATCAAGTGGCCGAAGGCGCTGGCCCCCTACGACGCCGTGGTCATCCCGACGAACATGGACGTTCCCGAGGTGGTGGATGCGGCCGAGCGCCTGTACGGGGAGCTCGGATCCTCTGGTGTCGAGGTCGTGCTCGACGACCGGGAGGAGTCGGCCGGGGTCAAGTTCGCGGACGCCGACCTGATCGGATACCCGCTCCAGGTCGTGGTGGGGAAGCGGGGGATCCAGGCGGGGAAGGTGGACCTCAAGGTCCGGGCCACCGGGGTCCGCACCGAGGCTCCGCTGGACGGCGCGGCGCGATCGGCCAAGGACCTTCTCGGCGCCGCTCCCTGACGGAACGTTTGCGCCACCCCTCGGTCCTGTCTAGGCTCGGACAGTGGCCGTCCGGACCCCAGGTGAGCTTCGACAGTTCGTCCTCCTTCGCCCCGACGTCGAAGCGGTCCTCCAGCGCTGCGGGCTCGACACCTACGACCTGCTGCTGATCGACCTGAACGGGAATTGGACGCGATGGGTCTTCCCCTCCGAGGAGGGCGGCGTGGCCGTGGCCGATGATCTGGAGGTCCCGCTGCACCGCGGGTGGGACGACCGGATGGCCAAGCGCATGAACAAGCGCGACCACTGGAACGATCCGGGCGGACAGAGGCGCGCCCTGTAGCCCTCGACAAAAGCGTCTAGCGGTTCCGGTTGGCCCTCTGTCGGGCCCCGACCGCCAGGGCGACCTGGGTCAGGTCCGATCGAAGGTCGCCCATCTCGCGCCTGAGATCGCCGATGGCCTGACGAACCTCGCGCCTCAGATCGGCGATGTCCCGGCGAACCTCAGCGCGCAGGGAGCGGATCTGCCCGTGCAGACTGCGAACCATGACTCCCAGCAGGAGTCCCACGGCCCCAACCACCAACGCGTTCGTCACCGTCTGC
>Ga0066710_100003703_pt1 | contig 13164 bp, 10 predicted proteins | sample GraSoiAngelo_159_FD_79666 | JGI IMG/M metagenome (GOLD analysis project Ga0066710, IMG submission 79666) | Grasslands soil microbial communities from the Angelo Coastal Reserve, California, USA - 14_1009_16_40cm | ecosystem: Environmental > Terrestrial > Soil > Grasslands | place: USA...
CGCCCGTCTTCATCATCTCAGGCGCTCGACTACGACTCGCGCGGGGGCGGCGGAGCAAGGCTCTCGCTTGCGGATGAAGCTAATCAAACAAAGATTTAGTTACCGGTCGCCATTTCTTAACCCTACCCATTCACTGATTGCTTGTCCACCCCGCCGCTGCCTCTTACCTCTGTTGCTTGCTCGCGTTCCCCGAGCAAGATCTCTCCACTTCTCACCACCGCCATCGATTCGGGACCATGCGCGACATCCACCAGAGCAAGTGAATCGAGCCGGACGGCGGTCGTACCGACATGAGTCAACGTGATCGCTCCCCTCAAGTCGCCCAGCCTACCGACCTCCTCGTGCGTCACCACGTACCCTTCCGCCGGCCGCGCAAACGGCGGCAATTCCTCACAGAATTGGCACCCGCCACCACCACCACCACCGCTACCACCGCATTGAGTGCTTCCTTGCGCCGCCCTCAATACGGACCAGTTGGTCGACAGTTCATCCTGAGTCTTCAGTCCAAAATAATTAACCGCACATGAGCCGAGTCCGCTCACTATGTAAACCTCAGTGGTGCCTGAGGCATGGGGCGCACTTGTCAACACACGATAACTGTTAGAGAAGTTCGCTTCTGTAACCGGCTCGTCCGTGCGGTATCGCAGATCGTAGGCAGTCGCGGTTCCCACTGTGCCGTCAGCGCCAGGCGCTGTCCACGAGACACCCATGAGGTTCGCCCCCGTCGACAGCGAAAGATCACTACCAGATGGAGGTGGGTTCAATTCATAGAGACCTATGTCAACGTAATTGGGACTTCCGGCACCATCATTAAACACATCAGCACAGTCGTGGGCAACAAAGCCGCGCGGATCCGCTGATAACCACATCGGCGAGAGCCACCCGGCCATGTTCGTTCTGCCCGCATCGACAACATTATCCGACCCAAAGTTAACGCGAAAGTCGAACACTGTCGTATCGGCAAAAAGAGGCACAGTACCGTACGAATGCCCGTCGAGCAATGACCCAGCAACGTAATAATCCTCAAAATTGTTGAACACCACCCCCGCCGGGAATTCCACTGCATACCTGGACCAATAACTCGTTACGACGCCAGGTCTGAGCCCCACGATTACATTGTTGTCCGACTTAAACCCAGTCGCCCCCAACACAGCCAGCTGTCGGACATTGCCGGCATTTCCTAATGTCGCCCCGTTGACCCCATTGTGAACAAGAGCGCAGTTAAACATCCCAACATTCTTCGAGGTATTTTCAATGGATATCCCGTCATGATCATTCCTGAAAGCAATGTCGTTTATGAAGATCGTATGGTTGGTTTCATTGTTGTCATATCCATGATCGCCGTTGCTATATGAGAGATTGCGGCGTACGGCGACCCTGCTTGCACCCTTCAGGTCGATGCCGGAGTCCTCATTATTGTGTGTGACATTGTAATCGACGGCGACATCTGTGACGTCCAGCGAGTCGCCAGTGTCGCCGACCTTGATACCCGTTACACCTTCACGCGCCGCAGTAGGACCCTCATTATTATACGATGCACAGCCGGACACAAAGCAGTTGTCACTGGTCAGCAAGTAAATGCCGTGGCTGGGATTGCAGTACGTCGTTTTCTTAGTAATCGTCGATTTGGTCAAATACCGGAAATGAATCCCTTGACTCCAATTATAAGCTGAGCTGCAGTGTTGTACTATGTTCGATGTGGCCCGACTGACACTGGACGCCCCGCGGATACGGATGCCCTGCGCATCAAAGCGTAAGACGGTAAACCCGTCAATCGTAAGGTAGCTCGCGCGATCGGCATCAATTCCGTATTGGCGGTTGTGGTTTCCCACATACGTCTCATGGGAGCCTGGATTACCTCCGCCCACGTTGACGTAGACCCGGCCAGCGTCACTATCATAGCCGTATTCGCCAGAGGCGAGGTTGCCGTAGGAAGGTCCCGGCACATACGCGTACCGCACGTCGTCCACGTACACTTGCGATGCGGGCGGTGACATAACCGCAACGGCCGCGGAGTACACGTTGCCGCTGTAGAGAGTCCACTCACCGGTCGTGTTATGGGGGTCAGAACCGTCGATGATAACGTTGCCGATTGCTTGGAGAACTGCTCGCGACCCTGAGGAACCACTCATACTGCCGGTAATCGCGACTCCTTCGCGATAGGTGCCGGCATTTACTTGAATCGTATTGCCAGGACGGAGGTGATCAGAGACAGCAGCGTTGATGGAGGTGTAGTCGCACCCTGACGAGCATACAGTGTACGTTGTGGCGTGCGCAGGCGCCTGCAACGTCATGCAGAAGAGCGCAACTAGGACTAGGGACGGGACGCGAGAGACCTGGCGGCTGTGGGATGATGCGGACCAAGTGCGATAAGTGAAATGTCGCAACATAAGAGGACCTCCGTGTACCCTAGCCTGGTCACTTTCCATGTGCCCGATCCACGGTGCCGAAACCGTGCGACGACCTCTCACACGTGTTTCAGTGCGTGAATGGACGGTCTCGGCGGGATAACCTTGGGGTATTTGCTCGAGGTGGGAATGCGGCGTTATCCCAAAAGCGACCATGCGCTGCGGTTTTCAGATAGTCAAGAGAATTCGGTCTGATGCGGCAAGAGTGGTAGGTTACGAAGGGGGCGATCTTGCCCCGCACCTCGCTCGGCAGCTTCTCCAGATCCCGGTAGCGGCGGGCCGTCTTCTCGCTCATCCCGGCCTTCGCCGCGGCCACCGCCAAGGACGTCTCCCGCTGAATTCCTATCAGCGGCGGAGGTGGTGGAGGGAAGGGGCCTGGCCAAGGGGAACACGGACGAGCAAAACGAGGCCCGGACTCAGAGCCGGATAGGCGCGCACCGTGCGCTCGCTCGTTTACGACAATCAGCTGCTAAAAACAAGGGAATGCGGTTCACCGCGCTTCTTCACCATGTGAACATTGATCGACTCCGCACGGCCTACCACGCCCTGAAGAAGGACGCGGCGCCGGGAGTGGACGGTGTGACGTGGAAGCAGTACGGCGAGCAACTCGACGAGAACCTTCGGGATCTGCACGCACGGCTGCATCGAGGAGCGTACCGGGCGAGACCGTCAAGGAGAGCGTACATCCCGAAGGCGGACGGGCGGCAGCGACCGCTCGGGATCGCCGCGCTGGAGGATAAGGTGGTCCAGCGCGCCGTCGTCGAGGTGTTGAACGCCATCTACGAGGCGGACTTCCTGGGGTTCTCCTATGGGTTCCGGACGGGACGCAGCCAGCACGATGCGCTGGACGAACTCGCCGCCGGCATCCTGCGGAAGAAGGTGAACTGGGTGCTCGATGCCGACGTCCGCGGCTTTTTCGACGCCATCGACCACGGATGGTTGGTCAAGTTCGTCGAGCACCGGGTGGGAGACCGAAGGATCCTGCGACTCATCCAGAAATGGCTGAGCGCAGGCGTGATGGAGGACGGGAAGTGGACGCAGAGCGAGGTGGGGTCGCCTCAGGGGGCAACAGCTTCACCCTTGTTGGCGAACCTCTACCTGCACTATGTCCTCGACCTCTGGACCCAACGATGGAGGGCGCGGCAGGCGCACGGTGACATGATCATCGTGCGGTACTGCGACGACTTCATCCTCGGGTTCCAACACCGATCCGATGCCGAGCAGTTCCTCGACTGTAGACGGCCACTGAGATCCGCGTCTTTCTGACCCTGTTGTCGCGCCTCTCTGCGTGGGACGACGGCAAGTCGTTGAGGGTAGTTGGCCCAAAGGAAGGACGTGACGGATCAGGGTTCCATCTTCTCCGAGTTTGTGCTAGGCGCGGCCCGCGGGAGCTGCTCTCCCGGGGACGGGGAGCGGGCTCCAGGCCCTCGTGCGAGGCCGCCTGATGGCCGGTGGGTTCGGCCGCTCGGCTCGCTCCTCCGGAAGTCGACTGGCAAGCCGCCTGAAATGTCCCGCTTTACCAAGAGTGGGACATCGCGGAGCCGATCTTGAACGGCTTGTGCGGGTCCCGAGTTGCGTTGTCTGTGCCCGGGAAGGATCGTGCGCCTCGTGAGACGCTCGATGGCTGTGCCGTACGCTGCGCTCGGAGGGCTCCTTGGGTGCTTGGCGGGTGCGTTCGCCGGGTACGGGTTGGCCGGTGCACTAGCCGGATTCTGCTGGCTCTACGTCTTCGGGGACTCGCGGCCGATCCCGCCTGCGATCGGGGCGGCGATCTTCGCGGCCGGCGCGCTGACCTTCGTCGCGGTGACCGTGATTTCCGCGATCATAGGGTGGCGCTTTGGCGCTGCGCGTGACGCCACAGCGCCTGGGGAAATAGCGGCCGCCCTCCGTCGGCTCGCGCTTGTAGTCGCCGTCCTGCTGCTCGCAGCCGGGGGTGTCGTCGTGAGGGAGGTGCATGAGCGCTCGGCCGTGCGGCGGCTGCGCAGGCATGAACAGGCGCTGGTCACACTGAGGACTCAGCTCCATAAACTCGACAAGCTAGCGCTGGAGCCTTCGTCAGGCGGCGTCCCGCGCCTCGCGATCGCGACGATGGGAACAATGGCGCGCGAATACGACTATCGCCTGCGCGTCAGCGATGCCGACGCGCGCGAGGGCCAGAGGGCTGAGATCGAGACCTCCGGCAGGGTTCGATTGACTGCAGGTGCTGACACGATCCGCATCCCGCTCGACGTCGGCGAGCTGCTGAGGCGCTACGAAGCCGTCGCCCTTCACGGCCAGCGTGCAGGTGCCGATAAGGGTTTCGCGCTCAGGTTTGAACTTGCTCCGCTGCCGAGCGCGCTCGAAGCAGCGCCTGACGCACCGGGATCGCACAACGATGCCCGGCTGCCCTCCGTGGCGAAGGCGGACCTCTTCGTCAGCTTCATGTTCGACGGCCGCCTCACCGCTGTTCACGAACTGCATCTCTCGCCCTGACCCACGATCTCGCTGCCACCTGTCACCCGTGCCGACTAACGGCACCGGGTGACCGTCCTTCGTCGAATAAGGCACGGGAATGTCCCACTTTGCCAAAGGTAGGACATCCGTGGACTCGTCCAAGCCAGATGCCCAGCGAAACGCTCACGCGGCTGCCTGCGGAGAGTCAATCGGGACATCTTCGTCTCGAACGAAGGCGAAAGGGACATTCCCCGGCTCCGGTTCCCCGAGATGTTCCCCTTGCCAACGAGTCCATCCCGCGCGAGGATCCCGATAGGCCGGAGCTGTCGAGTCAAAAACACGCGGGTTTACATGTCCGTCTACACTCGACGCCCTACGCGAGCGACTCGCGAAGTTCGCGCTGGAGCTGCACCCCGAAAAGACGCGCCTCATCGCGTTCGGGCGCTACGCACTCGACCGTCGACACCAGCGCGGCCTCGACGGGAAGCCGGAGACCTTCAACTTCCTCGGGCTCACGCATATCTGCGGACGCTCGCGGTTGGGGAAGTTCCTCCTGCACCGGCACACGGAGCGGAAGCGGATGGTGGCCAAACTGCACGAGGTCAAGGCCGAACTGCGGTGGCGCCGCCACCAGACCATCGCGAAGCAAGGGGCATGGCTCGGGGCCGTGGTACGCGGACACTGCAACTACTACGGCGTCCCGACCAACAGTCACGCTATCGCCGCTTTCAGAACCCAGGTGGCTCGCAGCTGGATCCGCTCGCTACGGCGGCGCAGCCAGCGGCACCGCCTGAACTGGGAGCGCATGCGCCGGCATGACGCCCGCTGGCTGCCTCCGGCTCACATCGTTCACCCCTGGCCCGAGCAGCGGTTCGACGTTCGTACCCGAGGTAAGAGCCCAGTACGGTAGCCCTGCACGCTGGGATCTGCGCGGGGGGCAGCCCGAGTCCGACACGGACGAAGGGCTGTCCCTACCGCGACCTAATCACCTGCTCTTCAAGGCACTGTGCGCACTTTCCGACCCAACTGGCGCACTTTTCTGCGCTCTTCCCCTGTCGGGCACTCGGTGCGTTTCCCCTCATCGCTGGTGGGGCCAGTTTCTGATCGAGCGGACCGCGGAACCCTGCGCTGGCGGAACCCTGGCGGGGGATGGCGGCGGGACCAGTCTCTTCGTCAGCATCGTAGTAACCTCCGACCCCAAAGGTCAGACGCCACTAGACTAGACCCTTCAACCCCACTCAGGTGGAAGTCTACCTGACCAGCGACAGCATCTGGCTGGCACTTGTCCCACCGGCGCGAAGTCGGCAAATGTACCATCCGGGCGGAGCAAGCGCCCCATCAGGCTGCCTACCGTCCCATCGGAGAGTGTGTCTTCCGGCCTGGTAGATACTCTTGCCCACCGACGATACTTGGCGCCCACTAAGATCGTAAATTCGTACATCCACTGAGCTGTTCACGGGAATCGCCAATTCGATATTCACAACCCCTGGGCTCGGGTTTGGGAACACGCGAGCCCGGACAGCCAGGAAGTCAATGGATGCGGAGACCGACGTCGAATACGCGATTCGACCAGCCTCTAACCACCCTACGCGATACCAGTACGTAATGCCACGCTGAACCTCAGCATCAGTCGCGGCATAGATGTCACGGTCCGATACAGATCCTATCCCCACCTTTGCCCACGCACCACCGGCACCCCGGGACCGTTCGAGCCAACATATTGGATGGATCCCAGCGCCAAACTGCCACCGCACCACCATTTGGTTTCCCTCTGGTTCGGCCTCAAGCATCTGCAACAACGTTGCGGTGACGCTACAACCGACTCCTAGAGCTCCGATTGCCCCGCAAGCTGGCGCGTTAATGAGCGGCGACTCTGAATTGAGAGTTACGTTTCCAGAGACAAGATCGCAAAATAACGGATCCAGTGCGAGATTTGTGGAGTCGGTCTCTACACCAGTGGTCGTGCCTAGATCATTGCTGAACCAATCGTTGCATTCGAGTTGGACGACCCCGATGCCAGATGCTGACAGCCCCCAGGCTTTGTTATGTGCGCCAATGTTATTACGCATAGTTACCGTATGACCCTCGAGCCGGGATATTTCAATGCCAGAGCCGTCGTTGGCGAAGAGCGTATTATTATATACAAGTGTTCGTATCGGATAATCAATGAACAGCCCCGGGCCGTTGGAAAGACCGATCACATTATGGTGTGCAGTGAACCGCGCCCCAAAGACACGCATGCCAAAGAGTCGATTGCGCAGGATCGTGTTATCGACTAGAACGAGGTTGTCGTTGCCAACAATATCGACCCCAATGTCGCATTGAGATATGGTATTGCTGGCAACAGTGATATCGGCACCATTACGCAGGAGCATCCCGATTGCACAATTATTGATGACGTTGCCAAATAGTTCGTAGGTGTCCATGTTTTCGCCGTAGACCCCGATGTCGTAATGCTCAATGTGATTACCTAAGAGCGCGCGGCGTGGTGTGTCGGTTAGCTCGATTGCAGTACCAGGTCCGCCCCTGAACCAGGAATGGCCAATCATCACGCCATGGGTTCGCCAAGAGACGCCACCATCAAGCGTGTCCGCATCCATAAATACCTCAAAGGCTGTGGCACTGCTGTGGCCACCGATGTGACAATTGTTGATCGTGAGCTTGGCGATGTCATCGGGGTCAAGATAAACGAGCTGATTGAGGCCAGCGTCTAGGGAGCACTCGGAGAAGCTTAGGTCAAGGTTGCGGTTAAATATTGACACCGTCGTGAGACTCACGCTCTGTGTGAGCTGGCATCGGGTCAGATTAAGGAACCTGTCACTCAAGAAGAAATTCTCGTTTGTGACATCGAGACCGTCGATCAGCGGCCGCGCGCCCTCCCCAATACCTTGGAGAACTAGATTGTGATCCACAAGAGGGCGCTCGGGATACGTACCAGCGCGCACCTGAACGCTATCCGCACCGGAGTCGATCGCCTGTTGGATGGTGGGGTATTCGTCGGGGACGATGACCGCGCTGGCGTGGGCGGTCTGCAGACTGGTACAAATGCAGAGAAGGAGGAATGCCAGGCAACGCAGGTGGTGAGTCGTCAAGGATGCCTCGAAAGAGGGTGCTTGGTCTGGCGTGGTCTCGCAGAAAGTTAGGGAAATTCCCCGCGGAAGCGCTCCACGGGTTTGGCTCTTCTTACAAAGACGAGTCGAGGCAATCCCCCCCAGATATCGAAAACAACGATACCACAATGACTTAACCGATTCAACAATCGTTTTCTTAGCAGATGATTACCCCTTGGGGCGGTGACGGTAGCAAAAATTCCTGACGCCTACGGGCGACGGTAGATAGCGAGGCGTTTCAGACATAGAGGACTTCCCTTGCCGGACCAAAACCACGCCACGGCTTGCCACGATCAGCGTGATCGAGCACCCCGGCCGGCCTCGACCAGTCGCTTCGTGATCGCGACATCCTCGTCGCTCGGCTCGTGGTCGCCACTTGGATGGTTGTTGAACCTGAGCATCCTACCCATTGACGGTGATCGAGGCTCGTGACACGCGAGGGAGCCTGAAACGGGGTCCGGGTGAATGTTCCGAAGTCTGGGTTCCGGGAACTCTGGCCCCTGATTTCCGGATCGCCGTCCGGCCAGCGCGACTCTGCGAGGTACCTGGCGCACGCTGCCTCCTCCGAGAATAAGGCCTGGAACTCGGCAAGCGATCGCGGAAACGAGGGGCGTGCCACATTCTCCTCGGACCTCGACGGCTCAAATGACCAGAACCTTGCCCGTCGCGCCGCGGCCTCTTTCGTCCACCTCCACCGGGCCGGTGAGCTTGTCGCGTTCGGGCCGAAGCATGGCTCGGCGAAGCCGATGGAGCATGGTCCAGGCGGTCTCGTACGTGCCGAGACCGAGCTGCCGCTGGAGCTGTACCGCCGAGAGACCCGGAGTGATCGTGCTGACGAGGTAGGCCGCCTGGAGCCACTGTTTCAGGGGCACGCGGGTCTTATGGCCCTTTCGCGGAGGGGACTCCGGTCAGATTCGGGGCTGCTCTCAGAATTCCGTAAAGACGCGGGCGCAGGCGTGATCCGAGGCGCTTGCCGAGGCGAGACGTCCTGGTTCATCCATGACCTTTCTTCTTCGGAAAGAGGAAGTCAGAGGGATGAACCAGAACGGGCGGGATGATCTCGCGATCTATCTGGGGCTGCAAGACTTCGAAGTGACTTTTCGAAGTGACTTCGAAGTGACTTCGAAGGGACGCTTCGAAGTGACGCTGGTGGAGGTGGAGACCTCCCGGCGCCGGGGCCGGATCAAGGTGGTGAGCGTGGCGCGCCGGAGCGGAACGCACCGGTGTCCGAGTTGCGGGCGCGAGCACGCGACGGGGTTGTTCGAGGAAGCCGAAGCGATCCGGTTGCGCAACAGTTCGATCGGCGACTGCGAGACCTACCTCGAAGTGGAGCCGATGCGGGGGCGGCGCTGTGCGCCCGGCTGCCGGTCGCGGTGGTGGCGCAGATGGCGAGCTTGTCGTGGGCGACGGTGGCGACGCGCGGGCGATCCAGTTCTGGGACTCGGGGACCGCGCCCTGGATCTCACGAAGCTGCGCTGGATCGGGTGGACGAGGTGTCGTGGACGGGCGGCCGTAAGTACTTCCGATCGTGACCGATCTCGAGAGCGGGCAGGTGGTGTGGATCGGCAACGGCAAGGGACGCCGCGGCCTGGCGCCGTTCCTGCGAACCCTGGGGGCCATCGCGGCCGGCGCAAGCTGCGCGGCGTGGTGAGCGACCTCGGCTACCAGCCCATCCTCGCCCGCCGGCTGCGCCACGCGGCGCATGTCCTCGACCGCTTCCACATCGTGCAGTGGGCTCCTGGACGAGCTGATGGGACAGAACCAGCCGCTCTGCCAAGCCTACCTCTTGAAGGAACAACTGCGCGCCGTGCTGCGCTACCTGTGGAAGTACCTCGGCGTGCTGCGGGATCGGCTGCACGAGTGGATCCTCGAGGTGTTCGACACCGCCCTGCCCGAGCTGGTGCGGCTGGCGCATCGGCTCGCCGACCATCTCGACGCCGTGATTGCCGGTCACCAATACGACGTGCCGCTCGGCCTGTGCGAAGCGATCAACAGCAAGATCGCCACGCTGCGCTACCAAGCCCGCGGCTATCGTGACCTCGAGTACTTCAAGCTCAAGATCTTCCCGCGCTGCTCGCTGCCCACAAGCCGTGGGCCCGACAACCTCCGCGACCGCCGAACAGCGCCGCGACACGACTCCTCGTCGTGCCACGATCGGTCCTCAGAGCTTACCCGTGGATCTGGGTTTAGGGGTCCGCAGTTGCGCACACGAACGGCCGGGACCCCGAGGGACCCCGGCCGGATTCGTGTCGCGTGCGGCTGCCTTGAAAATAGGGAGCCAGGGTCTAGCTCCGCCACCCTGCCAGCCATTTTCATCGATCGTGGTGTGCCGCAGGCGCAGGGAGTCTCTAATCCAATCGAATGCCGCGGATGGTGCGGACTTCGTTGTTCACGCGGAGCTTGTAGAAGTACATCCCCGAGTTCGCGAGCCTGCCGCGTGAATCGAGGCCCGTCCAGTCGCGGCTGTAAGTGCCGGGCTCCATCCTGCCCTTGGCGAGCACCGCGATCCGGCGACCGAACACGTCGTAGATGCCGACCTCGACATCGGCCGCCTGCGGCAGCGCGAACGTCACCCGCGCCGTGCGGGCGGGATTCGGGCTCACCGCGAAGCTGATCGCCTTGGGAGCGTCGTCGAGCACGCTCGTGGTGTGGCCCACCTTGATGATGTCGGCATCGCTGCGAGGCTGGATGCGGAACCGCTGCGAGCTCAGGCTGTTCGAGCCCACGACTCCCGTCACCTGCACGATGTCGGCCGAATCGGGATCGAACGTGTAGGAGCTGCTGTTGTTCACGACCAGCGCCGTGTCCGTGAACGTCTTGTACGGCCCGGCGATGAAGAAGCTCTGCCCCGCGGTGCGTCCCCCCTCCGCTATCATGACCTGCGGCAGGCGCGCCACGCAGCCTTCCAGGTCCTCGGCCGTGGTGATCGCGAACACCTGCGGGCTCGGGCTCGTGTCGCACGTCGTGTCGCTCAGCGCGTGGAACGCGATGCCGCCGTTTCCGACCAGGATCGGGGTCGGAGCCGTCGCCACACCCTCGTCCACGATGTAGACCGTGCTCACGACTTCCGTCTCTGCCCCGTTCGCGGGACCGGAGCCGAACTCCTGGACCCTGCCGACCACGAGGTACTTGTGGCCCATCGTGATCGGCTGGGTCGGGCCGAACACCGAGACGCCGTTGCGCAGGCCGCCGCTCACGCCGTCGAGGTAATAGAGCGACCCGAACTCGCCCACACCCACGCCCTCGATCGACACGTTCAAGCTGCCCGGAGCCGAGCCGGTTCCGGCGAACCTCGAGCGGTCCACGCACGGGCTCGCCGCCAAGTAGGCCGGGTCCGGCGCCTGAACAACTGAAGGTTCGATCACGCCGTTCACGAACGACCGGCTCTGCGGCGAGGTCATGGCGAGACCGCTGGCGGACGAGACCACGCCCACCACCGTCACGCCTTCCGGGTCGCCATCGCCCAGGCCGTTTTCTATGAGCAACCTCACATCGGTGCCGGAGATCTGTGTAGCGGATACCACCGTCCCGAGCGAGCTCAGCGAGTAATTGCCCGCGTTTTCCGCGCTGGCCTGGGTGACGTTGCGGTCGAACAGGACGCGGACCATCTCGCGGTTGTTGGGCGCGATGTTGTCCTGGATGACATAGCCGTCAGCGAGGTTCGGCGGCGTCGCCACGTTGATGTCGTTGCCGTCGCGTAACTGGATGCGCCAGGAGCTTCCGCCGGTCGTCCGGTGATTGACGATGCCCTGCACCGAGGACACGGTGGTTCCGACCGCGGGCGGCGTGAACGTCGTGAGGGTATTGCCTTCGATCAACACCGAATCCGTCGCGGAGCCGGTCTGGTTCACGAGGATGAACGAGTTGAAGGGCATCCCGCCGGTTTGGGAGGCCCGGGCGACTCGCATGGGAGAGCTGATCTTGACCAGCATCCCCGCGTACTGTGCCATGGGGGTGTTCGTGTCGAGGTACCGGAACGTGTTCGTCGTGCCGGTGATGAAGGCGGGCAGCGAATTGGCCGAGCTGATCTTGCGGATCAGGATGTCATCCGAGCTCTGAGACACATCCGGCCCTTCGATCTCGACCTCCCCCTGGAAATTCTGCATGGTGCCGTACACGACGACACTGTCGCCCAGCGTGAGGTTGAAGCCAGGGACGCCGATGGGGCCGGAGGACCCGTGGTTCGTGGCTCCGGTGAAGATGTCGATGCCCGCGTAGGAAGAGGAGCCACGGTTCTGGATGTAGAAGCCGTAAGCGCTGGCCTTCTGGTCCATCCCGGTGACGATGCCGGCGATGCCGAGAACGGTGTCGAGCGTGGCCGGATGGCAAGTGGCGATCGGGTTCTGGAGATTGAAGATCTTGAGTGTGTCCGGGCACGTCCCTCCCGGACCGGGCGGATACACGTCTGTTGCATGGCCGACGGCCGTGCAGCAGAAGAGCATCGCAGCGCCGAGCGCTGCCGCGGCATACTTACGCATCGCGAATCCCCTCGTCTGTTGAGTTTTGAGCGGGTGATCGTGAATATCGGGATCGTAGCCGTTGCTGAGATCTAAAGGGCGATTCCTCCCTAACCTTTTGCCCAGACTGCGGATAGCTGTAGGTGCTGCAGAGCGGCCAAACAAATCCCTGCCAAGATCCTAGCGGTTCCCTGAGGCGATTCTACCAACCGTGCGGTCCCGGCCCCAAGGCCTTTGAGCGTAAGCCCTCGGTTTTTTTGGCCGCTGGGGGCGCCGCAACGCAGGCCCGCAGCCGCGAAATCAACCCCCGATACGCTCTCACAGACCTGGGCGGCGTAAGCTCTGGATAACTTTGTTTAGGAAGGCTGTCGCCCGCTGCGGGAATCCCGGCGCCGGCTGCGACGTCGCGACGAACGGGAACGTGATGATCGCCGCTCTCGACCCTTCGGGGTGCGGGACGGAGAGCGCGACCGGGATGTCGAAGTCGTGTGCCTGGGTCAGGTTCCCGGCTCGCGCCCACAGCAGGACGTCGCCCGTGTCCTTCACCGCGAACGCGCGCAGCCCCTGGTACGTGGCGGCCATCTGCAAGCTGTCGTCGCACCTGCGGAACACCTTGCCGACCTGGATGCCCCACTCGGCCGACGAGTCCTCCAACCCCGACAGGAAGCACTTGAAGCGGCAGTCGGGGGCGAGCCAGCGCGACCCGAAGTCCTGCCGCCGCGGGCCCCGGTGGCCAACGGCGTCGGTCCAGCTGAG